>Ga0315315_10007079_pt1 | contig 10381 bp, 7 predicted proteins | sample M140m3416metaG_FD_203699 | JGI IMG/M metagenome (GOLD analysis project Ga0315315, IMG submission 203699) | Ammonia-oxidizing marine archaeal communities from Monterey Bay, California, United States - M1 40m 3416 | ecosystem: Environmental > Aquatic > Marine > Intertidal zone | place: USA... | reverse complement strand
AGATAAGACGACTTTAGTTCTTTCAGGAAAATATGTGTTTAATATCCATTGTTGATCTTTTAAATAATGTTCATCTCTCGTGTACAAATCGAATTGTGACGCATTCCATCTCCCGGCATCGACGTCACGCCTATAGTCACCCCAACGGGCAGATTCAGCGACTATTGGCAAGTCCATCTCATTGGATCTTCGTAACCATATGGCTTTTGTTCCATCGGGGCTGAGCGGGCCACCATTGTACATGTGCTTTCTAATGTGATCTGCAAATTTCAACCGGTACCACGCATTTTTTTTAAGGTTTTGATGTATTCCTGATGGCCGTTGATTGCCGCTTTTATTGGTCACGTCAGTGTTTAAAGCATTACTTATCGGAGAAGGACTATTAATGACCCCGGCACCGTTTGGAGAAAGGGCAAATTCGCTGTCCCACGGGAAGAAGTGAAAAGGCTCACCACCAGGGCCGTTCCCTGCTGCCCTCCAGTTATGGCCGTCCCAGTCCCGATTTCCTATGTAAAAGTTTAATAACATATAATCGATTAATGAATCGACATGAAGATGCTCACTGAGTTCTTTATATTTTTTTGCTGATGAGATGTTATTTGAGCTCATAGCAGCCATCCTGTTATAGGCTGCGGTAGTTCCATTAGTGGCCGAATTTGAATTAATTGCGTCGTAAGGTTTTGATGAAGTTCCGAAATAAGCCTCCATATAGTCCGCATCGGGTCTTTCATGTAGATGATAGATTCCCCAGTAAAGACCATTTATATATAGATGGGTCCAGCGGCCGTGAACTCCTATATTGCCCATGGCCAGATAAAGATCATTAGCAAACTGATCCCGATTGTACTGAGCATGTTTTGATTGGTAATAGTGTCTGTGAGTCCATCCAAAATTAAATCCTCCACGAAGTTGCAGATAATCAAATTCTTCAACGGCTGAGCTTCCATAAGGAGAGTCGGTAAAGAGTGGGTATTTTAATTTTGCATTTCCATATTCTTTACGGAACCGTAGGCTAAAACTGTGCTTTGGGATGTCTTGGTTTCGACTGCTTCCACCCTGAATGCGCATGCCTGAATTGATTTGAAATTTATCTTCATTTTCATCATTTGGTATAAATTCTACTGAGACAGGTCTTTCCCAGCTGTCTCCTTGGCTTTTCGGGTTTTGATAAAGTCCTTTCGATCCATAGAAGTCCTCCTGTTTGATGGCGATAGAAAGACTAGGAAATGCTTGGAGGGCAGGGATGATTTTATTCGAATAATTGGGATCATTAACAATTTCCGGATCCATTTCATAGTCGGCTGGCTTTCCTGCCCATGATCTTGGAAGTCCTGGGCCATCGTTAGGCTGCTTTAATGTGCTTTCAGGAAAGATATATGAGTGGGTATCGACGTTAGTTGCTACAAAATTATCCTTATATGCAGCAGCTCTTATGAGTGTAGTGCTATTTATAGGTATAGGTCTGTTATAGATTATACCATTGGATGGATCCGGAGCACTGCCGTCCAATGTATAATAGATAGTGGAACCTTCGGTTTCACTGATAATCGTAAGTTCAAAAGGGTCGTAATATATTCCACGATCAATACTAAATTTTGTGTCTTTTACAAAACCTTGAACGGGTTCTTCTTTGTTAGTTTTTCCAGGTGAGGGATCAAGGAAGTATCCGGATTTTCCATAAGATATATCTTTTGGGATGGATGGATAATTGGGAGAAAATTGCTGTATTATTTCTTCGCCGTCAGGGCCAATTAGTGCCAGATATTCGCCTTCACTTTTTAGTGAGAAATTTGTGTGAAGATTACCTTCGGGGTCAGTGTGATTTGGGTCTTCCTGATCAGTAGCAAATACTATTAAGTATCCATTGGGGCTGATAATGGTCTGATCAGGAAAAATCCATTTGCGCAAATTGGATTGATCGTCCGTTAAGAAATAGCCGGTCAGATTAAAATTAATAGAGTTCGGATTTTGTATTTCAATCCAATCTGAATAATTGCCATGACCGTCCTCTAATGTGCTCTCATTATCAGCCATGATCTCTGAAATGATTAGGTTCTCTGCTTTGACTAAATTGAATGAAGAAATGAGCAGAATTGTAACCTGTAAGATGGATCTTATGGTCTGCATGAGTGAGGGCAATCTATGCACGCACTAACGTACTTTATTTTTGTGATGAACGCACGGCAAATCCATTTTTAAATGCCAGCTAAGTGCTGGGTATTAATCTAGAGATAATAGATCTATTGGGCTAGGTCCCAGTCCACTTCTGCTTTCTGAATGTTACCAAACTTGTCATCATATTGGATATAACCATTCTTTGCTCCAAATTCGTGCACTAGTTTTGTGACTTTAACATCGTAACAACAATACTCTGCCACTTCCCTATATTTACCTTCCCTCCACCATCTTATAGCATCTAAGCCTTGGGCTGTCTTACCGGTTCCGAGCGTGGCTGAAGCGACAGATTCAAGTTTAATCCTGTGGCCTATTTTTTCTTCAATGCTGACCATCAGATCGAGACTAATGCACTGATCATCTAATGAGAATGGATGATATCCTTCTAGGACGGGGTAATCGAAATTTATATGGTTGTAGCCTATGACGAGATCAGCCCCGGCTAATTGCTTTATTAGTTCTTCGACTTTTTTTTCCGGGTAAGCGATATATTCATTGGTTTTGGTGCTGTAAGTAACACCGACTGACATTCCCATGTCTCCTTTATTATTCCAGCCACCCACATCATTAGCGGAACGAATCGTTTCAAGATCAAAGTAGACGTAGTTCTTAGGCATCGAATTTACACTATTTAAGGGCTCGCATTGACCGGGGTTTCTAATGGTGAGAAAATTAGTCCAAATATATTTTGGGTGATTAAAATCATTAAAAGAGCCCCCATGATTCTAAGAACTGAAAGGTCTCCATGATTCACTTTAATTGCTTGTGCATGGTCCCATGAAGTCTTGTTTCTTTTTGTTAGTGAGAAGTAAGAAACGATGGGACATATAAAAACGAAAGGAAATATTATTAGGCCGCATCCCCGGAAGCAGACATTAAAAGATCTCACTAGTGCTGATTTAACCCCAATTCTCTTCCCTTCAGTATCTGAAATATTTGTGTTGAGTATCCATTTTCCTAGCGTTGTGGAAAAGCAACTTAGAATTAATGTCTCAGTGATTATCCATGAGATGCAAATGGCTGAGGTTATTGTAACTAGTGTTATAAAACTAGGTTGAGAAGTTTGATTTTGTTCTAAGAGATTTTGCAGTGCCTCGGGTCCCATATAGGCATTAAATTCATCCTCTCCGAGATGCGCCCTAAGAAATATTAGACCTGGGAGACTAAGAATCGGGAAATCGATGATTCTGGCCCAAAGCCGTATCCAGGGTCTGGGTCCGTGCACCTTTTCGGTGCTATATCTCTGATCGATTGCTTCACGTTCCCTTTCCGTAACAATAATCGTTTCATGGCTTGCGTCAGCGAGTGTAACTTCCATGCTTTCTCTGAAAGGATCACAATCGCGCAAGGGCTTCCATTCATCCATTCCTTTGATCCAAGCCATGCAATCGGCATTGATCTTGCCGGATCGCAGACGTTCCCTGACTTCGTAAATGGATAATGGTCCAATTTTTTGTCCATTGATGTGAAGGTGGATTTCCATGTTATCACTGTCCTTTTACTACCAAATTCATCGAAATTCACTTAGAATCATTAACTGATACTTATTAATTATTACGATAAGCCAGAATATTATTTAATCAGCCTCTGCTATGGAACAATAATGTTGAAATCAGAAGATAATAGGTTTAAAATCATTAACTTATATACCCGCCTTTATGATTAAATATATCATAGCACTTTTATTTCTATCTAGTTTCTTGTCGAATGCGGCAGTGACATGGACCGGTAATGCAGGAACCGATATTTTTGATGGCGGTAATTACAGTGGTTTGGCCGATGGCTTTGTCCTTGGACCAAACGTGACTGTTGAAGATGATATTACTTTTAGTAATGCGACGGTCACGATTCCGCAAGTCTCTGCTCAGCAGCGTTTTCAAGTGGCTAGCGGATTTACTATGACGGTGGATGGTTCTAATTTTAGTCTGTCAGGAGGAAGTAACGATGGCATTGGTGGTGTTCCTGGATCAAGGCTTCCTGCTGGACCTGCAGGCCCCACATTGAATATCATCAACGGGTCTTCACTTGAGGCTTTCTTTATAGTTAATGGAGTTCAGATCAATGTTGATGGGACCAGCTCTGTCACATTGGGAGGGGGAGGAAATCCGGTCAATATATCATCTATTAATTTGGACACTGGAGCGACTCTTTCCTTTACGAGAGAAACCATTGCTCAGTTTAATACGGAGCATTTATCCAAGATTACCATCAACGGTACCGCTGCACAGGAAGGTTTGAATTTTACTATTGATGCCTTAGGTGCTGGTGGATCGACGATAACAGCTATCCCTGAACCCTCAGCTGGATTATTAGGAGCGATCGGTTGCATTATATTTGTTCTGCGCAGACGCAGATAGAACAAATGACCAATTGAGCCATGCGAAGGTTTCAATGCATGGAATTTATTTACGGCAGTAAAATACTGTTCATCAATAGAGAGTACTCACAGAATACATGAAATTCTTAAAACCTATCATCACATTCATTTTCGCATTTGGTTTATTTACATCCTCATTAATGGCTGAGATTGTTTGGACCGGCGCAAACGGAGCGGACATTTTCGATGAGGCGAACTGGGACTTAAGTAACTCGCTAGTGGATATTATTGATCCGAACATTTCTATTGATGATGACGTGATCATTGCCAATGCAACTGTTGAAATACCGCAACTCACAGGTCAGCAGCGGTTTCAGGTAGGTGACGGATTCACGATTACAGTCGATGATTCAGAGATACGTCTTACGGGAGGAAGTAATGACGGTATTGGGGGGGCTAATGGTTCAAAGTTGCCGGCGGGACCTGAGGGTCCTATTTTGAATATAAAAAACGGTTCATCCGTTGAGGTATTTTTTATTGTGAATGGCGTTCAAATGAATATCGATGAAACTAGTTCAGTCATTTTTGGAGGGGGAGGAAATCCGGTCAATAATTCGGTAATTGATATGCAGAATGGGAGCACAGTCATTTTTAAAAATGAAACGGTTGATGCATTTAATTCAGAACATCTCCAAAAGGTTTTTGTTGATGGTGATCCGGCCGAAGAAGGAGTGAATATGTTAATTGAAACGGGCGTTGATGGATTCACAACTATCACGGCAGAGAATGATCCTGTTATTCCTGATGATATTTTAGTCTCATTCGAATCGGATATGGATTCTGTACAGGTCGGCGAAACGGTGAACTTGTCATGGGTCGTTGGCGAAAATACTCTTTCACTGAGTCTTGACGATGGGACTAGTCTGAAGATGGTGGATTTTGATCCAGAAGATTTGGATGGTAATCTGGATGTTGTGCTCACAGAAACAACTACTTTTACCCTTAAGGGGATTAATGAATCTGGAACTGAAGAAGAGCTCAGCTTAAAGGTGCTGGTTAAGACGGGACAAGTTTCTGGAATCACTTGGACCGGAGCGGATGGAACTGATATTTTTGAGGAATCTAATTGGGATCTGACTAATTCTGATGTTGAGATCATTGATCCTAACGTCTCGATAGAAGATGATGTTTTCATTACCAATTCAACAGTTGAAATTCCGCAAGTTTCAGCCCAACAACGATTTCAAGTTGCTAGCGGTTATACAATCACTGTTGACAATTCTACAATACGCCTAACGGGAGGAAGTAATGACGGGATCGGCGGTCCTCCTGGATTTAGACTCCCTGGAGGGCCCGAAGGCCCTACGATGAATATAATTAACGGATCATCTTATGAGTCGTATTTTATTGTGAATGGTGTTCAGATGAATGTCGATGCAACCAGTTCAGCTACATTTGGAGGTGGAGGAAACCCGGTCAATATTTCGGCGATTAATCTTGAGCCTGGCTCATCACTTACCTTTTTAAGGGAAACGATAGATGCCTTCAATACAGAGCACCTTAGCAAGCTCACTATTGGTGGAGTGCAAGCCGAAGAAGGGGTTAATTATACTATCGAGTCAGACGGTGCTGAAGGCTGTGTGATTACTACCATTTCTGATGATCCTTTAAGGATAACTAATATTTCACGCGACATAGAGGGAAATATTGTCATTGAATGGAATGGTAAACCCGGAACTTTTTATGCTGTCGATTTTTCATTTACCTTGGAAGAGGGGAGCTGGGAGGAATTAATTGATTCTGTGACTGATGAAGCGGTAGATGACACTTTTGCCCCTGAATCCAAGGTCATTTTTTATAAGGTTCGCGAACAAGAATAGTTTCTTTGTAGTTAAATCGGGCCATTTTTTATCAAAAAGAAAAAAACTTTTGCAAAATAAGCTTCACTCGGTTATTGAGAACTATTCTCAATAAATACAATTCAAACAACCTCTCTCATGAAATCAGTTCGCCAATATTTCATTCTTATAACAAAACTTACTTTTTGCTTATTAGTTTCCCTGTCAGGTATAGCTAAATCGGCTGAGGTAAATGTGTATTCCCATCGCCATTACGAAGCTGATGATGCGTTGTATGCTAAGTTTACTAAAGAGACAGGAATTAAGGTAAACATTGTCAAGGCTTCAGCCGACGCACTGATTGAACGTATTAAGTCTGAAGGGAAAGACTCGCCTGCGGATATTTTAATTACGGCAGATGCGGGACGATTAGTGAGGGCCCAATCAGCTGGGATATTACAGGAGGCTAAAAGTAAGATTCTTGATAAGCAGGTCCCTGCAAATATGCGTGATGATTCTGGCCATTGGTATGGCTTCACAGTTCGTGCTCGCGTCTTGATTTATTCCAAGGAGAGAATTAAACCGTCAGAATTAGATACTTACGAAGATCTGGCAGATCCTAAATGGAAGGGCCGTCTCCTCGCTCGATCTTCTTCAAATATTTATAACCAGTCATTACTCGCTTCAATAATTGCAAATAATGGAAAATCCGAAGCAATTAAATGGGCCTCTGCCGTCAGAAAGAACATGGCTAGACCACCAGAAGGAAGTGACCGTGATCAGATGAGAGCGGTGGCAGCTGGCATAGGTGATGTTGCAATTGCTAATACTTATTATGTAGGATTATTGGTAAATTCATCAAATCCAAAGGATAGGGAAGTTGCGTCAAAGGTTGGCGTTTATTTTCCTAATCAAAAAGGCAGAGGAGCGCATGTCAATGTGAGTGGCGGGGGTCTTGTGAAGTGGTCAAAGAATAAGTCTAATGCCATAAAGCTTCTTGAGTTTTTAACTGGTCCAACTGCTCAGGAGAAATTTCCTGTTACGACCTATGAATTTCCTCTGCAGATCGCCTCAACTGACTCAGCTTTATTAAAGTCGTGGGGTGAATTCAAAGCAGATACATTATCTCTTTCCAAGCTTGGAGAATTAAATTCTGAAGCAGTGAAGGCCTTTGCGTTGGCGAACTGGAAGTAGTTTTTAACGTAATCCGGTCTTTTAGCATTAGTACATTGCTCTATACCACTTAATAGTGGAGGCTAGTCGGGCGACTATGTTTATGATTGGAGCTGGTCAAAATATTAACCGTAAACGATTGTCCACTTCGTGGTGGTGGATAAGTGCAGTTTTAATCTCTTTGGTCCTCATTGCACCTCTTAGTGTTATAGCTAAATCTTTGATCTCAGAGCCAGGCGAGGGGTGGAAATTGATCTCGGAGTTGTTATTAGCTGATTATATCAGAGGAACATTAATCATGATCATTGGTGTTGGGGCATTGACTCTAATCTTTGGAGTTGGTTCAGCGTGGATCGTTACTGTTTGGGAATTTCCTGGTAAAAAGTTTTTTTCTTTAACCCTTATGCTGCCAATGGCCATTCCAACTTATGTTATGGCCTATGGGTATGCGTTTGTTAAATATGATATTAGAGATCCTTTAATGATATTGGTTCGAGAACAATGGGGGGCAGGAGTAATGTCCCAATCCACGGAAATTTTTAATTATTTTCTGGCTATATCGGTCCTATCATTTGCCCTTTATCCTTATGTTTATATTGCGGCAAGGATCGGCTTTGCTGAAATCTCAGGTGCTTATATAGAGAATTCAAGACTTTTGGGGCGTGGTCTTTTACGTAGCATGTTTAGTGTGGGGCTTCCTTTGGCCCGTCCTGCAATTGTTGGAGGGCTTCTTCTGGCATTGCTTGAAGTCGTAAATGAATACGGCGCGATGAAGTATTATGGGATAGAAACGCTCACTACCGGAATCTTTGTCAGTTGGGCGGACTTAGGTGATAAGGATTCGGCTATTAGGTTAGCGGGTGTTGCGATGGTCGTTGTGTTTATTATTATTGTTGTTGAGCGTACATTGAGGGGCAGAGCTAAGTATCATGCACATAGGGCCTCATACGGTAACTTGTCAGGGCCGACTAAGACAGCTGTCGGTTCATTCGTTGCTTTTACATTGTGTGCAATTCTTTTACTTCTGTCATTTGTTATACCTATATTAAAATTATCTCTAAATGCTTTTTATGGGTGGCGTAAGACTGATATATGGAGCCTCGTCAGTGGCCCATTGAGTGATAGTCTTTTGGTTTCAGGAATTGCGTGCTGCGTTATTATCGTTTCGGCATTGATTATTACCTATGCGAAGAGATTATTTCCGAGCTTATTAATGAAGTTACTTGGGAAGTTATGTATGCTTGGTTATGCTGTGCCGGGCGCAGTCGTTGCAATTTCGATACTGATCTATTTTTCTGATATAGGGAAATTGATAGGTGCATCAAGTAATGATATTTCGTTGACCAGAATCATGTTCACTCTGACGCCGATCGGTCTCATCGTGGCCTATGCAGTAAGATTTATGACTCCTGCGCTGGCTCCTATAGAAGCAGGTATGGGAAGAGTAAGTAATAGCATGGATGAGGCATCAGCATTACTTGGTCGTTCTAGTTGGGGGGCATTCTTCCGTGTGCATTTACCGCTTCTGAGACTCCCTTTGCTTGGAGCTCTGATTGTTTTATTTGTTGATGTACTTAAGGAATTGCCTCTTACATTGGTTCTTCGGCCGCCTAATGTTGAAACCTTGGCTACAACCTGTTACGGGTTAATTCAAAAAGAAGAAAGGATCGCAGATGGATCACTGCCGGCTTTGATTTTAGTTATTGCTGGGACATTGGGTGTCTTGGCTTTACATGGTTTAATTCGTCGACGAACTGTATATTAATAAAAGACGATGTCGGAGTCTCTAATAGTAGACGAAATAACTAAAGTTTTCCCGCGGACAAAGCGTCCAGCATTGGACAAAGTATCCATTTCATTAGGTGATAGTGAAATAATGGCACTGGTGGGTGAGAGCGGCAGCGGAAAAACAACTCTGCTAAGAATTATAGCCGGGCTCGAACAGCCCGATAGTGGTAAAGTTACAATTGGAGGTGAGATAGTTTTTGGAGATGAATCAAAAACATTACTACCGGAAGAGAGGAACATTGGTTTTGTTTTTCAGGATTATGCGCTTTTTCCCCATCTGAATGTAGAGAAAAATATTTTGTATGGATTGCACAAGATTTCCCGAAAAGCCGAACGTTATGAGAGGGCCGATTATATTATTAATTTGGCTGGGCTCGGAGGTTTGGAAAAGCGATTTCCGCATGAACTTTCTGGGGGTCAGCAGCAAAGAGTTGCTCTCGCCAGAGCCTTGGCACCCAAACCTAATTTCATTCTTCTTGATGAGCCTTTTAGTAACCTTGATCCTGTTCGCAAAGAGGCGCTCCGCGATGAGTTGAGGACGATAGTGAAAGAAAGTGGAGTCTCTGCACTCATCGTGACACATGATACAAGGGATGCTCTTGTTGTCGCAGATACTCTGGCAGTTTTAAAGGAGGGGAGATTAGAACAAGTTGGTAGTCCTGAGCGCGTATATTTCCACTCTACCAGTGAATATACAGCAAGTCTTTTTGGGAAAGTTAACCGGATCCCTTGCCAATTATTGGAAGGTGAGAATGCGTCTAGTGGAGTATCAGAAATTCTGGTCAGGCCAGCTGATCTTGAAATTACTAAGGATTCCTCAGGCGATGGGCATATTGTTGGAAAGGTTGTTTCTTCTAACTTCAGGGGCGATTTTCATGAAGTGACCTTGGAGTGCAGTGCAAGTCCGTCAGAAACTGATAGCGTTACGAATGTAACGATTTATGTGGGTCCAGAGCGTAGTCTACAACTTGGTGACACAGTGACCGTTAGGCGTTCGATCCGTTCCAAATCCTAGTTATAAGAAAATTCATTATTTATCTGAACAAGATAAATTGGCATTCTTTTTTAACAAGATGCCGTTAGCTAGGAT
>Ga0315315_10007077_pt1 | contig 10382 bp, 11 predicted proteins | sample M140m3416metaG_FD_203699 | JGI IMG/M metagenome (GOLD analysis project Ga0315315, IMG submission 203699) | Ammonia-oxidizing marine archaeal communities from Monterey Bay, California, United States - M1 40m 3416 | ecosystem: Environmental > Aquatic > Marine > Intertidal zone | place: USA... | reverse complement strand
TGAAATATCAGAACTTGAAAAGAAGTTAGAAAATTTAAAATTTATTCCTGTTTTATCTAGAGAACAATGGGATGGAAAGATGGGATATGTTCATAATCAATATCTTGATATAATTAAAAATACTAAATTAAATAATCCAATATTTTATTTATGTGGTTGGAGGGATATGATAAAGGAGGCGAGGACAAATCTAAAGGAATTAGGATATGATTCTAAAAGTATTAAAGTAGAAATTTACGGGTAGATGCAGAAGATAAAACATGAGTGTGGAATTGCTTTCCTAAGATTAAGAAAACCTTTGCAATATTTTATTGATAAATATAAGTCTCCTAGCTATGCAGTTAGTAAGATGTTTTTGATGATGCACAAGCAAAGGAATAGGGGTCAGGACGGTGCTGGAGTTGCCTCGCTAAAATTAGATACACAACCTGGAAAAAGATATATAAGTAGATATAGATCAGTCAAGAAAGATTCTATTCAAGATATATTCAATAAAATAAATAAGAAGTTTGAAAAGGCACTAATTAATCCTAATTATAAGTTAGATGAAGATTGGATTAAAGAGAATGTTTCTTTTACTGGCGAGGTTTGGTTAGGGCATCTTAGGTACGGAACATTTGGAGGTAATACAATTGAAAATTGTGCACCAACTTTAAGGCAAAATAATTGGAAGTCAAAAAATCTAATTTTTGCTGGTAATTTTAATATGACTAATCTAGATGATCTTTTTCAAGTTCTAGTTGAATTAGGTCAGAGTCCAAAGGAAAAATCAGATACTGTTACTATTTTAGAAAAAGTTGGACATTTTTTAGATGAGGAAAATAATAAAATATATGAGAGGTACAACAAAAAGTTAGATAAAAAAGATATATCAGGAAAAATTGAGAATGAATTGAATTTAATTAATGTTCTTGAAAATTCATTTAAAGACTTTGATGGAGGTTATGCTCTTGCTGGATTAGTAGGTCATGGCTCTTCTTTTGTTGCAAGAGATCCATCAGGGATTAGGCCATTATTTTACTACGCAAACGATGAGGTAGTAGTGGCTACTAGTGAAAGACCTCCTATTAAGACAGCATTTCAATGTGAATTTTCTGAAATAAAGGAAGTTGAGCCCGGTCATGCATTAATAATAAATAAAGATGGGAGTTATTCTATAGAACAATTTATTGAACCAAGAAAAAAACAATCTTGTTCTTTTGAGAGGATTTATTTTTCAAGAGGGAATGATCCTGATATCTATAAAGAAAGAAAAAAACTTGGTGAACTTTTATTACCTCAGGTTTTTAATGCAATAGATAATGATCTTAAGAATACTATTTTTTCATATATCCCAAACACATCTGAGACTTGTTTCTACGGGATGGTAGACGGAATTAAAAATTATCTCACATCAAAAAAGAAAGAAATATTTATTGATAAAAAGTCTTATGAAGGATCTCAAGAAGATTTGATTTATCTCAAGACTAGAATTGAGAAATTAGTTAGTAAAGACGTTAAAATGAGAACTTTTATAACTCATGGAGATTCTAGAAATGAGTTAGTATCTAATGTGTATGATACTACATATGGAATAGTTAAAAAGAATAAGGATTCAATAGTTATAATTGACGACTCAATAGTTAGAGGTACTACACTTGAAAAAAGCATTTTGACTCTACTTTCATCTCTTGAAGCTAAGAAAGTAATATTTGTATCATCTTCTCCTCAAATTAGGTACCCAGACTGTTATGGAATAGATATGAGTAAAATGAATCAGTTTGTTGCATTCAGAGGACTTATAAGATTAATAAAGTTAAATAAGAAAGATAACCTTCTACAAGAAGTTTATAAAAAGTGTAAACGCTCTTTAAAAGAAAGTGATCCCATAAATCATGTTAAAGAATTATATGATTTGTATTCTTATGAAGAGATATCAGATTCAGTTGCTGAAATTGTTAAGCCAAAAGGTTTTAAATCTGAACTTAAGATTATTTACCAAACAATCGAAAATTTAAATAGAGCATGTCCTAATCATTTGGGAGATTGGTACTTTACCGGTAATTATCCAACTTCTGGTGGAAATAGAGTTGCAAATAGATCATTTATGAATTATTGTGATGGGATTAGTGAAAGAGCTTACTAGACAGAAAAGCTTTCTCCACAACCACAAGTCCTAGTTGCATTTGGATTTTTAAACTGGAACCCTTTACCATTCAATCCATCGCTGAAGTCTAGCTCTGTTCCTAAAATATAAAATAGACTTTTTTTATCAACAATTATTTTGGTGCCATTATCTTCAAAAAACTGATCATTTTCTGTTGTCTCATCATCAAATTTAAGATCATATAATAAGCCAGAACATCCTCCACCTTTCACATTAACTCTAACATTGTGATCTTCAGAATGATTTTCAGATTTCCTGAGCTCATGAAGTTTATTTGCTGCCTTATCAGTAATTTTAATCATAATTGTAAAATTAAATATTAATTACAAAAATACAGACTTAATATGGATATATATCAGCTTGGCGAGTTTGGTTTAATTGATGAGATTAAGAAAAAATTTCCGTGTAAGAAGAAGTCTTCTCTTCTAGGAATTGGGGATGACGCTGCTATAATAAATTTTCATAATAAGTTAACTGTTGTGTCATCTGATATGTTAATAGAAGGAATACATTTTGATTTAAGTTATTTTCCTTTAAAACATTTAGGCTATAAATCTGTCATTGTAAATTTATCAGACATTTTTTCTATGAATGCTATTCCATCTCAGATTTTATTAAATATTGCTGTGAGTAGTAAATTTAGTTCTGATGCAATTTATGAGTTCTATGACGGAGTTAAAATTGCGTGTGATGAATATAATGTAGATTTAGTTGGAGGGGATACCTCATCATCAGTATCAGGTATGACAATTTCTTGTACAGCTATTGGATCTGTTGATAAGAAAAAAATAACAAGAAGAGATGGCGCAAAACCAAACGATATAATATGTGTTTCTGGTGATATTGGAAGGTCTTACATGGGTCTTATGATTCTCCAAAGAGAAAAATCTAATTTTATAAAAAACCCTGAAAATCAACCAGAATTAGATAATTATAAAAATTTAATTGAAAAACAGTTAAGACCTAAGGCAAGAAATGATATAATAGAATATTTATCTCGATATAATGTTATACCAAATTCTATGGTAGATATATCTGATGGTATATCCTCTGACCTAGGCCATATAAGTCAATCTTCTAATCTTGGGTTTAAAGTATTTGAAGAAAAATTACCTATATCAAAAGAAGTAAGAAAAATATCAGAGGAACTTAACACAGACTATCTTTCATCAGCTTTAAATGGAGGTGAAGAGTATGAGCTTTTATTCTCTTTGAGTCCTGAAAATTTTAAAAAAATAGATAAAAAAGAATCTAACATATCACCTATAGGATTTTTTACTCATAATAATAAAAAAACTTTAGTTTGTAGAGATGGGAGGGAGGATGAATTAAAATCATTTGGTTGGAAGCATTTTAACTGATTACTTTTGTTATGTAAGTGTTTTTATGTCCAATAAAATAATCTGTATTTTTTCTATCATCAAATACACCAAATACTGAAGACCCACTACCTGATAAACTAATATATTTTGCACCTTTATTTTTCAATAAATCCTTAATTTTTTTTAGACTATTAATTTTTTTTAAAGCAAATTCTTCGAAGTCATTTTTAATAAAATTTTTCCAATTTTCTATATTTTCATTTTCTAATACCTCCTTTAAATTATAATTTGGTTTTTTTGGTTTAATAGCTTGATATGCATCAGAAGTAGAAATTTTTTCATCGGGACTATAAATTACAATATACTTGTTCTTAATATCAATACTAATTTCATCAAAAACATTACCTGTCCCTGTTACATATTGAATTTTATTATCAATAAAAAATGGGCAGTCACTTCCAATACTTTCAGCAATTTCTAAAATATTTTTTTTTGATATTTTTGTCTCTTTTTTTGTATTTAAATATTTAATTAAGAAAGCGGCATCTGATGATCCTCCACCAAGTCCTGATCCAATAGGAATATTTTTATGAAGATGAATACTGTAACTCTTATCGATTTTAATTTCATTGAGAACTTTTAAAAGTAGATTATCTTTTTCTTTACATGTAATTGGTATGCCTGTCTCAATTAAATTTGATGAATTTGATTTCTTAACTTCAATTATATCATGTATTCCTACTGGACAAAAACATGATTCAATAGTATGGTATCCAGAACTTAATCTTCTGGTAATATTTAAACCAATATTAATTTTTGCATTTGGGAATAAGAGCATTTTTTAACTAAAGTCATCAATTATATCCTCAGATATTCCTGTTGATGAAAAACCACCATCATGAAAAAGATTTTGCATGGTAATTTTTTTACTTAGGTCAGAGAAAAGAAAAATACAATAATCAGCGCATTCATCTGCTGTAGCATTTCCTAGAGGAGACATTTTTTCAGCGTAGTTAAAAAATGATTGGAATCCACTTATACCTGAACCGGCTGTTGTAATAGTAGGAGATTGTGAAATTGTATTCACTCTTGATTTATTAAGTTTACCGAGTCTGTACCCATAACTTCTCGCAATAGACTCAAGAAGTGATTTAGCTTCTGCCATATCAGAATAAAAAGGAAATGTTCTCTGAGCCGCCACATAAGAAAGTGCAACTGATGATGACCAATCATTTAAAACTTCTTTTTTCTCTGCTACTTGTAACATTTTATGAAATGAGATTGCAGAAACATCTAATGTTTTATTTAACCATTCATAATTAAGGTCTCCATATTCTTTTTTCTTTCTAACATTTGGAGACATACCAACCGAGTGTAGGATGAAATCAACTTTTCCATTCAATTCATTTAGTGAATCTTCATATAAATTTTCAATATCCTCAACTGATGTTAGATCGGCACCTATTATTTTTGAATTACATTTTTCACCTAGTTCATTAATCTTACCCATTCTCATTGCCATTGGTGCATTTGTTAGAGTAAATATTGCACCCTCCTCATGGCATCTTTCTGCAACTTTCCATGCTATAGAGCTCTCATCTAATGCCCCTGATATTATACCTTTTTTACCTTTTAACATCATTATTTAAAAATTAAATATTCCTTTTAAAACAAAGTAAGGGATAATTATATAAAGAATTGAGTCTCTTATAAAATAAAATGCAACAATTCCTAAAATTAATTTTAATCCAAACTTTTTAATTGTCAGTTTGAAACCATGATCATTATAATAAATTATATATTTTTTCAAAAAATTAGGAATTAATTTATTCTTCAGAGTTTTCATTCTAATATTTTATTGAAAACGTCAATATTTGAAGGTGAAATTTCGCTTAGTAAATTGAAAACTTGTCTTCTTTCATTTAAGCTTCCTCCTTTAAAAATTTTAGTTAATTCATCAGCTTTTGCGTCAATAAATAGATTTACTATTGCTGAGTTAAAGTTTTTTTTATTAACATCATTTAGAGAATTTATATCTCCCATAATAGTTGACCTTGATTCAATGGGGTCAAGGTAAAGTTTATCCATTCCTTTTATGTGGTAACTATATATTGCTTTTCTTACTCTCTCAAATTCTGGATTAAGAAAATTCTCACAAATCCAATATCTATTTTTTCTTGATCCAAACTGATCCCAACCTTTATAACCAGAATTTTGGGAAGTGTTCAATATTTTCCATGCCAATTTAAAACTTTCCTCTCCTCCCTTTTCCTCAAATGAATCATAATCAATTCCGATTATCATGTATGCATAGAATGATAGCAGTGAAGTTAAGTTATCATTGAAGCCATTTTCAACAAATTCTATAGTTTGAGATGGAAAATATTCAAATATCCACTCTCTATCTCCGTGGTTCAGTAGAATTGTCTCATATGATGAATTATAAATAGGTCTTGAAGATAGAATTTGGACTGTAGCTTCATATTGGTTCGAGGAAGGTTCGTTAATAATATTTATTATAAAATTACAGTTAATCTTTTCTTGAGTATTAAATTTATCACCTGTCCATATTTGATTATTAAGAAACTGTTCTATGCTGCTCTCCATTTCTTCAAAAAGAAGTTTTTCAGATGATTGAAGCTTTTCAGTATTAACTAGTACTTTAGAATTTAATTCTTGGGTATATGAATATAGCGGAGTTAAACAAATTAAGAGTAGAAGAATATAAACTCTTATCATAAAAAAAGAAAATTATTTGATTTCTGAACTTTCTTCTTCCTCTTCACTAGGTTTTCTAAAGAACAACTCATCATCCACAAGCTCTTCAGCTGCAACTGTAGAAGATTTTGGAAGTCTTTCAAAATATCTAGATATTTCAATTTGTTCTCTATTCTCAAAAACCTCTTCAAGATTATCAACATCTGAAGCAAATTCAGCTAATTTTTCATTTAATTCTTCTTTCTGAACCGCTGAAAGCTGTCTAGCTCTTTTCCCAATAACTCTAACAGATTTGTATATATTACCAGTTTTAGAAGCAATTTCGTCTACGTTCAATTGAGTTATTTTTGATTTAATTTTCATATTTTTTTAAATTTTTTGTGATGTAAAGTTAGTCAATATATTTAAACTTTCAACATACATTCTTTCAGCTTCTACTCTAAACGAACTATTTGGATATTTGTCTATAAAATCTAGATATAAATCAATTAATTCTCTAAATCTTTCCTCTTGTAAATTCTGAAAACTGTTTACAGCTATATTGTATTGAGATAAGATTTTTAAGTACATACCTTCATCATTGAATTTTGAATCGGGAAAATCTTTATTAAAATTTTCAAAAGCTATTATAGCAGACTTATAATTTCTGGTTTTATAATATTGTTTGGCATTCTCAAAATTTTTGGTTTCTAGTTTAACCTGTAATTCATCAATTATTTTATTTGCATCTTTTGAAAAGTCGTTATAAGGATATTTATTAATAAAATTTTGAATAGCTGTTATTGCTTGTACAGTAGTTGACTGATCTAAATTTGAGTTAGGTGAGGTTTTATAAAGAGAGAAAGCATATAAATATTCGGCCTCTATCACTCTCTCACTTCTAGAAAAGAGCTCGATAAATGCTTGAAAGTATTTAGCACTTAGTTCGTACTGCTCAAGTTTGTAGAGAGAATATGCAAAATAGAAGTCAACTATTTCAGATTCTTCACTTCCTTTAACAAGAGGTTTGATATCTTTTAATAAAGTACTTGCTTTAAAAAATTTTTCTTCTTCATAATATTCTAAAGCAGCGTCAAGTTTCTCTTGGTAACCTGTAGATTTTAAGACTTTTCTATATTCGCTACAAGAGCATAGGATAAAAATTAAAGTAATTTTTATTATTAATGATTTATTTCTCATTGCGCAAATATATCTTTTTTCTGAGATAAAAAACTACATCTTCTAACGTTGGTTTCTCATCCTCTCTCCAACTAAAAGATTCAATAAACTTATCATCTTCAGAAATTTCATGGGGTGGAATCAGCTTTGCTTGGGGTTCTTTATAAAAAATAATATTACTTATTTCATTTTCTTTAAAATTTAAAATTAGATCACTGCATATTATATAATTTAAACCAATCATATTTTCTAGGTTTTCATCTAGTGCATAATAAATTGTTTCTCCATTACCTTTAACACTAATTGATTGAATATTATTCTTTTTATTAAATAATGCTCTCATTTCTCTTCCTTTAATTTGATTGAAATTTTTAAGAGTATCTTCTGAGATTATAAATGAATTCTTAACGAGATTCATTTCTTCAATATTATTATTAGTTAAAGTAAAGCTAATAGTATCAGATGTTATTTGATTATTACCACTCCATACAACAGGATCATTAAACATTGTAATAGTGGAATCTTCTAAATCAAATTTCATCGAATCTGATTTTCCCGTAAATTCGTTTCTGTAAAACTTAACATTATTGAATGCTTTTAGGATGCTAATACTATTATCATCTCCATATGCTAGGATAGTATCTGATGAGAGGTAAAACGTATCTTTCTCAATGTGTTTTTTTAGTAATGGGTTATCGTAAATTTTAGTTATTTTTTTATTTCTATCATATATTCCGGAATTTCCTAAAATATAATAATCTGAATCTTTAATCTTCAGTCTTATGTTATTAGAAGCTTCGTAAATCATTTTATTTTCATTGTAATAAATTTCATCTGCTTCTAGAATATATTCGTTAGTTTCAATTTTACTAGATGAAAGTTTTGTATTGGAATTTATTTCATTAAATGAACTCCCTAGTGATTTAATTCTAACACTATCATCAGAAATTATCTCAGAAAATCCATATGTTATTGCCTCTTTTGTATCAGTGTTATATGTCATGGAGTCAGAATACATAATATAATCTTCTCCCCTAAACACTACATCTTTTGAAAAAGTTGATATGTTTTTATTTCCAAAAAATACACCATTAACACTTTCTAAGTTATTTGTCTCGTCTTTTAATTTACCTCCATCAAAATAAAGGCCTTTTTTAGCATCAATATAATAATCCAGCTTATTTGTTTGAATTTCCTCATTGCCTTTTATATATATCACGTTACCTCTAAGTTTTGCAATCTTATTGTTACCATCATAAATAAGAATTTCTGATATAATTGTTGATGAATCTGAATTTATAATTTTAACATTTCCAAAAGCTTCCAACATATTTCTTCTATTATAAAAATTTGCTGAATCACATCTGACCTCGGTATCTCCTTGTCTAAATATCACATTATTTTTAAGTTTTCTAATAGGTTCCTTGTCTACTCTTTTAAATTTTAGTTCATCTGCCTCATATCTAATTTTTTCTTTTTTTTGTCCTGATACAACAAATGGAAATAAGAGAATTAATAAGAATATTAATTGATATAATTTCATTATGTAAAAATAGATAGATAATAGTTTTATTATAATGCAATATTCAATTATTAAATTTGTAATATGAAATTGGAGTTGAATGAAATCTCATTTTTAAAATTTTTTAACATCAACAAAATTGATATTAAGAATAAATCATTCCTGTGCGCTGTAAGTGGAGGTGTTGACTCGATGGTCTTAAATGATCTCTTGAAAAAAAGCAAATTAAATTTTAGTGTTGCCTCATGTAACTATAAATTAAGAAAGGAGTCTGATCAAGAGATTGAAATGATTAGATCAATATGTAAAAAAAATAATATTAAGTTTTATTCTAAGATAATTAAATCACCTACTAAAAATAATGGAAATTCTTTTCAAATGATTGCTAGAGAAAAGAGATATAAGTGGTTCAATGAGTTGATGTCTGATAACAAATATGATTATTTGCTAACAGCCCATCATGCTGATGATAACGTAGAAACAATTTTACTTAATCTAACAAGGACAACAGGTTTAAGAGGTTTTATTGGTATACCTGAATCAAAAAATAAAATTTTAAGGCCACTTATTTCTTTTGGTAAAGATGAGATATTAAGTTATGCAAAAAATAATAGATTAGATTGGAGTGAAGACTCTTCGAATTTAAGTGAAATATATTTTCGAAATAAGATAAGAAGAAATGTTATTCCTATTCTTAAAGAGATAAATCCATCATTAAACAATTCAATTTCTTCCTCTCTTAAGAGGTTAAGATTAGTAGATAAGCTCCTGGAGATTAACTTATCTGATTTTGAGAGAGATTTTGTATCCTATGAAGATGAGTTCATTGTAATTGACAATTCTTTTTTTAATAATAGTAGTCAGAAAATGATACTATTTTATGAGTTTTTAAATAAATACGGTTTCTCATTTTCTCAGATTGAAAAATTTATCCCACTATTAAAAGAAACTAATAAGAAGTTAATTTCGGCAACTCACGAATTAATTTCAGATAGAAATACTTTAATTATAAAGCCATATAATTATAATTTCAAATTAAATATCATAACAAATAAAGTCAGAGATGTAGATATAGATAATTATACTATAAAGTCTCATATTTATAAAAAGGGGAAACTTTTTATTAGTAAAAGTAAAGAAAATGCACAGCTGGATTATGATAAAATTAAATTTCCTATTACATATAGAAATTATAAATTAGGAGATTCATTCTATCCTCTAGGAATGAATAAAAAGAAAAAAGTATCGAGTTACATTTCAGATGTAAAAATGAGTTATATATCAAAGTTTAGGCAGATTGTTATTGAGGATAGTAATAATCAAATAATATGGTTGGTAGGTCAACAGATTAATGATCGATTCAAGATTAATTCAAATACAAAAAACATTTTAAATTTTGAAATAATTTAATTTTTTGATGAGGATTTTATACATCTTATCTAATTTTGATAAAAAAATAATATGAAGGTAACAGTTGTTGGAGCTGGAAATGTTGGTGCTACATGTGCTGACGTCC
>Ga0315315_10007076_pt1 | contig 10382 bp, 8 predicted proteins | sample M140m3416metaG_FD_203699 | JGI IMG/M metagenome (GOLD analysis project Ga0315315, IMG submission 203699) | Ammonia-oxidizing marine archaeal communities from Monterey Bay, California, United States - M1 40m 3416 | ecosystem: Environmental > Aquatic > Marine > Intertidal zone | place: USA... | reverse complement strand
TTTTGGTTGTTGTTGGCGATGTTGATCATGTGAAAATGGAAAACCTAATAAAACAAAGCTTTGACGACTGGAAACAGTCGCCCCTAAAAAACAAAGAAGAACAAAAGACTGGAAACAAGGTAGCAAACAAGGCTTATGTGACCATGGAAGACAAAACAAGCACAGACTTTGTTGTTGGAACAGCGCTCGGTATTGACAGGTATCACCCAGACTACCTACCTCTTTATTTAGCAACGCACACATTGGGCGGAAATTTTTCTGCAAGACTTATGCAAACAGTAAGGGTTAAAGAGGGTTTAACTTATGGTATTAATTCTGCGCTGAGCGGGTTTGGAAATAGCAATGATGGCTATTGGATGGTTGGAGGAACCTTCTCGCCAAAACTTCTTTCAAAGGGTGAAAGCTCAACACTTCGAGAAATAAAAAAATGGGCAGAAGGGGGAATAACACAAAAAGAGCTTGACGTAACAAAATCAACGCTAATTGGAGGCTTTCAGGTTGGTTTTGATACAACCGGAGGGCTAGCCGGAGGAATTTTAAATGCAGCCGTTGTTCACAACGACCTTACATATCTTGACAGTTATCCAAACATGTTAAAATCTATTACCTTAGATCAGGTAAATAGCGCCATATCAAAATATATTAGCTTTGATGGGCTATATCAGGTAGCAGCTGGTACTATTGACAAGGATGGAAAACCAATAGAGGACAAGTAAACCAAGGTGGTTAAAGCAATATTGGCTTGCGACAACAACGGGGGCGTAAGTAGGGGTGGAACAATACCCTGGCCAAAAAACAAAAAAGACCTTGGTTGGTTTAAAAAAAACACAACAAACAACGTTGTTGTAATGGGTTCAAAAACGTGGGTTGACCCGCTGATGCCCTGGCCACTACCAAATAGAATAAACGTTCTAGCAACATCAAGAAAGGATGAGCTTCCAGGAGCAGACAAATATGTTTGTGGAGACCTTAATGGTGAACTTAAGGCCCTTAAAGAAGAATACCCCAGTAAAACCATTTGGGTAATTGGTGGACCCAACATAATAGAACAAACACTAGAATCAATCGAAGAGTTTTATTTAAGCAAAATACCGGGAGCTTATGACTGTGACGGGTTTTTATCCCTAAAGGATATAGAAACTCTCTTTAAGAAAACTTGGTTTGAAAAACACGAAAGTGTTGAATTTCAAATTTGGAAAAAAATTAAATGAAACAATACATTAAAGCACTTGAACACATTCTCGACAAAGGCAAGCAAAGAGGCGACAGAACTGGAGTAGGAACAAAGGGTGTTTTTGGATACCAAATGCGCTTTGACCTTAGGAACAGTTTTCCCGCTGTCACAACAAAAAAACTAGCCTGGAAAAGCGTTGTAAGTGAACTGCTTTGGTTTTTAGAGGGTAGCACAGATGAAAGAAGGTTGGCAGAAATACACTTTGGAAAATCAAGGAAAGAGATAGTAGATAAAAAAACTATTTGGACGGCTAATGCGAATAAACAAGGAGTGGAGTTGGGGTACATAAACAACGAAACCCAAAAAGAGCTAGGACCCGTTTATGGAAAACAGTGGAGGTCTTGGGGTAAAGACGCTGGAGGAGAAGATCAGATTAAAAAAATAATCTTTGACCTCAAAAACAACCCGAACAGCAGAAGGCACATTGTTAGTGCGTGGAATGTAGACAAAATTGATAAAATGGCCCTACCCCCATGTCACACAATGTTTCAGTTCCACATTCAAGATAATGAGCTGAGCTGTCAGCTTTATCAAAGAAGCGCAGACATGTTTTTAGGGGTTCCTTTTAATATAGCCTCCTATGCTTTATTGACCCACATAATATCAAACATTTTAAAACTACATCCGGGAGATTTTATATGGACTGGGGGAGATTGCCACATATATAATAACCATTTTGAGCAGGTAAAAGAGCAAGTTACAAGAAAACCAAAAACAGCCCCCACTCTAGAAATGCCAAACTTTAAAAACATAGAAAGCGTGATTGCTTCTAAACCAAAAGACTTTAAGCTGGTTAACTACGAACCAATGGACAGCATTAAAGCTCCAATGGCCGTTTAGTTTTTTTCCACAATAGTTCTGAGAAACAGATACTTTTTGGTTTATATTCACACCACACCACAACAAAAAAATGAGAAAAGAAAAATTTAGAAACATTGCTATTATAGCACACGTAGATCACGGAAAAACCACCCTTGTAGATGGAATGCTACAACAAAGCGGAACCTTTAAAGCCCACCAAGAGATAGAAGATAGGGTGATGGATTCGATGGATATTGAGAAAGAGAGGGGAATTACAATTACAGCAAAAAATACAGCTGTGTATTATAATGATATTAAAATAAATATTATGGACACCCCCGGACACGCAGACTTTGGCGGAGAGGTTGAAAGAAGCTTAAATTTGGTAGATGGAGCACTTCTATTGGTAGATGCAAGCGAAGGCCCCCTCCCCCAGACAAGGTTTGTTCTAAAAAAAGCCCTAGACAAAGATATCCCAATAATTTTAGTTATTAATAAAATAGATAGGCCAGACGCAAGAATTGAAGAGGTGGTAAACGAAGTTTATGATTTGTTTATAGACTTAGGAGCAACCGAAGAACAAATAGAGTTTCCAATACTTTATACGAACGCCAAAAAGGGCACAGCAAACACCAAACAAGGAGGGCCCTCTAACAACCTAGACCCTCTTTTTATCTCAATTTTAGAAAACATTCCGGGGCCGGTTGCTGACAACGCAACCACACCACAGTTTTTAATTACAAACCTTGACTACGACCCTTATGTAGGACAAATAGCAATAGGAAGACTTAATAACGGCGAGCTTGAAATGAATAAAAGCTATTCGCTTTGCGGAGCAGAAAAAATAACAAAAAATGTTAAGTTTTCTGCCCTTTATACGTTTAAGGGTTTGAAAAAAATAAAAGTAGATAAGCTAGAGGCGGGAGATATTATAGCAACAGCAGGAATTGAAAACATTTCAATAGGCGACACAGTTTCGTCGGACGAAAATCCAAAACCACTACCAAGAATAGAGGTTGATGAGCCAACAGTGTCCATGCTTTTTTATGTTAACAGCGGCCCTTTTGCGGGAACAGAAGGAAAGTATTTAACCACAAGACATATTAATGACAGATTAGAGCAAGAGGTTTTGAGCAACGTATCTCTTGAGGTTTTAAAAACAGACAGAGCAGACGCTTATGAGGTTAGAGGGAGAGGAGAACTCCAAATGGCAGTTTTAATTGAAACCATGAGAAGAGAAGGATACGAGTTTATGGTTTCTAAGCCCAGGGTTATAACCAAAGAAAAAAACGGAAAAACCCTAGAACCAATGGAAAAAGTTTTTTTAGATGTTCCCGAAGAGAGGGTTGGGGTGGTAACAGAAAAGCTCTCAGAAAGAAAGGGAAGAATGACAAACCTGCAAAACCACGGGTTTGGAAGGGTTTCGCTAGAGTTTTTAATTCCTTCTCGAGGACTGATTGGCTTTAGAAGTCAATTTATCACAGACACAAAAGGGGCCGGAATAATGAACAAGATTTTTGAGGGATATCAACCATGGTTTGGAAGAATACCACAAAGAAACACAGGAGCCCTGATTGCAGATAGACCGGGAAAAGTGACTACATATGCCTGTGTAAACATGGCAGACAGAGGAGAATTTTTTGTAGAAATAGGAACTGAAGTATATAATGGTATGGTTGTAGGAGAAAGAAACAAAACAAACGACCTTGCTCTAAACATAACAAGAGAAAAAAAATTGTCTAACATGAGAAGCTCTGGATCAGACAATACGGTAACCGTTAGGCCGCCAAGAAACTTGTCCTTAGATCAATCTCTTGAGTTTATATCAGAGGATGAATTGGTAGAAATTACACCAAAAGCAATTAGGTTAAGAAAAATGGAGCTGAATCAACAAAAAAGAGAATCAATACAAAAGAAAGAAAGGCTTTCAGATCAGAGCAACGACTAATCACCATGTTTTATTACAAAAAAAACACCAAGCAAGGTAATAAACCCTCCAAAAAAAACATGAGACCCAACAGGCTCTCCAAAAAAGAAAAAAGCACCTATTGAAGAAATTACCGGCTCACCCAAAGGAACGGCGGCCACAGTGGTGGCGCTAAGAGATTTAACCAAAAAATAAAATATGTTATGTCCAACCATTGTTGGAATAGCGGCAAGAAAAACAAACCAACTAAAGTTTTCTGCTTCAAAACTTAGAACGGATATACCCTCAAAAAGAGAAATAACAAATAAACAGACAGACGCGTAGAAAAAAATCCACCTAGAATACTCAAACAAACCAACACTCCTTCTAACGTTTTTTCCTATTAAAAGCACAGCAGCCATTGCAACAGAACAAAGAACAGCAAGAACGTTTCCAGCGCTGCTTGTTTCGCTAAAACTGCTTTGACTTATAAGAATAAATGCACCACAGAGGGCCAAAACTAAACCAAGCGACACACGAAAAGAAAAAGGTTTTTTTTGAAAAAGGATAGAAAAAATTTCAGTAAAAACAGGAGATATGGTGCCTAGCAGGGCAGCTTCAGCAATAGAGGTGAGCTGAACGCTTCGAAAAAAGAGCGCAAAGTGTGCCCCCAAAAAAAGACCAGCAACTAAAATTTTTTTATTAGGAACAAAAGTAAAAATAGTTTTGTAAGATATTATAAAGGCCATTGTGCTAGCCAAAAACATTCTCCAAAAAGCAATTGTGGTTGAAGAAAGGTTTGGTAAAAAACGTACAACCCAAGCAGAAGAGCTGACGGCAAGAAGCGCAATAAAAAGCAAAACATATTTATTTTTTAAAAAAGGATACATTAAAATGAAGATAAACCATATCAAGAAACTAAGCATTGTTTTTTGTATTTCTTTTTTGTTTGCTACAGATAAAGAGCAAATCCTTAAGGCGGTTGTAGCACAAACGGGGCCCTTAAAGGCACCAACGGCGGAATATATAGTTGGAGTGTTTAATGACCCGAGGCTTAAAGAAGAAGACGCCATACTAAAAAGGTTCGAAAAAAAACCAGAAAAAATAAAAACATACCAACAGTATAAAAAAATATTTATAAACGAGGCGCGCATAAAGAGCGGGACAAAGTTTTACAGCAAACATAAAGAGCTTTTGGCAAGGATTGTATCAGAGTTTGAAATAGACCCGCTGATTCTTGTTGCAATAGTTGGTGTAGAAACAAACTACGGCCTAAAAACATCAGAGTTTTCAGTAATGAACTCTCTGTATACGCAGGCGCTAAACATGCCCAACAGATCCAAGTGGGCAACTAAAGAGATTGCAGAGCTTTTAATTTTTTGCAACACCAACAACATTGATCCGTATGGTCTTGAGGGTTCTTATGCTGGGGCGTTTGGGTTTGGGCAGTTTATACCCTCCAGCTTTAATAGGCTTTCTATTGATTACAATAAAGACGGCGCTAAAGACCCATATAACTGGGAGGACGTGTTAGGCAGTATTGCATACTATCTAACAGAAAACGGATACCCAAAAAACGACTTTAATTTTTCTCACAAATCAAAAGCGTGGAGAGGGATTCGCACGTATAACAGATCAGACAAGTATGCAAACGTTATAATTGATTTAAGAAATGAAATATCTAAAAGAATTTTTTTATTAAAGTAGCAAGAAACACTTTTTTTTCAGTGTATGGGGGGAGCATGAGCCTAAAGGGCGAAAACCCGCTACTTTCTAATATAGCTTTTTGATGAGAAAAAGTATCAAAGCCAAACTTTCCATGATAGCTTCCAATCCCGCTGTTGTTAATACCGCCAAAAGGCAGGTTTGGGTTGGTATGATGTAAAACACAGTCGTTTATTACTAGCCCACCGCTAGAGGTAGAGTTTGAAACTAAACGCTGGTTTTTTTTGTTTTTACTAAAAAGATATAAGGCTAAAGGCTTGGGTTTTTTATTAATATATTTAATAGCCGACTTGATGTTTGTAACCTTTAAAATCGGCAAAAGGGGACCAAAAATTTCCTCCTTCATTATAGGGTTGTCCACAACCACCTCTGTTAAAACCGTTGGGGAGATATAAAGAGATTGTTTGTTTTTATTGCCACCACAAGAAATCTTAGCACCACGGCTTATAGAACTATTTAAAATATCTTCGAGCCTGTTAAAGTGAGACTTATTTGCAATGGCACAATAGTCTTTAGACCCACCCTCAAGGTTGTTGTCAAAAAAACTAACAATGTTTTTATTTAGTTCTTTAACAAGCCTGTCATGAACAGGCGCTTCGCATAAAATATAGTCCGGAGCAGTGCACGTCTGCCCAGCGTTGGCAAACTTAAAAAAAGCTATTTTCCAGGCCGCATCTTTAATGTTGGCAGAGCTATCAACAATTGTTGGAGACTTTCCTCCAAGTTCAAGCGTAACGCTAGCCAAATGTTTTGCAGCGGCAGCCATAACAATTTTTCCAATTTCAGGACTTCCTGTAAACAGAATGTGATTAAAAGGAAGGGAGAGCAGTTTTTCTGCTACATCTTTTTCTCCCAAAAAGACAGCAACCTCATTTTCTTCAAAAGTTTTTTTTACTAAGCTTTTTACAACCCGACCAGACTCCGGAGTAAGCTCTGACGGTTTAATAATAGCTGTGTTCCCAGCAGCAATTGCCGCTATCAGCGGGTTTAAACACAACATAATCGGATAGTTCCAAGGAGATATAATTAAAACGGTGCCTTTTGGCTCGGGCTTAACCCAGCTCTTTGTAAAAGAAATAGCAGCGGGGGTGGGAACCCTTCTTTTTTTCATCCAACTTTTAATGTTTTTAATTGCAAAAAGCGCCTCAGTTTTTACCCCAAGAATTTCAGCCAAGTATACTTCAGTTTTGCTTTTACCTAGGTCTTTTGAAAGGGCAGAAAGCACCTCTTCTTCCATTGCTAAAAAATTTTTTAATAAAAGCCGAATCTTTTTTTGTCTTTGCTTATAAGATGTTCCAGCTAAAGAGAGGTGAATTTTTTTTTGAGAGCTAAAGATATTGTCTATATTCTGCATCCAAAAGAAATATATGAATTTTTATAAAACGATGTTAGAAGTAATAAGATTATAATTAATTTATGCTATGATTAAAAAAGTGGACATAGCACACGCAGGGCAGTCATCAGAAGAGGCTTTGATATTGCTAGAAACAGCGATAAGTACTGCAAAAAACGAACCAAACATTGTTGCGGTTAAGGTTGTGCACGGCTTAGGTTCGGGCAGAGTAGCTGAAAAGGTTAGAGAGTGGGCAAAAGATCAAGAGGGGCGTTTTACCGCAGTAATACCTGGAGAGGAATATGATGCGTTTAATAAGAGTGCTGTGGATATGAGGTCCCAACTTTCAAACAAAAAGGACAGAGATTTTAACAACAGAAACCCAGGAATAACAATTTTTTGGCTTTAGCGCGCAGTTTTAATTTCTTTAAAAGAAACACCAATGTTTTTTAGTCTATTAATAAGAACGTTTCCCAGACCAATAGACGGTGTTAGTAGCCCGCCAAAGCTTTTTCCACCCGGAAGATTTTCGGGATCTTCTAAAGCTAAGCAAAGAGCGCTTTCGACAGCCATCCTGGATGTCATTTTATATCCAGGGTCGCCACTTGCCGCCATTTGAAATGCACTAAATCCGTCAAGCGTTTTAACTAAAAATTTGCTTTTGAAAAAACCCTCATCCATTGCTTGCTGTGAAGGGCCTTGGCCGGGTTTTCTGAAAAACGGTCTTATAAATTTTCTTAGAGGAGAAAATATGAAAGCCCCCAACAATACCGTCATTATGGAAACCCTCCAGGCGGGCCCAGGACGAGAATAAAAAGATCCTTCATGATATACAAAGTTTTCACCATAATATTTTCCAATTTTTTTAGAAAGAGCAGCAGATCTTCTCACAACGCGCGTATTGGGTAGGGCCATAACAAAAGGCCCGGTCCACCCCCCGAGTTGCTTAATTTGATGTATTTTTATTTTATCGTTTGTATTCTTTTTTTGTTTATCAGAAATAGAGTTTTTTGGGTTAAGTGAAAATTTTCCCATTCCACCCTTAACAGGCTTTGCGTCTGCAGAAGAAAACATAGTCTCAATTGTTCCTCCAGAAGCTTCGCCCTTAAAAGAATGAAAACCCTGAATGCTCTGAACTTCACCCTGAACGCTGTTGACAGCAAAAAATACACCCAAATCAGATGGAATAGAATCAAAGCCACAGGCACTAATTATTCGAACACCCTTTTTTTCTGCAGTAGCGTGGTGTTTTTCAATTTGCTCTTTTATCCAAAAACTTTCACCGGTAATATCAACATAATGACATCCATTATCAACACACGCACCAAGCAGGTGAGACCCGTATTTGTGGTAGGGGCCAGCGGTAGTTAAAACAACGCTCGCTTTCTTGCACATAGCATTTAATGAATCCCTATCAAAAGAATCTGCAATAATAATCGGACAGGATAGGTTGTTTTTACTTTTAATTTTTTTAAGCTTTTCTTTGTTTCTTCCCGCAATTGCAAACGAGACCTGAGGATAGCTTTCAGATAAATATTTTGCACAAAGCTCTCCGGTAAAACCGGAAGCGCCAAAAATGATTATTTGAAATTTTTTATTCATAGCTCAACCTGTGCTGCGGCTAGGCGCGCAATGGGAATACGATACGGAGAACAGCTGACATAATCAAGCCCCAATGTTTTGCAAAAAGCTATGCTATTTGGATCTCCACCATGTTCTCCGCAGATACCAATAGAGATTTTGTTTTTTATGGCCCTTGCATCGTTAACAGCAAAAGACATAAGTTTTCCAACGCCTTCACGGTCTATTTGTTCAAAGGGGTCTGTTTCTATAATATCTTTTTCAAAATAGTGAGGGAAAAACGAGCCGGTATCATCCCTGCTGAAACCAAAAGCGGTTTGGGTTAGGTCGTTTGTTCCAAAACTAAAAAAGTCGGCATTTTTTGCAATGCTTTCAGCAACAAGACAAGCACGAGGAACCTCAATCATGGTCCCAACCTTAAAGACCAGGGCTGTGCCGTGTTTAATCTTTAGCTCTTCATAGACGTCCATAACAACTTTTTTTTGATTATCAAATTCATTTAAATGAGAAACGAGAGGAATCATTAGTTCAACCCGTGGAGAAAAACCATGCTTTTTAAGCTTAAAGGCGGCCCCCAATATTGCCCTTGCTTGCATCGCAGTAATTTCAGGATATGAAACTCCCAGCCTACAGCCACGATGACCAAGCATTGGATTTGATTCTTTTAAAGATTCAACCCTTTCTTGAACCCTGTTTAAAGATAGCCCTAGGTCTAAAGAAAGCATTTCCAATTCTTTTGGGTGTATATTAATAAACTCGTGTAGAGGAGGATCAAGCAGCCTTACAGTGACAGGCATGCCATCCATTTTTTTTAGTATACCATAAAAGTCTTTTGTTTGATAAGGGAGCAGTTTTTTTAGATGAACCAACCTTTCTTTTTTTGATCCAGACAAAATCATTTTTCTAAAATCACGCACTCGCTTTTCGTCAAAAAACATATGTTCTGTTCTACAGAGACCTACACCCTCAGCTCCAAAGCTTAAGGCTTTTTCACAGTCCTCTGGGGTATCAGCGTTGGTTCTAATCTTTAGTTTTCTAATTTTATCCGCCCAAGACAACAGCTCGTTTAGCGGCCCCGAGGACTCAAGGGGATTTTGAAACAACTTTAAGCGTCCAAGAAAAATTTCGCCCGTAGAGCCATTGAGAGTTATAAAATCCCCCTCCTTGATTTTTTTCTCCCCTATTTTAGCAAAACGCAATCCCTTGTTAATTACAAGGCTTTGACAGCCAACAACACAGCTTTTACCCCAGCCTCTAGCAACAAGAGCGGCGTGGCTTGTTAGTCCGCCTCGGCTTGTAAGAATGCCTTCCGAATAATGCATGCCATGTATGTCTTCTGGAGATGTTTCTTCTCTAACCAAAATAACTTTTTTACCCTTTTTGCCAAGAGCTTCTGCTTTTTCAGCAGAAAAAACTATAGAACCAGAGCAAGCCCCAGGGCCAGCAGGAAGACCGTAGCCCAAAGAGTCTTTTTTTTCTAATTCGCTGGGCTCTATGTTTTTTAAAAGGCTTTCATAAATTTGTAAAGGCTTCACACGTCGAACAGCCTCTTTTTTTGAAATTAATTTTTCTTCAACCATGTCGGTGGCAATTTTAATTGCGGCAATCCCAGTTCTTTTTCCTCTTCTAGTTTGAAGCATCCAAAGTTTTTTATCTTGAATTGTAAATTCAATATCTTGCATGTCGTCATAGTGTTTTTCAAGTTTTTTTCTAACGTTGTTTAGTTCCTTAAATGCACCGGGCATTGCAACAGACAAAGAATTTTTAGATTTTTTTTCATCAACAATGGGGTGTGGAGTTCT
>Ga0315315_10007075_pt1 | contig 10382 bp, 7 predicted proteins | sample M140m3416metaG_FD_203699 | JGI IMG/M metagenome (GOLD analysis project Ga0315315, IMG submission 203699) | Ammonia-oxidizing marine archaeal communities from Monterey Bay, California, United States - M1 40m 3416 | ecosystem: Environmental > Aquatic > Marine > Intertidal zone | place: USA... | reverse complement strand
CCTTCACCAACGGGGCCTTTGCATATAGGCGGTGTGCGTACCGCTTTATACAACTATTTATTCGCTAAAAAGCACGGCGGTGACTTCTTGCTTCGTATCGAAGATACGGACCAAACTCGATTTGTACAGGGTGCAGAGAAGTATATCATAGAGGCACTGGCGTGGTGCGGCATTTCACCTGACGAAGGTATAGGTGGTGAAGACCGTGGAAACGGACCCTACCGTCAAAGCGAACGCAAACCGATGTATCGCGAATACGCAGAGCAGTTGTTGGCTGCAGATAAAGCCTATATAGCGTTTGATTCGGCTGAGGAATTAGACGCAATGCGTCAAATGGCAAAAGATGCCGGTGCATCGAATTGGCAATACAATTATATCACCCGCGGCAACATGAAGAACTCTTTGACTCTTCCAAAAGAAGAGGTTGACGCAAAGATTGCTGCAGGGGAGCCTTACGTGGTACGTATTAAACTTCCTCGTGATCATGAGGTGCGTTTGGAGGATACCATTCGCGGTTGGGTCAGCGTGAACACGAACAACATGGACGACAAGGTCTTGTTTAAGGCCGACGGAATGCCAACCTACCACCTTGCTAATATCGTAGACGACCATTTAATGGGAATCACTCATGTCATTCGTGGTGAGGAGTGGTTGCCGTCTGCGCCTTTACACGTAATGCTTTATGAAGCGTTCGGTTGGGATTGCCCAACTTTTGCGCACCTACCGCTTCTTCTTAAGCCTGACGGACCTGGAAAACTTAGCAAGCGAGATGGCGACCGTCTTGGGTTCCCGGTTTTCCCTATCGATTGGAAAAACGATGAGACCGGAGAAACCGCAAGCGGCTACCGTGAGTTTGGATTCTTTCCTGGAGCTTTTATCAACATGCTGGCCTTGTTGGGCTGGAACCCGGGTACAGAACAAGAGGTTTTCGACCTTCAAGGACTGGTTGATGCTTTCGACCTAAGCAAGGTTTCAAAGTCTGGTGCTAAGTTTGATTTTGAGAAAGGAAAGTGGTTCAACCAATTGTATTTACGTGATTTAAGCGAAGCAGAATTGGCACAGGAGCTGAAAAATGTACTCGACAACGAAGGCCTCTCTTACAATGAGGCGCACCTTGGCACGATCGCTACGATGATGAGTGAACGCGCAACCTTCCCTCAGGATTTACTCGAAGAAGGTCGATTCCTTTTTGAAACACCATCTGTTTACGATGAAAAAACACGCAACAAAAAATGGAGCGACGCTAGCGCGCCTATGATGCAAGACATCGCCGACCGTTTCAATGCGCTGCCAGATTTTACTTCAGAAGCGATTGAAGCAAGTTTCAAGGGTTATTTGGCGGAAAAAGAATTGGGCTTCGGAAAAGTGGGCCCTTCCTTCCGTCTGGCAGTCACGGGAAGAGGCATGGGGCCAAGCATGTTTGTTATTTGCGCTGTGTTAGGCAAAGACGAGGTGCTCACTCGTATTTCTAAGGCAATTGAAGTGTTGGGTTAATGGCTGCTTTACATCAAATCGACGTTCACGGCATTCGCATTTACACTAACCACGGGTGCATGCAAGAAGAGGCGGTTATTGGCTCCAATTATGAGGTCAACATCAGTGTTTGGGCAGACCTTAGCGCATCGGTTGCCTCTGACGATTTGAACGACACCGTAGACTATGTCGCGCTCAATGCTATTGCAAAAGAAGAAATGGCCGTTCGTGCTAAACTTCTTGAAGTGGTTTGTCAGCGCATGATTAATCGCATTATGAGTGAACACCCATCCGTTCAAAAAGCATGGGTAAACGTAGCAAAACTCAATCCCCCCATCAACGGAGACGTAGAAAGGGTGGCGCTTACGTTCACCGCCGAACGATAGAAAAAATAAACTCGGGCCAAAACCAATTTTTCTACTATTTTTGGCCTCCCTAAGGTTCCGTGGCCGAGTGGCTAGGCACTGGTCTGCAAAACCAGCTACAGCGGTTCGAGTCCGCTCGGAACCTCAGAATGAGAAAAGCCCCGGCGCACGCAGTGCGCTGGGGTTTTTTCTTTTAACAAATACGAAGCTTGCTTCAGTCTTTGGGAAAAGAAAAAAGCGCAGCAGACCGCGCAGCGGAATGCAGGGGCGTTCTTACTGACCTTAGGTGGGCGGCGGTCCGCCGAGCAAAGCGAAGGCAATCCGCGCTAAGCTTACTTCAGTCTTTGGGAAAAGAAAAAAGCGCAGCAGACCGCGCAGCGGAATGCAGGGTCGTTCTTACTGACCTTAGGTGGGCAGCGGTCCGCCGAGCAAAGCGAAGGCAATCCGCTGAACCAAGCTAGCTTGAGTGTGTGGATGAGTAAAAACCCCAAGGACTTTGCACAGCAAAGGACCCGGGGCGTTCTTACTGACCTTAGCGGGGCAGCGGTCCGCCAAGCGAAGGCAATCCGCCAAGCCATCCGCTTCAAAGCAAATAAAAAACCCCGAACCAATGGCCCGGGGTTCTAGAGTTTAAGTCTTTTACTTTTACAACAAATAATCGGTCGTCATCCAGGTGCTTTGACCGCCTGAGATCACATTTCCGACCAATTCTTTCTGATCTGTACCCGTCGCAACCAGCGTTCGAATAGAGAACGAGCGTAAGGCGTCATGCACGCTTAACGTAGCTACAGCACTATCCTTTCTTCCTGTAAACGGTAGATAATCCGGGCCGCGCTGACACGACGCGTTGATGTTCACACGGCACACCTGATTCACCATGTTGTCCACCGCATAGGCTATGGTCAATTCATTGTCGCTAAACAAACTGCACTGTTGCCCGCAGTCGGATGCTGCAATAGAGGTCATCACCTCTTCTAAATCTTCATACTCAACAATAGGAACTACAGGTCCAAACTGTTCTTCATGGAAAATGTCCATTTGCTTCGTTACCGGATATAAAACTGCCGGGAAAAAGGCGGTGTCTGATACGCGTCCGGCGTTTTGGTTGATGACCGCCGCGCCTTTAGCAACAGCGTCATCCACATAAGCCTCCATTTGCTCGACTTTATTTCGTTCGGGCAGCGGGGTCAGGGTGCTGTCTGCTGCCGGATGACCCAGCGCTAAAGCGTCTACTGCTTTCGTAAATTTCGCGCGGAACTCCTCTGAAACAGATTTGTGAACGAAAATAAGCTTGAGTGCTGTACAGCGTTGACCGTTGTAACTCAATGCGCCATTAACACACTCTTTAACCGCTTTATCGACATTGGCATCATCAAAAACAATGGCTGGGTTTTTTGCTTCAAGACCTAAGACTTGACGCAAGCGGTTTGGCTTCGGGTGTTGCGCGACTAGTGCGTTCGAGCTTTTCGAGTTTCCAATCAACGCTAGAACATCCACGTCGCCTGTTTTCATGATAGGACCTGCCAATGTTCTTCCACGGCCGAACACAATGTTTACCGCTCCCGGAGGAAAGGCTTCTTTAAACGCGTCGATAAGCGGAGTCAACAATAAAACTCCATACTTCGCCGGTTTAAAAACAATAGTGTTACCCATGATCAACGATGGAATGAGTAAACAAAAGGTCTCGTTCAACGGATAGTTGTACGGCCCCAAACAGAGGACGACGCCTAACGGTCCGCGACGAATTTGTGAGATAACGCCATCCTTACTTGCGACGTGTGAACCCCTGCGTTGCAGTTCCTTATATTCTTCAATAGTATCGTAGATATAATCAACAGTACGGTCAAATTCCTTGTATGCTGCGCTTTTGTTCTTTGCGATTTCCCACATGAGCAGCTCACTCACTTCTTCACGCTTTTCCTTCATAATAGCAACGAATTTCTCCATCGCTGCGATACGTGCGGAAGCGCCTGCGGTAGGCCAATACCCGCGACCATTGTTGTATGCCGATTTTGCTGCTTGAAGTGCCTTTAAGCCCGACCCTTCATCTAGTGTTGGTGATGATCCCAGGTACACTCTTTCTGTGGTGCCGTCCTTCGAAACTCTACCCATTGGGCTGTACACTTCTTCGAAATCTCCTTCCCAGGTTTCAATAGTTCCATTGATCAGATACTGGTTCCATTTGAGCGGTTTTGGCGGTTCAAACTCTGCGATAGGTAATTGCTTAGAGCTTGCTTTCATTTTACTGTCCAATTAGTTAGTGTCTTTATAAGGGTAAAATTATAGATTTAGTTCATCCCACATAAAAGTAAATTAAACGACGACCCTGGATACATTGAGTGATATCTATTACAAGGCTGCTTTGTAACTTGCCAGAAATCCTATCCATATGACCCTTCATCCGATACACACAGGAAACTTTAAACTCGACGGTGGCGCCATGTTTGGTGTTGTGCCTAAAGGACTTTGGGAGCGCACAAATCCCGCAGACGAAAAGAACCTTTGTACTTGGGCAATGCGCTCCTTGCTCATTGAGGACGGGGACCGATTAATTTTGATCGATACGGGAATCGGCAACAAACAGAGTGAAAAGTTCTTTTCACATTATTACCTCCACGGTGACCACAGCCTTGACGCCTCCCTCGCTATAAAAGGCTTTAGTCGCGATCAGATCACTGACGTCTTCCTCACCCACCTGCACTTTGATCATGTAGGCGGTGCGGTTCAGTGGAACAAAGACCGAACGGGTTACGAACCGGCGTTTAAAAACGCAACGTATTGGACGAACGAACGCCATTGGAATTGGGCCATAAAACCCAATGCTCGCGAACGCGCCAGCTTCCTTTCTGAAAACATCTTACCGCTTCAAGAAAGTGGTCAATTAAAATTCATAGTGGCTCCGGAAAACCAGCATCGCATCAGTACCGGCTTAGGTTTCGACGCGTTTGTAGTCAACGGCCATACCGACGCGCAAATGTGTCCTATTCTCGAATACAAAGGAAAAAAGCTGGTCTTTGTAGCCGACTTATTGCCTTCCACTGGACACATTCCGTTGCCTTATGTCATGGGGTATGATACGCGCCCGTTGCTTACGCTCGATGAGCGGAAAAGGATCTTTACCGAGGCCGCAGAAAACGGCTATCATTTGTTCTTAGAACACGATGCGTACAACGAAGTTTGTACCCTAGAAATGACAGAAAAAGGACCGCGTCTTTCGGATAACGGACGCCTAGACCACTACTTCAAATAACCCCTTTTACCATGAAGAAAACTATACTCGCGCTATTTCTAACGTTTTCGGGAATTGCGCACGGACAATACTGGCAACAATCGGTCGACTACACCATGGACATTACCATGAATGTCGATGACCATCAATACGATGGCTACCAGAAGGTCCAGTACACCAACAACAGTCCTGATACCCTTCAAAAGGCGTATTTCCACCTGTACTTCAATGCGTTTCAGCCGGGGAGTATGATGGATGTGCGCTCGAGGACCATCAAGGATCCAGACCGTCGTGTAACGGACCGTATTTACGGGCTTAGTCCGGACGAAATTGGCTTTCAAGAAGTTCGTGAACTCACTCAAAACGGCATGCCGCTTGGTTGGGAGGTGACCGGAACTGTGCTGAAGTGTGCGCTTGCTGAACCCCTGCTTCCGGGTGAAAGCACCACGTTTGAGATGCGCTGGAACGCACAGGTTCCAAAACAGATTCGCCGTTCGGGTTGGAACAATAAAGAAGGTGTTGAATTTACCATGACCCAATGGTATCCTAAACTCGCAGAATACGATAAAGACGGCTGGCACCCGGATCAATACGTTGGCCGTGAGTTTTACGGTGTTTGGGGAGCCTTTGATGTGACTGTTCACATTGATAAAAACTATGTGCTCGGTGGTACCGGTTACCTGCAAAACCCCGAAGACGTTGGTTATGGTTATGACGGAGTAAAAAAGGTTCGATTAGGGCGCAATGAGCTCCGAAAATGGCACTTCAAAGCAGATAGCGTACACGACTTTGCCTTCGCTGCTGATCCTGATTACAAACACGTACAACTTCAGATCAAAAACGGTCCTTTAGTGCACCTCTTGTACGATCCTAAAACGGCAAACGAAGCGAATTGGATCAAAATTCAAGACGGCTACCTCCAGAGGTACTTTGATTTTATGGCACAACATTTTGGTAAATATCCCTACAAACAATTCTCGCTGATTCAAGGCGGAGACGGCGGTATGGAATATCCCATGTGTACCATGATGCTTGGTGGTGGTGATGATTTCGAAGGTTTTACCGGTCTTTTTGTGCACGAAGGAACGCACAATTGGTATTACGGCGTGATCGGAACCAATGAAGCGGCCTATCCCTGGATGGATGAAGGCTTCACTTCTTATGCAGAGGAAGAGTGTATGAATGTTCTTTTCAGTCGCGGCGAAAGCAATCCGCACCTTGGAGCCTACAGAGCCTATGTCTATTTAGACACTTCCGGACTGCGCGAACCGCTCAGCACACCTGCGGATCATTTTAATTACAACCGCACCTATGGTATCAATAGTTACAGTGCTGGAGCGCTGTTTTTAAACCAATTAGAATACATCATCGGCGAAGAACCTTTCGCTCGTGGCATGAAACGGTACTGGAACCAATGGCAATTCAAACACCCAAAACCCGAAGATTTTATACGCATCATGGAGCGCGAGTCGGACCTCGAATTGGACTGGTACCTCAGCTATTATGTCGATCAGGTAAAAAGCATAGATTACGCCGTGTCGTTGACGCGCAGCGATGCTAAGGGTGCAGAGATCCTCCTTGAACGAAAGGGCCTCTTCCCAATGCCTGTTGATTTACGTATTACCTATGCCAGCGGAAGAATAGAAATGCTAAATATTCCACTGGTGAGCATGTATGGAGCGAAGCGTATCGAGGGTTACGACGCTCAAGCGCCGTGGGGCTGGACACACCCTGAATACGTTCTAAAACACACCGCAACAGAGCCTATTATTTCCATAGAAGTAGATCCGTCGCAGCGTTTGCTCGATATCGACAGGTCGAACAACGTTTGGAACATAGACTAACATAAAGGGCCCGCAATAGCGGGCCCTTTTGTTATCTTTTCTTCGGGCCGCTCTTGTGCTTAGCCGCTTTTGTCATGCGCTTTTTAGCGCCTTTACCCAGGTTATACCCCTTAGCGTTCTTCGCTTTTTTGGGGTGCCTTGATGGGCCCGGTTCCTCTAATTCCGCTGCCGTTTTTCCGCTACGTGGGCTGACCTTACTCATCGAAACTAACAACTAATTCGTCGCTGGTGGCATGTGTCTGACAGGTCAAAACATAACCGTCCTTCACCTCATCGTCTACCAACGCGTAATTCATAACCATCTCTGCTGTCCCTTTGAGAACCTTCGCCCTACATGTGCAACAAACAGCTCCTTTGCAGGCGTAAGGGACGTCTGCTCCTGCGTCTAGTGCAGCATCAAGAACATAGTCTTTGGGTCCCATTTCAAAATGGGTTTCTTCACCGTCTAATACCACGGTTACTTTCGCGTTTGCGCTGGCTTTGGCAGATGATTTAGCTTTGGCCTCTTCGGTTGCTCCGGCGGTGTTGAACAACTCGAAATGTATTTTAGTTTTTGCCGTTCCTAGCGATTCTAAAACCCCACTCACTCCTTCAATCATGCCTAAGGGCCCACACAAGAAGTGTCCCGTTGTTGTGGCTACATCGAAGAACTTTCCGTTGTACGCGCTGACCTTGTCCGCATCTAAACGGCCGGAGGTATAATCACTTCCTTGGTCTTCACGGCTGAGCACATGGTGTACTTCGAAACGATCAACATAGGTGTTTTTCAGGTCTTCCAGTTCATCTTTAAAAATGATACTGTTGCTGTTTTTGTTCCCATAAAAAAGGGTAAACGTACTCTCGTTGTCGCTATTTAAAACCGATTTAGCAATTGCGGCAATCGGCGTAATGCCTGAACCCGCTGCCCAACCCACTACATGTGCCGCGCTGCCCTCGTGTTTCCATGCAAAGTTTCCCATAGGCGCCATGCTCTCAAGAGTATCTCCTGCTTTTAGAGATCTATTCGCGTAGGTAGAAAACTTGCCGCCTTCTATTTCTTTGATCGCTACGCGCAGCTCTCCTTCGTGTGGCGCTGCACAAATAGAATACGAACGACGCACCTCTTCTCCATTAATGGTGGCACGAAGGGTTAAATATTGTCCTGGCGTATACTTGAAAACCGATTGTTGCTCCTTGCTTAATTCGAACGCCACGCTTACCGCGTCTTTTGTTTCTCGGCGCACCTCTTTTACGATTAGAGGATAAAAAGCACCTGTTGATGTGGCCGTGCCGTTGGACTGCAATGATCGTTTTTGTTCTTTATTCTTTTTGAAAAATTTAAGCATGCTTTCTGTTTTGTGGTGTAAAGGTAGAGTGGAATCTTAAACCATAACACACCTTACGCTGTTGTGTTTTAACTTTGTAAGCGACCTAATACACAGAATGATGGGAACAAATGTATCATTAGAAGAAAATTTTCAGACCTACGTCGATGGGGAAAACAAGATTGAACCCAAAGATTGGATGCCTGAAAAATACAGACGAACCCTAATCCGTCAAATATCACAACACGCTCATAGTGAGATAATTGGAATGCAGCCGGAGGCCAATTGGATCACCCGCGCGCCCTCCCTCAGAGCAAAACTTATCTTGCTCGCAAAGGTACAGGATGAAGCCGGTCATGGGCTCTATTTATACAGTGCAGCAGAGACTCTTGGTGAGTCTCGAGAAAAGATGATTTCTGACCTTCAAAGCGGAAAAGCGAAGTACAGTTCGATATTTAATTACCCAACTCCTTCGTGGGCAGACATGGGTACAATCGGCTGGTTAGTCGACGGAGCGGCCATTCAGAATCAGGTAATGCTTACGCGCACTTCCTATGGTCCATATGCACGAGCAATGGTTAAAATCTGTAAAGAAGAAAGTTTTCACCAACGCCAGGGCTATGAGGTGGTCATGAAATTAGCACATGGCACTACAGAGCAAAAAGCTATGGCGCAAGAAAGCTTAAACCGCTGGTGGTGGCCATCATTGATGATGTTTGGTCCGTCTGATGACGAAAGCCCGAACAGCGCACAGAGCATGAAGTGGAAAATCAAACGTAAAAGTAACGATACGCTTCGCCAGGAGTTTGTAGACAAAACGGTGCCTCAAGTGGAATACCTAGGTTTAACTGTTCCAGATGCAGACTTGAAGTGGAACGAGGCTCGTGGACACTACGATTTCGGTACCATCAATTGGGACGAGTTTTACGATGTTATTCAAGGCAATGGTCCTTGTAACAAGGAGCGTATTGCACACCATGTAGAGGCGCACGAAGAAGGCGCTTGGGTACGCGAAGCCGCCAATGCTTTCGCTCAGAAACAAGCACAACGTAAAAAAAATAGAGGCGCCGCCGCCTAAACCTTGTTCCACATGAATAAAGACCACTGGAAGCTTTGGGAAGTGTTCCTCCGTTCAAAAAACGGACTTTCCCACAAACACGTTGGAAGCCTACATGCAGCAGATGCAGAAATGGCCATCCAAAATGCTCGTGACGTGTACACCCGTAGAAGCGAAGGAATAAGCATCTGGGTTGTTCCGTCCGAAGCAATCACAGCCAGTGCGCCCGACGAGAAAGAGCCATTGTTTGCGCCTAGCGATGACAAGGTTTATCGACACCCAACTTTCTACGACATCCCTGATGATGTCGAACACATGTAGGCTATGAACGGAGGTTGGTTATCAGGGAAAAAGTCCCAATTCACAAAAGAGGAGGCGCTCAAAGAGTACTTTACCTTCCTCGCTGATGATGCCCTTATTTTAGGGCAACAGCTCAGCCGCTGGTGTTCAAAAGGTCCTGTATTAGAACAAGATATTGCTATTATTAACACTTCATTAGACCACATAGGCCGTGCACGGCTTTTGTACCAAGAGCTCGCTACACTAGAGGGCGGTGAGACCACAGAGGACTCTTTGGCTTATTTCCGAGATCACCAAGAGTTTCGCAACGCGCTTTTATTAGAGCAGCCTAACGGTCACTGGGGAGATAGCGTGGTAAGAAGTTTTTTTATTGACACCTTTAATTTTTTCTTGTACGACGGTCTTCGCCATTGTGAAAACCAAGTATTGGCGGGTATTGCAGAGAAGTCTGTAAAAGAGATCGCATACCAGGCACAATGGAGCGCGGAATGGGTCATTAGACTAGGCGACGGTACCCAAGAATCACATGAAAAAGTTCAAAAAAGCGTTAATGAATTGTGGATGTGGACAGGAGAGTTGTTCGAACAACACCCTGTATTTGAAAAACTAGGACCAAGCTTTATCGATTTTTCTACACTAAAAACACAATGGTTAGAAAAAGTAACGCTCGTTCTAGAAACAGCTACATTACAAATGCCCGATCCTGAATCTTGGATGCAGACAGGCGGACGTTTAGGTGTACACACTTCGCATTTAGGCTTCATCCTTGCGGAAATGCAAAGCTTACCTAGAACATACCCAGCCGCAAGT
>Ga0315315_10007073_pt1 | contig 10383 bp, 8 predicted proteins | sample M140m3416metaG_FD_203699 | JGI IMG/M metagenome (GOLD analysis project Ga0315315, IMG submission 203699) | Ammonia-oxidizing marine archaeal communities from Monterey Bay, California, United States - M1 40m 3416 | ecosystem: Environmental > Aquatic > Marine > Intertidal zone | place: USA... | reverse complement strand
CTGTGAAAAGTTTGGAGCTCAAGGGATTACTGTTCATCCTCGAAATGACGAAAGGCATATTACTATGAAAGATGTTTATGATATTGCGTCTATCGTAAAAACAGATTTTAATGTTGAGGGTTACCCTGATAAAAGATTCATAAAAATTATTAATGATATAGCTCCAGATCAAGTAACCTTAGTCCCTGATCCTCCAGAAGTTTTAACCTCAAATATAGGCTGGAGAAAATCCGACTTAAATGTTGATTTAAAAGGAATCATAAAAGATATAAAAAAGTTAGGATCAAAAGTTGTCATTTTTGTAGACCCAGATAAAGAAATGATTGACTTTGCCAAAGAAATAGGGTCAGATAGAATAGAGCTATACACCGGAACATATGCAAAAGAATATTTGAAAAATAGAGAGGTTTCAGTTATTGATTATGTAAATGCATCAATTTATGCAAAAGAAATAGGAATTGAAGTTAACGCTGGTCATGATTTAGATTTAAATAATTTAAGATATCTCAAAAAATCAATTCCCCATATTTACGAAGTCTCAATAGGCCATGCCCTTGTGTCGGATGCTCTTTATTTAGGTTTAGAAAAGTCTATTAAATCATACCTAAGTTGTTTGAAATGATTAATCAATTAAATTTCAGGCAGTTAGGTTCTGGAAAAGATATAATTATATTACACGGACTTTTAGGGTCGCTTGATAATTGGATTTCTGTTGCACATAAATTAGCTTCTAATTATAAGATTACAATTCTTGACCTTCCTAATCACGGTAAATCATATCACAGTGATTTGTTTTCATACAAAGAAATGGCCGATGTTTTAAATAACTTTATCGAAAAAAAAAATATTTTAAATCCAACAATTATTGGCCATTCTATGGGCGGAAAGGTAGCTCTTCAATACGCGGAACTTTTTCCTAAATCCATATCTCAACTGGTAGTTGTAGATGTTTTTAATAGGGAATATGATACAAAAAGATTTGCTCATATATTTAAAGCAATTTCTGTTATTTCATCATCAAAATTTAATTCAAGAAAAGAGGCAAATGATCTTATCAAAGAAATCGTTGTAAGTGAGGGGGAGAGGAATTTTGTTTTAAAAAATTTAAAAAGAAATGAAGACGGGTTTTCTTGGTATCCAAATGTTGATTTGCTTAATAAATCTATTTTTGAAATTTCTTCTAAAATTCATTTATCATCAAAAGTTGATATTAGCACTTTATTTATAAAAGGACAAAATTCTAACTATATTATGGATGAAGATATTGACGGTTTACCAAACCTATTTTCTAATTTTAAAGTTATTGAAGTTCCTAATTCCGGACACTGGGTTCATGCAGAAAATCCTTCAGCTTTTATATCTACTATAGAAAATTTTATATAATTAATTTGCTCTAGGATGAGATTTTTTATGTGTCTCCTTTAGTTTTTCAATCGAGTTGTGAGTATAAACTTGAGTTGCAGCTAGACTCTCGTGTCCTAGTAGATCCTTTATCGCATTTAGATCAGCTCCCCTGTTGAGAATATGTGTTGCAAAAGAATGCCTTAGAAGGTGCGGATTATACTTTTCACTATTTATAAGTGATGACAAACAGCTTTTTACTGTTCTATATATCATCATAGGATAAATTTTTTGTCCCTTATTAGTTAGAATTAAAAAATCACTATTGTATTGTTTTCTTTTATTATGATCAAGGTAAAGTTTTGTTTTTATAATAATATTATTATTTAATGGAATTATCCTCTCTTTATTTCTCTTCCCTAAAACTTTAATTTGACTTTTTTTAATATTAAAATTTTTAGTTTTAAGATTAATTAATTCATTTATTCTAATGCCAGTGCCATAAAGTAATTCTAAGACTAAATCAGTTCGAATTTCTTCAAGGGAATTGTTAATATTAATATTTTTAAATAGTTCAATCATATCGTTTTCTTTTATAAAAAGAGGTAAAGATTGTTTCGTTTTAAGACTTTGAACTAGAGTGGCAGGGTTTTTTTGGATTAATTTTCTTTTGACTAAAAATTTAAAGAAAGACTTCACGCTAGCAATTTTTCTATTTATTGAATTATTAGATAATTCTTTAGTAGATAATTCAATAATCCAAGCTCTTATTGTCCTATTGTCTATTGATAATATTTCTTTGGAATTTTCATACCTTTCGCTGAAGGTTAGAAACTGATTTAGATCATTACCATAACTTTTAATGGTATTTGAACTAACTCTCTTTTCAAATTTGAGGTGTCGAATAAATTTATCTTTCATATTAAAATATGAAAGATAGATAAAATTATAATTCTTTAGATCTTAATTTTTGGACGTATTCTGCTTTAAGCTTCTCTTCTCTGAGTGTAACAGATTTCTTAGTATAATAGGCATTGTTTCTATATGTTCTAATTACCTGAGCTTTTTCAAATTTCTTCTTAAATCTTTTAAGTGCTCTGTTAATGTCTTCTTTCTCTTTGATATTTACTTTTACCATTTTAAAAATTTTGTGTCGCAAATATAAGAAATCAATTGAATTATTAAAATTTTTATTAAAATGACGTAAATCAAAAAAAATTTTAAACCCAGTTTTTAAGTTTGCTGGTTTTTCCTATCCCTGGGTTAAACATATTAGTTGGATCAATCTCTTTATAAAAGTTAGACAAATTAGATTTTGCATAGTATTCATGTCCAACATTATGTTCGGCCGGATACTCTGCCCCTCTTTCGTCAAATACCTTCAAAAGTTTTTCTTTTAGCAGTTCTGCATCAATGTCTTTTTTCAGAATATAATTCTGATGTAATACATGACAGAATAAGTGTCCGTAATAAAGTTTCATCTCAAACATGTCATCAATTTCTTTTGGTAACTTTTCAAACCAATTTTTTTCATTTCTTGGAAAGGCAATGTCCATAGACATCATTTCACCATGTTTTTTTGAGTTAAGTATATGATACCTTCCTATTGCACTTGCCGAAACGAACCTATGAAGAGAAGCTTTTTTTGCTTCATGATCATTACAAATAAAGTAACCGCCTTCTTTATTTTTAAAAAATTTTTTAAAATAATTCTCTGCTTCTTCTATGCCATCATCTGACATTTCAATCACCCAGTGGTGCTCATATAAATCTCTAAACTTTTCCATTCTTTTTGGAAGGTGATTGGGCCAAAAATTACTTAAAAACTGCATCAATCTATCTGAAAAGTTATTGGGGAGAATTTTTAATTTACTTGCGATAATATCAATAGACCTTTTTAGTTCGAAAAGTGTTGGAAGAAATTTTGTCCCTAATTTTTCTATGACAACGAAGTTATCTTTACTATATTTTTTAGCTGCATCGTAGCAATCTCTGTGCAAATAATCGCCTAGAGTAGGGAGTGTTTTGAATTTTGATAAGATATCTCTCCTTATTCTCCAAAAGACATCAGGGTTATTTGATCCGACATAAAATACTTTATTTTTTTTTGGGGTTGGGTATGTGTCTAACCTTACTGCAAAAACAGCTACTTTCCCAGCGCTTCCTGAGGCTCCATATAATAGTCTGTTATCAGAGTTGTATCTAGCAGGTGTGCTTTTATTTATTTGCCTTACAATTTCAGAATACATATTGTCTGAAGCTAATTTGTTGGAACTAATAATGTCAGACATATTATAATTTTCATTTTGTAAATTTTTAAGTATCTCTTCTGTGCTTGAGCCTAAGTTAATTCCAAGCTCATTAACTAATTCCAACCTTCCTTTTTTATTGATTTTTGCATATAATGCTAATTCTGTGTAAGCTGGACCTCTTTTAACTAGAGAGCCTCCAGAATTATTACATACTCCTCCTATAATAGAGGCACCTATAGAGGTTGATCCAATAATCGAGTGAGGCTCTCTTCCATAAGGTTTTAGTTTTTTTTCTAAATTATATAAAGTGCTTCCAGTCAATCCAATAATCTGTTTGCCATCATTTATGATATGGATGTCATCAATAAGCATAGTATTGATAATTAGTATTTTACGATCATAATCGTCTCCATATGGAGTTGAGCCTCCAGTCAAACCAGTATTTGCAGCCTGCATTATTATAATTATGTTATCTCTTACGCATATTTCTAAAACTTTCCATATTTCAATTAGGGAATTAGGCTTTGCCACAGCAAAAGCTTTACCTTCACCATATCTCCATCCCTTAGAGTAAGGTTCTTTTCTCCACTCAGAAGTGATTAATTGTCTTTTTCCAACAATGTTCTCTATGTCTTTTATGGTTTTAGATAAACTCATATTTGTTTATGCGGTTATTAGAATTTTATAATTTCCTCTCCGTTCTCAATTATTAATTCTTTTTTTTCTGATTTCTCTACTCTGCCAATAACTTTAGCCGCAACATTAAAATTTCCACTTATTTCAATTATTGAATCAGCAAATTCCTTATCACAATATATCTCCATTCTGTGTCCCATATTAAAAACACTATACATTTCTTTATAACCGCACATGGATTCTTTCTTAATTATTTTAAATACCTCTGGTGTCTCAAAGAGATTATCTTTTATAATTCTATTACTTTCTGTGAAATGAAGAACTTTTGTCTGACCACCACCTGTGCAGTGGATTATCGCTGATATGTTTTCCTTATTATCTTTTAGGATATTTTTAATTACAGGTGCATATGTTCTTGTTGGTGAAAGTAGGGACTCTCCTATATTTAATTCTGATTCTGTTTTATCAGTTAAGCGTTTACTACCACAATAAATAAATTTATCTTTAGTTTCATTGCTGAATGTCTCAGGAAAATGTTCTTTATAATAACTAGATAAGACATCATGACGTGCTGAAGTTAATCCATTACTACCTATTCCACTATTATATTTATTTTCATAACTAGACTTTCCAAAAGATGAAAGACCTACAATTACATTTCCAGGTCTAATGTTGCATTCTATAATTTTATTCCTTTTCTCTCGAGCAACAATTGTACTATCTACTAAAATCGTTTTAGTTATATCACCAACATCTGCTGTTTCGCCACCCGATGATGAAATTTTAATACCATTTTCATTGAGGAGCGAAATGATGTCATTATTACCTTCTATAATTTCAGAAATAACCTCTCCAGGTATAAGATGTTTATTTCTGCCTATAGTCGACGACATCACAAAGTTATTTGTAACACCAACTGCAATTAAGTCATCAATATTCATTATTAATGCATCCTGAGCAATACCTCTCCAAACTGATATGTCATTTGTCTCTTTCCAGTACAAATAAGCAAGAGCTGATTTTGTGCCTGCCCCATCTGCATGCATTATATTACAATAAGAATTATCATTTGATAGAATATCAGGTATAACCTTACAAAATGAATTTTTAAAAAGACCTTTATCTATATTTTTAATTGCATTATGAACATCTTCTTTTTTTGATGAGACTCCTCTTTCTAAATATCTATTAGCTGACATTATTAATTATTATTAAAGAATCTTTCATCGTCACCAGGCTCATCCCTTTCAACAAATTCATAACTTGTTACTTTAAATTCTGTTCTTCTATTAATCTGATGCTCTTCTTCATTCTTTGCATTGGTAATTAAGAGTTGAGATTCACCATAACCTCTTGCTGTAATTCTATTTTCATTTATACCTTTATCTATTATATAGACTACAGCAGATTCTGCTCTTCTCTGGGATAGGTCTTGGTTATAATCTACAGATGATCTGTCATCAGTATGAGAACTTAATTCAATTGATATAGATGGATTATCTCTCATAATAATAACTAATTTATCTAACTCAATTGCAGCATCTGGACGAATTTCTGATTTATTTAGGTCATAGTAGATATTATCAAGAACTATAGACTTATTCATTATGATTTTATCTAATACTAAATTCTTTTCAAACTCTACATCAGTTATAAACTCCTTTAATTTTGATTTATCTAATGATTTTCCTATGGTTGAGAAATCACCTCTGGTATTAAAATAATTTTCTTTTTCTCCAATTAATATATAGTCTTCCTCTGAGTAAACTTTAAATTGAAAATTTCCATCATTGTCAGTAAAAGTTTCTTCAATTATATTTTCATTTTTATCTAAAAGCTTTACTACACTATTACCAAGAATTTCTAAATCATTACTCTCATCTCTTGGTGTCAATGTTGAACCTTTTAAAATATAATTTACAATCTTTAGGTTAGGGTCGTCATTTACGAATGTATATATATCATCATCTCCTTTTCCACCTGTCCTGTTAGAAGTAAAAAAACCTCTAGTAGGATTAAATGGATTTACTCCAAAATCATCACCAGTTGAATTTAGCGGTTTGCCTGGATTGGAAATTTCAATTTCTCCAGCCCGTCTTGTTGCTACAAAAATATCTAGCCCACCAAACCCCTCGTGATTATCAGAAGAAAAGTATAATCTACCATCTTCTGTCACAGATGGAAAAACCTCATTACCTGGTGTATTTATCACTGGACCCATATTCTGGATATTTATCCACCTTCCTCTTCTGTTAAGGTTTGCTTTATAGATATCAGTTCCACCATAGCCTTTGGCCCTATTAGATGCAAAGTATAATGTTTTTCCATCTTTTGATAAAAAAGGTGTTGAGTCCCAACTTCTTGACGTATTAACATTGAGAAGTCTAGGGTTAGACCATCCACCTCTTCTGTATCTTGAAAAGTAAAGGTCTACATTATTTCTTCCAGAACTTTTTCCATCATTTCCCTTCGCAAAAATCATATACATCCCATCATCAGAGAAAGTAATAGACCCTTCATTTACCTGTTCACTATTAATATTTTCTCCAAGTTTTTTAAGGCTCTCTATCTCTACATTGGCACCTTTAGTACTAACTTCAAATAAATCGGTAAATGGAGTTCCTGTCCCTTTATAAAGCTTCTCGGTTGACCTATTGGATACAAAATACAATTTTCCTTTAGAGTAGGAGGGTGCGTAATCAGCAAAAGTTGTATTTATTGCATTAAGATTTTTTACTTTGTAATAACTTGTATCTGGATACTTTTTTAGGTTTTCTATATATATAGATTCTTTATTTATTAAGTTAATAACATTTTCATCTGATCCTATCTGTAGATATTTTTTTGCTATAGAGTCTGCAGCATCATATTTATTATTTGTCTTGAGTGATATAATTAGGTAATAGTATGCTAATTCATTATCAATACCTTCTTTAATACTTTGAAAATAATACTTTTCTGCATCCCATATTTGATTAGATTTCCTGAATGCCTCAGCAATTAAAAAATTAGTTTTTGGGTCATTATCCTTTACAACTTTTTTAAATTTTTCAGCTGCCACGTTATACTCTGCGCTATTAAAACTTTTTAATGCAGACTTATTGCTTACACAGGAGGATAGAACAATAGCAAAAGCTAAAAAATTATAATAATTTATCATCTTAAGAAGGTTTTTAGCCACGAATCTTTTATCTGTATTTTCCATGAACTCTCAAATTCATTTTTATTTCTAACAGTAGTATTAACCATAATAGTAGACAAGGAAATTTCATTTTTTCGTATCAAATCAATAATTTCGTTTTTATCGTAGAAATGAATGATTTCTTTTTTAAATATACCAATTTTAGAGTTAGGGTTTAAGCTGATTCCTAGAACATTTAATATTCTTATCATTTCCTTATTTATTGAATCAATAGAGCATCCGCTTACATCATTTTCTTCAGCAAATAATATTATAAATTGTTTGTCTATAATCTTATAATTTGAGTTAATAGTTTTTCCATGCGATACCCAGCTATCACATATTCTTTCTAACTCAAAATTTAATTCTTTTACCAAAGTATTTGTTAAAGGACTTTTCAATATGTGAATCCAGCATCTTGCTTCTTGAGACAAATTTCTAAATTTTAAATACATTTTTTATATATATAATTATTGATACGAGATTATTTCAAAAATAATAATTTTGGTAGATATCTTTATTTATTTAGGTTTGCATCTTATTAATCAGGTGCTGTAGCTCAGTTGGTAGAGCATCGGACTGAAAATCCGTGAGTCGGTGGTTCGAATCCGCCCAGCACCACTATAATCTATGAAATGGCTTTATCTTGGAATTGCTATTATTATGGAGGTCATTGCAACTAGCGCCCTCAAGGAAAGTAATAACTTTACAAAACTTCTTCCTTCCATTTTGGTTGTGATTGGTTATTCTTTTACTTTTTATTTTATGTCTTTAACTTTGAGAGATATGTCTGTTGGCATAACTTATGCTATATGGAGTGGAATGGGGATTTTTCTAATTTCTCTAATAGGGTATTTTAGATATAACCAGACTCTTGACACCCCTGCTATTTTAGGTATGAGTTTTATAGCTCTAGGTATAATCATTTTAAGATTTTTTTCTAAATCAATAAACGCATAATATATCAGAAGTAATATCTTTTAAAAGCTTCCATAGATCCGTATTTTGCAAGACCAAGATCAGAAAATAATTTTGCTGTATTCTTATTTCTATCTTCTGCCCTTTGCCAAAACTCTCTTGAATCTTGCCCTGGGAAAATTATTACATCTTTTTGAGATAGGTGCTTATAAATGGCCCTTCTCTTTTTTAGTATTTGTTTTGGGCTTAGCGGAACTGCCATATCAATTTCATCTATTCTCCACTCATCCCAAGCTCCGCTATATAGCCATACATTACAATTCTTCATGAATGATTTTGATTTCAAGTTATCTATAGATTTATATATTGATCGAAGACAAAGTCTATGAGTACCATGGGGATCACTTAAATCACCAGCTGCATAAATTTGATGTGGTTTTATTCTATTTATTAAATTTTGAACAACTTTAATATCTGCACTAGATAAATCTTTCTTTTTTATTTTTCCAGTTTGATAGAATGGCATGTCTAAATTATAAATTTTATTTTTTTCTAACCCTATATAATTACACGCCTGTAAAGCTTCTGATTTTCTTATAATTCCTTTGATTTTATTTAATGTATTATCCCTATCAATATCAATTTTTTCTGTTATTAAGCTTTTTAAACTATTATGAAAGTTTATTCCCCAAACGATATGATTTTTTTCTAATTTATTTTTTCCGTCACTTATCAACTTATTAAGTTCATTTGTTGATAATGAGACAGTAAGTCTCTTGATAAGTTCTGCTATTTCTAAAACTTTTTCATTGCTCACAGCTATGTTTCCAGAAGTCTGATATGCTACGTGGACATCGTGTCCTTGATTAATTAGTCTAGAAAAGGTACCCCCCATCGATATTACATCATCATCTGGATGTGGAGAGAAAATTAATACCCTTTTTTTATAGGGTTTTGATCTCTCAGGTCTATATGAATCATCAGAATTTGGTTTGCCTCCAGGCCAGCCAGTTATTGAGTGTTCCAGCATATTGAATACAAGAATATTTGTATCGTATGCAGATTTATAATTTTCAAATATTCCACCCATTCCATTTTCATTATAATCTTCATCAGTTAACTGTAGTATTGGTTTATTTTTTTTGATACTTAACCATATTACAGCTTTTTTAATATTAATATCCGACCATCCAACTATAGATGTACTTAATTTATTTTTAGGTTTTTTATTTATGTTGGTATAGACCCAAGGGCATCTAATTCTATTTAGGCTGGATGCAGATTCTTTATCTAGAATAAAAGTACAGTTAGGGTGGTTTTGAAGCAATGACGCTGGTACTAACTCATTTCTTTTTTCTTCGACGGATTTTTTAACAATATTAGATTTACTATCTCCCCAAGCCACTAGAGTTATTCTCTTGGCCTTAAGAATAGTTTTAATCCCCATAGAAATAGCATCTTTAGGTACCTTTTCAATACCAGTAAATTCGTCTGCTGCGTCAAATCTTGTTGTTTCTTCAATTTTAACTTTTCTAGTTACCGATGATTCAATAGATCCAGGTTCATTAAATCCAATATGACCATTTCTACCTATACCTAATAACTGGAAATCTAATCCTCCAGCTAATTTTATTTTATTTTCAAAATCAACACAGTGACTTTCTATATAATTTGGATTTAAGTCTCCTCTTGGAATATTAATATTTTTTTTTTGAATATCTATATGATCAAAAAGAAAATCAAACATAAACTTATGATAGCTATGTCTGGAGTTTGGTTGCATTGGAAAATATTCGTCTAGATTGAATGTAATTACATTATGAAAGCTTAGTTTTTCTTCTTTGTGCATCCTTACTAGTTCACTATAGATTGAGATTGGAGATGATCCTGTAGCTAAGCCTAAAACACAGCTTTTTCCTTTGGACTGTTTATCTCTTATTAGGTTTGCAATTTCTAAGGCTACAGACTTTGAACCAATTTTTGGATGTTCAAATAATTTAACAGCTATTCTTTCCTTAAAAATACTTTGCTCATAAAAAACATCACGTGGATCTT
>Ga0315315_10007072_pt1 | contig 10383 bp, 3 predicted proteins | sample M140m3416metaG_FD_203699 | JGI IMG/M metagenome (GOLD analysis project Ga0315315, IMG submission 203699) | Ammonia-oxidizing marine archaeal communities from Monterey Bay, California, United States - M1 40m 3416 | ecosystem: Environmental > Aquatic > Marine > Intertidal zone | place: USA... | reverse complement strand
ACCGGTGCCGCGCGCGATGCACCGTCGTCTACCTCCACGGTAACGGCACCGACATCGGGGGCGTCGCCGAGGAGGCCAAGGCGCTGTCGCGGGACCTCGAATGCCACGTCGTCGTCCCGGAGTACCCCGGGTACGGGCTAGCGGAGGGGAGTTCAAACGAAGATTCCGTCGACGCCGTGAGTCTATTTTTATTTAGCACTACGTATGGGCAATTGTACTGACGTCGTGTTTAATAACAGGCGGTTTTCGCGGGTATAAGGACGGCGACGGAGACGCTCGGCACGCCGCTCGATCGTCTCATCGTGTACGGGAGAAGTGTCGGGACGGGCCCGGCGGCGGCGGCGGCGGCGAGGATGAGTTCTAGGAACAAACCACCCACCGCGCTGGTCCTCCACTCGCCTTACACGTCGATACAAGACTACGCACGGGAGAAAGCGGGCAGCGCGCTGGGGTCACTGTTAGTCTCCGAACGGTGGCCGACGAAACGAAACCTGGCGCGGGTCAAGTGCCCGATTTTGCTCATACACGGCGATAGGGACGAGGTGATTCCGTTTCGGCACGCGTTGAGGCTTAAAAAAGAGAGCAAGACGTACAAGGCGTCGTGCGCGTTGCACGTGCAAAAGGGGGTGAGTTGATTTTGGCAATTATTTTGGCAATTATTTGGTTATTTTGGTTATTTTGGCAATTGGCACGTGTTGGCAATTAGACTGACGTCGTGTTTTGTTTATCACAGGGTGCGCACAACGACTTTGACTTTTTCGGCGACGTGCTCGATCCGCTCGCGATGTTTCTACGAAAACACGAGCGAGGGCCGTGGAGTCGGGGCGGTGTCGAGGCGCCGGAGATGGGCCTGGACCTGAAGGAGATTGCCGCGCGGGTGGCCGATGCGGGGCCGGGGGAGGTCGACGAGTACCCATTCGCAGCGGCGGATAAAGAAAACTAACTCTTAAGTTAAACCGCAATCGTGACCGCTCACTCTTAGTCACCAGATCTGTAAGACCAATGATTCATTCTACACATTTAAGCTAGCATATTCCTTCGTACTGCACGATCACGCGTTGAAGAGGCCGAAGCGCGGCGGGGGCAGCGGCGACTGCGCCGGGTAGTTACCCGCCGGTGAATTCACCCCGAATGATGAATTCCCTCCGACTCCGAATTCATTTCCAATTGATGATCGATCACCGGCCAGTAGAAGCGTGGGCGGCTCCGCGACGCCCGCGGGCACCGCCGCCAGCAGCGTATCCCGTGTCCGCCTGATCAAACCCCGGAGCCGTCCGCCGTCGCCCAAACCCGACAGTTGCCCGAGCCCGCCGGCGGTATCCTTTCCGTCCTCGGGATTCCCGCCGAGATCGGTCAACTCGGAAAGAGCGGCTATCGCCGGGGTGAGTATCGCGGACAGCTCAGCAATCTCCGACGAAGAGTAGGACGCGTTGGGCGCCGTATAACCCTGCGCGGGCGCCGTTCCATCCCGAACAAACGCGCTCCCCACGCCGCCGTACGGGGAGTGAGGGGTAGTACCCCCCGCGAAGGACGACCCGACGGAATACCCGTGAGACTGAATACCGGTACCCGTCGGACGCGACCAAAGCCGTCCGAGGATGAGCTCGAGGGACGCCTCGCACGTGTGACTCAACACCCGTACCGCGCGTTCCCTCGCCGCCACCGCCGCCGCCGCCGCGCTCGCCTCCGCGGCGCCAGAAAACGGGAAAGAACCGCCGTTCAAGTTGGCCGCAGCAGCCGCCGCAGCCGCCAACTCGGCGCCGCCGCTGAACCCGCCAAAGGCGTCGGCGGCGACGGCGGCGGCCGCCGCGGCGCCGCCGTCCGCCGCGAGCCTCCGCAGCAGCCGCACGCGCGTCCGCACCTCGCACCCGAGCTCCTCAGACACGCGCGCGACGAGCCCGGCGAAGTTCGACAACGCCGGCTTGGGATTCGCGGCGGCGTCCATCTCGAGGTGGCGGTTCGGGTCCGTCGCGCGAAACGTCGCGCGTCCTTGCTCCGCGAGCGCGAGCTGCGTGGAGACGAGCGCGGCGCGCACGGCGCGAAGCGATCGTTCCATCCGCGCCGCCGCCGCAGCCGCCGCGGGAGGCTCCAGGCCACCGAGCTCCGGAAAGCCGCCGGAGTTATTATTTGCGTTGGTTCCCCCGAACGCAGCGTAACCCTTGGCGCGTTCGTGCGCTAGACGGCGTGCAATCTCCGCGTGCGACGTGGACGCGGACGGGGACCCATCGGGGGACCCGGCCGCGATGTACGCGTCGTACTTGCCGTCGCCGGTGATGAGCTTAGCGGTGAGAGCGTCCAGCGCCGGGACGAACTCGTCGACGATACGCCACCTATGGGCGCTCAGAGCGGACGGGCTCTGCCCCGGCGTCCCATTGATGGGCGCTTGGATGCCGGGCACGCCGGGGGTTCCGGTGTTGGAGCCCGCGGGACCCTGGTTGACGACGTCGTTGACATCTCCGCGCCTGTGCGCGACGAGCCTGGCGACGAGCGTCACCGCGGCTTCCAGCTCGGCGAGGTCGGAGAGGTGCGCGTGCCTCGTCCTGTCGGACAAAATCCGGGAGATGACCGACTTGTGCGCCTCGAGAAACGCGATACCGGACGCGTGCATCTCTCCACCATCGTCCGCAGCGCACAGCGCGTTGACCAGCGTACCCGCCAGACGCAACACGGGGACCAACAACGCGTGGTGTCGCGCCCGGGGCAACGGCAAAGGCGCAATCGGCGAATTCGCCAACCCCGAACCCTCCCGCGACCCCCCCTGTCCTCCGTACGCCCCGCGTCCGTTTCCTTCGTATTCCGCATTTGGATTCGCGTTCTCGTCCCGACCACCGTAGGTTGAACCGCCGTCGAAGGTTAAACCGCCCATCGAGTCGTACTCGTCGCCGGCGTCGTTAAAGTTTGAACTTCGAACGGCGGCTTGCGCGGCAACCGCGGCGGCGTCGCCGGGTCCGTCCGACGTGTACGCGTCGATCGCGCGGCAGTTCGTGAGCGCCGCCATCGCGCCCGACGACGCAAGCGCGCGTGCGCCGCCGCCGGGTAGCTGCGCCAGGCGTAGGAGCAGCGACAACGCGGCGCGGACGGACGCGAGTTTCGCCGCCGCCGCCGCGGTTGGAAGGATGAGGTCGGGGAGCGCCGCGCGCTCCACCGCGGCGAGGCACGCGCGGACGATCCCGCTCCTGGCCAAAGATTGACCGAGCGCGCCGACCGCGGGGTCCAGGTGAGTTTGCGCAGAGTCTGATTGCCCGTACGGAGTCCCGGTTGAAGTGTCGGTTCCGACACCGTTGAAAGACGATCCGTTGGGTTTGAGCCTCGACGCCGAAGCCGCCGCGCCTCGCTGAAACGCGGACCCGACAGCTGCTGGGGACCCAAATGCGTTAAGGTTCGTTCCAAAGGCGTTACCCACGCCGTGCATCCCGAGCGGCGTCCCGGGCACCCCACCCGCGTGGCCACCGTTTCTGTGCAAACTCACTTCCGAGGACCCGCCGCTCGCCACGACGGTGGCGGCGACGAGCGCCTCCACCGTCGCCAGCGCTGTGGCTTTCAGTTCGTCATCCACGCCGTCCACGGTGACGTCACGCGCGATGAGCTCCACGAGGGGACCGGCGTCCCGGCGGATCAGTGACGACGTGGACGCCTCGAGCTCGTTCTGCTCCGCCGCCTGTACCAGCGCCGCGTCAACCTTGGAAGAATCCCCTCCGCCAGTTCTCGCCGCTGACAACACCGAGCCCGGCAGCTGCGCCAGCCGCGCCGGCCTGACGTACTGCAGAAAGGACAGCAACGCGGCGTACAGGGCGGCGCGCACCTCCGGATCGCCGCCGGAATAAGACGAACCGCCGCCTGAATACCCGTACGCGCCCCGGTTCCCGCCCGGCCGAAGCAGCGCGGAGAGGATGGCGCGAAGTAAAGCCTTGCACCTAGTCGCGGGTAATGGCGGGGATTCGAGGTTACCCAGGCTGCCGAACCGCGCCTCGACGGTCGATATCCCGGACCCCGGCGGCCCGCCGCCGATGGCGTCCGCGTCCGCGGTGCTCCGGCCGTTTTCGGTAACGGTTCCGGATGAACCGAACCCGCCGCCCCGCGCGGATGCCCTGAGTCGCCGCATGAGCGTAGCGGACAGCCTCGCCAACGGAGGGCATCTCGCGTCCCACCACCCGGCGCCGCCGCCCCCATCACCCCCGTCCGCGTCCACCCGCGCCGCCTGGTCCAACGTATCCGACGCGAGGTGCGCCAGCACTCCGTCGCCCAGACGAAACAGCACCTCCTGCGGATCCTCGAAGGATTTAATCGCCACGCCGTCGACGGAGCCCGGTAGGCACCGCGAGGCGCACACGGCGACGAGCTCGGACCACGCGGATACCGCGTGCACGTGCGCGGCGTGTTCCTCCACGGACGCGTTGAACGCGCGGGCCATTCGAACGGCAACCTGAATCGCCTCCTTGTGCGCCGCCTTTGAAGACTCTTCGCCGTGAGACCCCGGACTCATCCCCGGGTTCAAACCGGACCCGAAGCCGCCTCCGATTCGGTTATTGGACGTCGAGACGCGCCTGGACGCTTCCAGAAGCCTCGATCCCAACGCGCGGACCCCGACCACCGCGTCACCACGCGCCGTCACCTCCAACACACCACCAGAGTCGAACGGACGCCGGTCCGATAACGTCTCGTGGACACGCAGCTCCGACTGCAACGCCGAAGCGTCGGGGGATAACCGAGCGCGCCTGGCGCACTCGCGCGCCGCCGCGAGCGGCGGCGCCGGCGGCGGCGGGAGCGTCGCGAGTAACTCGAGCGCCGCCATCCTCGGACGCTCCACATCGCTCGCGTTGGCGTTACTAGTAACGCCCTCGCCGTCGCCGTCGAGGCCGAGAGATAATATATTTCGCGTCAACTCACCCGCGATGGGCGGCAAGTCATCCACGGACGCCGCCGGGAACGACCCGAACGGCGGCGCGGTCGCGTCCAATACAAGCGCCGCGGTTCGCATGATCCACGAGCGGTAATGCGCGGACGCCGCGCGCCGCGATCCCGCGCTCCCGGGTTCGATTTCCGCCGGGGGCGACGCCGCCAACGCGTCCGACAGCAACAGCGGCAGCCGCTGCGCCGGCGCGGGCGCACCGGGCGGCCAGCTCTGAAGCAACTCGATCGCGGGACCGCGCGTGCGCTCGTTCGCGGCGAGCTCAAAGACCAAACGAGCGGCCGTCTCGGGAGCCTCGCAGTGCCCGGCGCCGCGCTCCTGATTGGCGCCTAAACCTAAACTCTGTTTACCGGCGGCGACGCTCGGAGGCGTCGACTCCATGAGCTCCAACAGCACCGTCAGGCAGTTAAACTCGCCGAACGGGTCCAGCCGCGAGTTAGCCACCTCGCCACCGACGTCGAAACCGAGGAGTAAGTGCGTCATGGACGGCGAGGCGGAGTCGGCGCCGAGGCAATCGAGTAAAACGTCGAGAACCGCGGCGCCCGCGGATGAGATTTGTTCATCCGCCGCGGCATCTTCCGGGTCATCCGACGGCGGCGACAGCACCGCCAGTTCTAGAACACTGGCGCACCCTTCCACCAGCCCGCGCCTGGACGCGCGCGGGAGCAAATCAACGAGCCGTTCGACCCGACCGCCGAGCTCGGATAAAATCCGCACAGCCGCGAGGGGAAGCGCGGGGTTGAACCGGTAGCTCACATAGCCCAACACCGCCGCGCATTGACTCGCGTCGCGCATGATGACCTGGTCGATGGTGCTGTGGAACGCGCCGAGGCTCGCGTCGGGTTCGAACGCGGAACCGTTGGATTGGTCAACCGCGAACTCTCGCATGGCGTCGGCGCATCTTTTGTCCATGGCCAACGCGGTCACCACGCATTCGAGGCACGCTAAGACGCAGCCCTCGAGAGCTTCGCCGTGCGCCTGCGTGCGTTCCGCGGTGAGAAACTCGTGGCCGACGGATAGCACCGCGAGGACGCCGCGGAAGGTGACGCCGTCGGAGAGGAAATCGACCATCAGATCGCGGCCCGGCGCGTACGCGTCCAACGAAGCCGAGTCGGTAACCGCGCGATCGGCGAATAAAGGGGACCTGGGTTCGATACCCGGATGGAACACATCGTTAAGACCCGGGTCCGACGTGCCCGGGTCCACCCCGTTCCAACCACGCGTATACCGCGTCTCATCGGGCGCGCGATTGAACAACTCCAGTTGTAACCGGAAATGTTCCACCGCGCTTCGAGCCAACGACCATCGCTCGGTGGCGCTCCTGTGCTGCCGCCGCGCCAAGTTGCCAAACACGGAGTCACGGACGAAACGGAACGCGGTGACACTCGCGCGGCCGGCACCCGCGCTCGGACCGGATCCCGTGGCGACGGTGGCGGCGAGCAACGCGTTGACCGTCTTGACGTACGAATGCGCGTGGGGATACGTTCTCGATCGAGCCTCGCCTCGCATGAACTCGTAATTGGCGTCGGATCCCGGGACGCACAGCTGGTTCGAGAGCGTCGCGGCGCGCGCGGCGTCGCGGAGCTGCTGCTGGTGGTATGAGTGCTGCTGCCTGGCGGCGGCGGCGGCGCCGTACCCCCCCGCGCCGTTCACGAGACCGTTTCCGCCGTACGGGCTTCCGCTCAGGGAGTTTTGCAAACCGTACGGGGAAAAACCGCCGCCGACGTCGACCCCGGCGGGGTTCGAACCGACGACCCCGCGGTCAAGCGCTGACTGCTCCAGCCGCCGCCACGCGTCCGCCGCGGCGGTTGGGGACCCGCCGCCGAACGCCGCGATGGCGTCCAAGATGGACGACTTCAACTTGGCCGGCACGGGGAACCCTAATAACACCACCAGGTTATCCAGGAGCGCGAATCCGTATCGTCCCTCCAGCCACTGCGTCCACGACGACGCCTCCGCGGCTGGGGCGGCTTCGAGCAACGCGGACAGGAGACCGAGGTACGCCGACAGACCCTGCACGTCAGCCTCGGGCATCTCCCGTTCGCGGGAAAACGCAGCCGCGTAAGGATTGACCGCTCCGACTGAATGCCCGTACCCGACTCCGCCGCCAGCCTCCCGCGCGCGTCGCTCGTTCTCCTCGAGCTCCTGGGGAGTATCGCCGCCGAACTGGAACCTGCGATTGTATCCCACCAGCGCGCTGATGAACGAATCCCAAGTCACCGACACACCCGCGCTCGGGTGCTGCATCCTACGCCAAATCTGCCGAGCACCGTCAACCCCGGTTGAAGCCACAGCCGCCATCAACCCAACGACGCCGACTAGAGACTCCACGGAGTGCTCCCATTCCACGACGGCGTCGAGGAACCCGGGCAGGACATCGGACGCGACGGTAGGAAGGTCCGGGGCCTGTCCGTACACCTCGGAGAGTAAGCCGCACAGCGCCGTCAGCGGCGCTTCTCGAACGGCATCCTCCTCCTCGCGCTGTAAACGGAGGCGCTCCTCCTCCTCCTCGCGCTGCCGCTGGAGCTCCGCGTCCGTCTCGAACAGCGTGTTACTCTCCCAGTGCTCGTTCGCAGCCTTCTCGCGCTCCTGCTGCTGCTGCGTGGGCGCGGGGACCACCGCCGCGAGTGCTTCGCCGACGGCTGGATTTTTAAGCATCTGACCGAGCGCCCTTCGAACGACGAGGTGCGTCAACTCGAGGTAACTCCGCCGCGACGCATCCGCGTCGTCCTGGAAGGCGCCGGTGCACAGCATCGCGCGCGCCGCGGTCAGCGCGCCCGCGTCCGCGGCGACGCTCGCGGCGGTGTCCGCCTCCTTCTTACCGAGGTCCAGTCCGGTCAACGCCGCCGCGAGTCGGACAAACTCGAGGACGCCGACGAGCATCTGCGCCACCCGCTCCTCCTCGTCGTCGTCTTGGTGGGACTTGCCGTCGTGTGGATTTCCAGTCATGTTGTTCATGTGAGTGTTCATGTGTGCGTTCAACCGGTTGTCGTTCGAGCCAGCGTAAGGGGAGGAGTTCAGCTGATTGTTGCCGGGCATCTGATTCAAATTGCCATTGGCGCCGAAGATTCCACCCCCCATTTGCTGCTGCTGCTGCTGCTGGACGCCGAACACGCCGCCCTGGGCCTGTTGCCCGTACGGCGACGTAGGGGCGCCGGGGACCGAGAGGGGAGGTCCGTACGGGCTACTGGGGCCCGGCTGCTGCTGGCCACCGTTGAAATTACCAAATCCGCCCGGGCCCTGACCTTGACTCTGACTTTGGAAAGGGTGATCCCCAAAGGCGCGGAGCGGGTCAATCTCGACGGGCGCCACACCCCCCGCGCGCTCGTTCGCGTCGTCCACAGCCTTCTGCAGCGCAGCCGTCGCAGCCTCGATGACACGCGCGTGGGACTTGGCGCCATCCGCGCCCGGCGTGGTCGGAGTCACCGCGGCCACCGCGGCGAATGCCATGGCCGAAGCCGCGGGTAAATCCTCACACACGTCCCGCGGGAGGTCCCGGACGGGCGGCGGCGTTGACCCGGGTATGTTCCCGGAGTACTCGTCGAGCCCGCCGATGGACGCGATCGCGGCGGCGGCGGCTTGCGCGCGCGTCGCGTCGAGCGCGCGTGCTCTGGCGTCCGCGCACGCGCGCGCGACCGTCGGAGCCGCGACTTCCGCGAAGATTTCGATTATATTTTTAGCATCCGCCGCCGTGAGCGCGCCCCCGGGTGTATCGCCCGCGCCGTCAGCCTCCGTCTTGGTGCCGGTGGCGACGACGGCGTGGTAGAGGCACTCGGCGACGACGCGGCGCTCGTTCGCGAGCCACTCGGCGCGTCGAACGAGCCGGCCCCGGTCGTCCTCGACGAACTCCAACTTTTGAAGCGAGTGGAAAGGATCGCGTTGACGGTTCACGTTGTTCGTCAACGGTTGCCCCAGTTGACCCGGCTGCGTAGTAGGCACGAGCCCCAGCGCTGGCGTCTGACCGGGCTGCATTCCCTGCTGCTGTTGCTGCGCGCCGAAGATGCCGCCGGGTGCCGCTGAAGGGACGCCGCCGAAGAGTCCGGCGCCCATCGATGGATTCAACGGGTTCGCCGCCGGCTGAGATGCGCCAAAGCCCGTGAACGCGCCGCCCCCAGGTGTGGTCACGCCCCCGCCCGGTGTTTGAATGAAGCTCGGCGCGGTGCCTCCGGTAGTTCCGGCCGCTCCGGGTATCGAACCGGGGACCGCGGTGTTACCGGAAAGTGGGTTCACGCCGGGCACCGGGTACGATCCCGGCGCCGGTTTTCGTAGGATCTCGACCAGGTTACCCACCAGCGTCGCGCCCCCGCTCGCGCTGGCACCCGCGAGCAGGTCCCGCGCGTACTCGTCCATCTCCCTCGCGAGCGCTGGATGCCCCGCGACGTTGCCTTCGTCGTCCACCGCGAAGGCGGACGGGGATGAGCGTTGGCGGAGCACGCGGAGCAGCGCTTCCGCGCGCGACGTGCGGTCTCGGAGGTGGATGCCCGCCGCGGCTCGCGCGCAGTCGTCCGGGAGCGCGCCGCGCTGCACCGCGCGGACGAGCAGCTCGACGCAGTACTTCTCGTTGAGATCCAACGCGTCGCTGTTGATCACGGGGGGGTTGGCGTGGGTGGGACGGTCAGGGTGGTCGGCGGCGAGCGCGAGCGCCGGGGGAAATTTGAAAAAGGTGGGGTTTGTTGGTCGAGTTGGGCACGCGAGTCATGGCATGACAGCTGTGCACGCGGTGCCGGTGTCCAGCGACGGTGCGCGACGGTGCGATTCTCACCTCAGCACGAGCGCGTTCTCGACGTCGGCGCCGCCCAGGTTCAGCGCTTGGCCCGGCGTCAGCTCCACGCTCCGCGACTGCACCGCCGCGCGATCCTCGGGCTTGCGCCCTGGGAACGCGAGCGGGTCGACGAGGATGGGGCGCCCAGCCTTGAGCGCGGCGCGGCACTCCTCGAGCTCGACGTCGCTCATTCCCCCATCCTGATCCAGCGCCGCGACCGCGCGCAGCAGCGCCGCGGTGGGATCCGAATCCTCGGCCATGGATGTTCCTTGCAGCCGTGGAGGGGGAGAGCGGATCTCTGTGCACCCAAACCTTCGTGCACAAAAGCTGCACCAAAAAGCGAGAAGCCGAGAAATCAACATCGGCGGAATTCATGACTATCAGCATGTACGAGTGATATCTACTTCACTTCGTTCCCTTGACTGATTGACATACGAAATGTTAACTGCAATTAATGCATTTCGATATTTGCAATCGACAGAAAATCTCGCTCGTCTTCTTCTCTGAAAACCCTATTTGCACTCCCAACATCCCGGTGACTCGCCCTTTATCGACCGCGCCCGCACACGGACGTCGGCTAGTTAGCAGAGATGGTCAAGTACGCTCGTGAACCCGAGGACGCCACCAAGTCGTGCAAGGCTCGCGGCGGCGACCTTCGCACCCACTTCAAGAACATGCGCGAGACCGCCATGGCCATCAAGAAGATGGGCCT
>Ga0315315_10007070_pt1 | contig 10387 bp, 5 predicted proteins | sample M140m3416metaG_FD_203699 | JGI IMG/M metagenome (GOLD analysis project Ga0315315, IMG submission 203699) | Ammonia-oxidizing marine archaeal communities from Monterey Bay, California, United States - M1 40m 3416 | ecosystem: Environmental > Aquatic > Marine > Intertidal zone | place: USA... | reverse complement strand
TTCTCCAAGGGATGCGATTATGGAGGAATCGACCAAGCCGTTCGCGTGTCTGATCAAGAGGCTGTTGACATGGCGCACTGGCTGCTTCGTGAGGAAGGAATTTTTGTTGGCTCTTCTTCTGCCATGAATATCGTTGGAGCGGTGAGGGTCGCCGCTGGTATGCCGAGCGGTCGATCTGTCGTAACAATTATATGTGATGGTGGACAGCGGCACCTGACGCGATTTTGGAATCGCGACTTTATCGAAGTTGACAGGGGGCTGCAATGGCCCGATCATGGTGCATCTTCGAAGTTGCCAGACTGCTTAGAGTCAATTTAAGATCAAATATTGCTCGCAGCTATGGATACTAGCTTCCTGCATTAGATCAGTGCTTATTGCTTAAATTCAAAGCCGTACTGTGCCATAAGCTTCTCCAGCTGATTTTGCAACCGCGTCGCCTCCTCGATATTGCCAGCCTTGAGCTCTACCTTCATGAGGTCAGCCAGCCCCTCTAATCTCGCAACAATTTTCGCCTCCTTCTCGGAGTTCTCTGAAGGAAGCTCAGCGTTGTTGCTGGTGGCAGTCTCGTACTCTTGCCCGGCAACCTCAACAAAATCAAATTTTGGAAGTCTTAACCAAGGCAATGGGTCTTCGCCGCTAAGTGGTGCACCTTCGTCGCTATTACTGGCAGATCCTCTCCCTTTCCTCGACTTGAAGCTGCTATTTTTGTACCCAGAGCCGTCAGACAAGAATGCTCCCAGACCTTGATCTCCTTTGAGCATTGAGTTGATGAAGGTTTGCGCGGCAAAGCCAATGGCGAGGGCGACGACTGCGAGGATCCAAATATAAGGTCCTTCTCCCATGTTTCCAACAGCGTCGGCAGGAGATAAATTAAGGGCAGATGATGCAAAGCACGCTGATTTTTGCTGCAAGCTAATGCATGGTGCTCGAAAAGTATCGTAGATCAGTGGATTTCTTTGCACTGGAATCGAGGAGAAAGTTGCACCGCCAGCGAATGTGGACTCCCTCGCACCTATGAATCCAAGGGGGGTCATAGGGAATAGGTGCGGTACTGCCTAAAGGTTAGTGGAGAGAACAGGCAGATCAGCTTCTCTATGGTGTAGACCTTCTTTCTAGCAGGAGCTGGTTATTCGATCGTAATCTCTGAAGTTGCTGAAGGATTTTTGCCACGGGGAGGTGAAGAGGTGAAGGTGGGTCGAAAAGTTAGTGTCAACATCTCAAAACATAATGTTGATTTTTTTTATTCATTTTTTATTATTCCTACAGTAGTTACTACTAGTACTAGCTAATACTAATAGTCTCAAGTAGTAGTATTTATTCCCCTTCCTACTCGCTACACGCTACTCGCTACTTGCTACTTCTCTCTGCTCGCAATAATATCCTGGGCCCAATCTTTGCTCTGGGCTTCCATCCTCTGAAAATAATATTTATTATTATCAGATCAATAGATATTGATCGCTTGATCAAAAAGTTTCAGAGTTTGTTGCCACCATTATTTTCTCGGCTTTTTCTCTATTGTGTGGCTGGAGGTGGGCATCGGGGTCAAGGCCGGCGAGTAGACGTTCGGTTCCACTCCTTCTTCGCGTTTTCTTCAGCGTCCTTTTCTTCGTGTCGCTTATATCCCCACAAGTCAACTCAATGCGGATCTTGGTGCAGAGGGTGAAGTCAGCATCTGTCGCTGTGGAGGGGAGAACGATCTCCCAGATTGGCCCCGGCCTCGTCGCTCTCGTTGGCGTTCACGAGTACGACCGTGAGGAAGATTTGAAGGTTTGCTGCCGCAAGCTGCTTGCCGCCAAGCTGTGGCCGAACGACAATGGTGCGCAATGGAGGCACGGGGTAAAGCAGAAGGATCTAGAGCTGCTATGTGTAAGCCAATTCACGCTGTACGGGACTTTGTCTAAAAAGAACCAGCCAGACTACAAGCTGAGCATGAAGGCGATACCTGCCGAGATCATGTACAACCAATTTTTACACTTACTCGGGGAGAGCTACGACCACGAGAAGATTTCTGACGGAAAATTTGGAGCGATGATGGATGTAGAACTAGTCAACGACGGCCCAGTAACGATCTTGATAGAGAGCGAGGTCGAGCCGCCGAAAAGCAATAGAGTCAATGGTGTCGATGGAATCGAATCAAGTAACTAATTGCCATTTTTTGCTGATTCAGTGCTGATGATCAGTGAAGTGTTGCTGAATCATGCTTTTACCCTCACTCATAGTTTTAAATCAAAATTCTTCCGTGTCATGGTGAAAGTGGCAAATCCAATTGTATCTATTGCTTCGCTAAATCTTGTCCGTCTTGGCCCCTTATCTGCACGTTATGCCATGAGCCGGGCGTACACCTTAATCCTCATTTCAACCATAGCTATCTCAGCTAGCATGCTCTCGATTTTAGTTGGAATGGACATTGCAAACTCTTGGCGTGATGCCGTCAGTACTCCAGGTCAGGGGCTGTTACAGAAGGCGTTAATATACCCCCATCAGCCACAAAATGAGAAACACGAATCGTTTGCGGCGCTTCGGAATGAAAGCAATCGCAGCCTCCACTTCTTTGTGGTCGGTTTCCCAAAGGCGGGAACTACCTCATTGCTCTATGCGTTCCGTAGGCACAATGAAACGGCCATCCCAGACGAAGAAACTTGCGGAGGAGGTCTAGAGCATATTGAGCGCGCGTTAGAGAAGCTACCAACCCCGGCTCTTTACGGCATCAAATGTCCCATGGCATTGTGGAAGGGTCAAATTCTCAGGAGCTTGGTCGATCACGATAATGACGTCAAACTCATTGTCGGTCTAAGGCATCCCGTCCTATTATTTCAGAGCTTCTACAACTACCGAGTTACTTCAATGCATGACAAAGGCGAAATTGTAGACGCTCCTCCGGCTGAGAGCCTTATTGGTATAGAAAACCATTGGAAGGAGGTCAGCACCGATCTAACAAGATACGAGCTAGCCTTTATGCAACTCGGAAAGGTTCCTTTGTCAAAGCATACTATAAAAATTCTAAAGGCCAAGGGACGAGGGGTTCAGATAAATCCCTTTCGGCTGTTCCTTTACTCGATTGAACAGCTCGAGGACCAAGACGAAAAACGAGTGAATGGGTTCAGAGCTGATATGCAGCACTTCCTTGGTCTCAAATCTCCTATAAAGTCCTTTACAAGGGAGAATATCAATCATTTTGTTGGGAAGAAAAGGCATCCCGAAACGATTGACATCTGTGAATCGCCACGCTTCGACAACCTTCGCGCCCTCCTTCTCGAGCAGGCGCGTTACACAAGATATTGGATCCTTAAAAGCTTCGTTAAAAGCAAGCACGTAGTCATTGGTGGATCGATTGATCATTTTGAAGATCTGCTCTCGACATGGACTGTTGATCCATGCTTGAATTAAAGTCGGGACTGAGAAAGTTTCAGTGATGCACCTATAAAGATGGCGACAGTCTCAGTAATCTCATAATCTAATATTTTCATGTGCCAATTGAGAGAGTGTCGACTTTCTGAATTGGGCACCGTTTGCCTCAGGTTCACTACAGCACATGGCTATTCCTCTTAAGGCTGCAATTCCACGGCCAGTGAAATATGAGTCAGCATGCGGAACAACCGTTGCTATTTCCCCGTTTTCTTCCTTGGCCATTGCTGAATCAAGGGCTCTGAAACATCTGTTCGCAACAAGGCCCGAGATACCAAGTGGTTGACAAATAGATGCTAACTTCCAAGGCAAATCTTTGAGAAACAAACCGAACATTTGTGATAGAAAAATCGATGACATGCCTGCAAAAGTTAATTCGAGGGTGCCTTTGATGAGGAGACCTGATTGAGAAGAGGAATATTCATAACATGTAGCTGCAACGGATGTACCATTTTGTGCAGACCAAAATGCTGATTGGAAGGCCAGTTGCTCTAATGCGAAACTATCGAGACCATTCACAAGAACATATTCCAGTGACTGGAGTATGAGGTCCTTTTGGCTGTCATGTGGATTTGTGCAGGCATTTAATCTGGGGCCTGCAAGAAGAATCATTGCAGCACGCATCGACTTGATCTCTTCTTCGTTGCAATCACAGTATTTCTGTCGCGAAATAAAAAGTTGCGCTCGTAATCTCTCAACGTCGGTATTAGTTCCAAAATATTCCCTTTCCTTGAGCAAATGAGCCATGCAATGGAGTCTTGAAATTGTTGTTGAAAACTTTTCGTCTGCCTTTCCTAAGATGACAAAGTCGGTCTCGTAGAGAGATGAAGACGGAACTTGCTTAAGGCAATAATAGAATGACAACCAAAGATTGTCTTCAATGCTTTCTTCCGAATATGATGCAATTCCCCCCGGTCCTGGAAGCATCTTGTTCAGAGATCGAAATATTGTCCCAATCACAATATGTCTTATCGTAGTTATGACAGCTGGAGAAACAAGCGAGCCCTTCCTACCCGTCTTCTTTTTCGTACGATTCATCTTGTCGGCTACAACATCATCGTGGAATTTGCGAAGAGATGACAAAAACATCTTGGCGCTTCTTGTAGAGCCTCTGTCGGAAATTTCAAAACAGCAAATCCCCCACAAGTTTGCTATCACATCGGCAACGACACCACTAGGTAGCTTCGGAATAAGTGATGATAGAGACATCATGAAGCGCACCGGTGCTACACTTTGAGATTTAAATAGCGACCAGAAATCCGCAGGAGGCTTTTTCGCGATTTGGGTACATTGGTTCAGAAATTCATTTCTGTGCGCTAAATGCTTCTGACTTTCAACTTGCGATACCAAAAGGTCCATGAAGCTTTCTGTCAGGGACTCGGTGTTAATATCTTCTATTGTGTTCCTGGCCAATGACGAGAATTCAATTGGGAGAGAGAGACGGACAACTGAAGAAACCAAGAGAGATGCGCGAGACTCACTCGAGGCTAGAAGCGGAACTAATTCGTTGAGAATGCTTCGGAGGAGGGTATTGTCTTGGGCTATTGGTAGATCAGCCCGATGGGCCAGTTTTGAAGTGTCTCTTCCTTTGTTCTGGGACGACTGCCTTAACCGATGAAAAGTATTAGAATCCTTCACCTTTTTCATTCTGCAGAGAAGACCAAGGGCAATCACCGCCGCATCTCTGCATTTTCTCTTGGCATCTTTATTCATATCTTTTAAGAGCTCTACCACTATCTTCGCGGAAGCACCATCTGTGTGCGCATGACAATATGGAGAAGTCGAGAAAGAAATATTGTCTTGTCCCAAACTCGGGGCGGTGCCAATATACAAACATGCCCCAAAAATTGCAGTAGCTTTCACTTCGGTATCAAAATCATCTTGTCTCACATCTAGAATCCGGCAAAGGAGTGGTAATACAGGATTGTCACCTCGGTCGTTTTCATATTCCGCATCGGACGCCAATATTAATTTGTCCAAACCAACAAGAGCAAAAACAGCATCATCAACGCAGGTTCCCTCATCGGGGTCGTTCAGCGCGTCAACGCACCTGGAGAGAGCTGTCTCGATATCATCTTGCGGTGATGGAATAGATATAGTGTGGTACATAGACGGAATTATGAATCCCTTCCCTATTCCCCAAGGAAGCTTTGACATTAGAACAGATATGCCTTCTAGAAATGCCTTGTTTACAAGTCCAAGAGCGGGGATTGCCAGTGATAACGCCACAAAGATGCCCTTCGTTCGCAGCTTCATATTTTGTTTCACGTGAATATCATCCTCACAAAGACTATCCAAATCACTGACAAGACAAGGCGTGGGTGTGCCAGTCTTTAAGCAAGCGATTAAGCTTAAGAATCTAGGAGAGGGTTTTGATAAACTCGCATGAAGTTCGGAGAACATGGTGGATACAATCGTGGTAATGAAGGAAGGTATCCGGTTCCCTGAAACTGCTGCCTCGCGACCTGAAGTGCTACGCACAAGGAAAAGGGTCTGAGCAATCATTCCAAGGCTATACAACGCACTAAAACATTCCGTTGAAGGGGTATCAAGCGTTCTCACCAAGAGGTTGATGATGTGGTCGACGCGATCTAGTTCCAATGACCTTGCGTGTCTGGATCCCATCAAGCCAAGCGAAACGATTCTTTCGTCGGCATTGGAATGGCTCCGGTCATCGAAAGAGTCTACAACGAGCCTCTGGATGTCATCCAGAGCAGTATTGAGATCGATGCCGTCGTAATGGTCAGGAAGTGCGCATGCAAAAGCTGCGAAAGCTGTGTAAGTACTGTCATGTCGGTCCATGAAATCTGACCATTCAGATATCTGATCGATGACAGCTTTGATCAGATGAATCTTGGGGACTTCATCAGACGCAACGAGGGACGACCACACCCCCTTCATAGCCTCTAGCCATGCACTGATGGCTAGGGCCTTGAATAGTGGATCGTTCAAATCATCCCGTATATCGTTGGCAAGGTCAGCTAGTATTTCCACTATTTCGATACCTGGATCGATGGAATACATCTGGGCGATCGCGGTTGCTGTTCGTGGATCATTCTGGTACAGAGACTGGACCAAGCTGGCCTCCGGTAGGACATTTGAGACAGGTTTCGATACATTCGGAACTTTTTTTCTCGAGATTTTCGATGGTATGGTGACGCCCCTCTTCCACAGAGATGGACCAAGCATGTCTTCTTCGAAATCAAGAATATTTGTAACGAGCTGAGCAAGGTAGCGAAAACTCAAGATATCAACGCTAGAAGAGTGCTTCAAGCTATCCATTGAGAATCGTGAAAGGTCCAAGTATCGCACCACCGTTGCAGTGACAGGAACATTCGGGTATGTTCCAGATTTTTCCACAAACTCACGAACGTCGCCGCTTTCAATTCCAAAACTTGCGATGCTAAAGTTTGAAAGGGCGGAAAATATGAGTCCTTGAATTCTTACCAATTCAGAGGCTGAAAAACGAGATGCGCTCTCATTTGATTCATATTGAATTGAGTTCAGTGATAGTCCGATAGAGACAAGGCAGGTCGCTGCTGCAGTTACTTGAGGTGAAACTGCCTCTTCTTGTTCATCATCGTCATAGGTGTCTGCTTCAACAAAAGCACCATCGCCAAATAATTGAACTAATGCTTCAATGACAACAGGAGGAAGTAGAAGTATATCTGAAGCGTTGTCAATTTCAACGAGCTTCTTGCACAAAACTTTCATAACCGTATCAAAGTCTAGCTCATCTTCAAGCACGAGGTGGTGCAATGTCATAATGACATGGTATACAACCAGTGGCTCCTCGTCGGATAGGCCATTCTGTAACCAGCCGATTACATCGCTTACGTCACGAATATTGTCGGCTTTTGCCAGTTCGCTTAGAGTTGCCATCACGGAAATACGTATCTTGGCATCGGAACTTTCAACCAGTTTTGCCAACGAATCTCTCACTCTTCCATATAGCTTGCGATTAGACACGCACAGCGATGGATAAAGTCGAAGGCATGTCAGGCGAACCGCTGACGGTGCATCTTTCGCAACGAGTCCAGACAGGGTGAACCAAACTTCCTGAGCACATATAGGATCTTTTGTGGCAGTAAAACAAAGAAACTCCAAGGACATCATTATTCGATCTGAATCTGAACTCGATATAAACGATTGGATTGCATTCTTTACCACTGGTATCGTTCGGACCCCAAGGTGGGGCCAACATTTTAAAACTGCCCGCAAAAATTCAAATGGGTCTTTGTTTCGACACACTTTATGGCACTTCGTTATGGAAATCGACAAGATTGACGATCCAAGCAGAAGCGCAGAAGACTGTTCGAATGTTGGCGAAAATGATACCAAAGGATTACTAGAGTTTGGGGCGAAGCCTTTCAACACAATGTCAGTGTCCTCCTGATTGAAGTCTGTGCTGCCGAGCAACATGATAATGTGCTGGTAAGAATCAAGCGCGGCCTCCTTCTCGTTCCTCTGCGGCAGCGGCTCAGTACTGTTTGCTAATTTTTTCAACTCGGTGGCAACCTCTTTGCAAATGGAGCTTGCACCAAACATAAAACCAAGGCTTCTGACTGTGCCAACCATGACCAATTCGCCACAACTACTATACAAGCAATTACTCTGGACAAGATTGAGTATCACTTCCAGAATACACAGTATCTGAGACTCATCTTGCAAAGTCAGTGCAATTGTTGAGAGACGGAATATGATGACATCGGACACCTTATCTGGCATATACTTTGTTGTAAAGATTTGAATCAAAGAATTAGACAGCTGCACAACGAAGGAAGATATGTCATATCCCATTCCAAGAAAGCAAGGCAGGAATTTATCCAACGCCAAGTTGACAAAATCATTAAACTCAGAAATGATTGGCGCGTTGGGTACAGATTCTTCCGATATCTGAGCCGATAAATGACACGAGAAATCACAGAGATGCGACAATAATAAAAAAGCGTCATCAATATTCTTCTCGACGCTGCTACTTCCGCCCTGCTGTGTTCTGAAGAGAAGGATACTCATAACCTTTGCAAGCCAAGACAAAATGAAAACCCCGTCATTGAGAGCCAAGAATCGGCATTCCCTTATAATGGATGTCCAGAGAAGAATTGTCTCTCCTTTGTCCACTGACAGAGGCGTTAGCGCGCATTCGACAGCAAGTTGAGAGAGAAAATCAGTTGCAGTGCTGACTTTTGCTTTCCTATCGCGTACGCTCGAAAGCGCCACTCGAACAGACTCCCTTACGAGATAATGCCGCTCTGCTACGTTCGAAAGACTTGAGCGGACGCTGTTCAGCCCTAATGTATCGCCTGGAGATAATGAAGACAGGAAGGTACACCTAACTGACGCCTTAATAAGGGAACGCATGGCGGAATTCACACCTATCTGGAAATTCATGGCATTTTGCTCTGTTTGTGAAATCTTGGTGGATTGCACAAGCCACGAAGGCAACCATGAGGTCATCAGTTTCAACGCCTTTTTGCCGACGTCAGATCCAAGGCCTGCTTCCATTGCTTCAGCTACAGCATGATGAAACCCAGAGGCTATAGAGGGCCTCACAGGAGCTACCTCTGATAACAAGTTGATTACATCGCTTCCCATTTTGCGAACACTGAGGGATAACGCAGCATCGAGAGGTAGTGTAGCGATGTCGACCAGTGCTGACCCAAACGCTGTTCCAAGTTGCATACCAAGCGCCCATGACGCTTCATCTGGTGGCTGCAAAAACAGGCGTGTATGCGACTTTTCTATTGCGGATCCATTTTGGTCGCGTTTCGATGGCTCAGTTCGTCGGATATGCTTTGTGAGCAAGGAGATGCGCTCAATGTGACCAAGGTCTGGGCTCGTCATGGACGGAGAGCGAAGTTGGTAGGCGGCGGGGGCGATCAAAATTTTCCTCAAATAGCTGCGCGATTGATTCGACAAAAAGTGTGTGCTACCTTGGTCGTGGCGGTTTTGGGTGATTCAGGACGTATCCGAAGCAAAAAGGGTGAGAGAGGTGACCAGGATGTGTGCTCTATGCAACGTTCACCTTCGCATAAATTGCTTTGATAGTTATCATAGTCGTTAAGGTCTGATAAGGTCTGATAAGTTTTACATTGAACACAGTAATCCAAAAAATAATAATTTACCGGATAAATTTGGGTCGTTGAGGGAGACTCTCGTATTGCTTACGTGTCAGTCATGTTACTAGCTAGTAGTATGGATACTTCTAGTGCAGATACCATTTTTGGCCAAAAATATTCCTAAATAACACTCTTTCATGTTTGTTAGTTAATCCTGATTGGATCATATTACATGCCAGCTCAGCTCGTACATGTATGTATTAGCAATATATTCTCTCCTATTTCAAAATAATAAATACATACTCTCGTATAATATATTATATGTTCTTGCATAAGAGTGTATCGAACAGTGCTTCCTTTACTTAGCGAGAGCAAATGTCCTGATAAAGGAGACGCAATGAACAAGAGTTGAGGGTGAGGAGATGAATGATTGAAGAAAAATAAATATAAAATATATATATGAGTCGATCTAACGCCTAACCGCAGACATCCGAAAAGAAATTGCATCAAACCCATCTCACAAAGATACGCCAAAGGGCCAACAAACCATGTTCCTCATCCACATTTGAACTTACATCTCGCCGACCTGCACGACTAGGTCTCCATCAACGTAGGCTTTTCCGGTTGCTTTGGCCAGGCCAAACTTTTTGTTGAACTTGGTAAGTTCGACCTCCATTACGAGAGTGTCGCCTGGAACAACGGGCTTCTTCCATTTGACCCCATCGACCCCACCAAAGAAGAAGATTGAACCAGGTTCGACGCCCTCCATCTGCAAGGCAATGGTACCAGCAAGCTGAGCGAGAGCCTCGACCTGCATGACACCCGGCATAATGGGTCGTCCGGGGAAGTGTCCGTTTGTCCACGGCTCATTATTGGTTACGCACTTGATTCCGACAGCACGCTTTCCAGTCTCGTACTCAATA
>Ga0315315_10007067_pt1 | contig 10388 bp, 8 predicted proteins | sample M140m3416metaG_FD_203699 | JGI IMG/M metagenome (GOLD analysis project Ga0315315, IMG submission 203699) | Ammonia-oxidizing marine archaeal communities from Monterey Bay, California, United States - M1 40m 3416 | ecosystem: Environmental > Aquatic > Marine > Intertidal zone | place: USA... | reverse complement strand
TAAGCCCTGGCGGCGCACCGTTATAGGATTGCGGCTCGTTCCTGTATGTCAGCACCGTGTTGAATATATGCGCGCCGAAGCTGGTTTCCGCGGCATTACCGGTGGTACGGTTTTCGTACCGGAACAGGGCGTGGAGCCAGCCGTCGGCCTCACCACCATCGGGAAATTCGTAGACCAGTTCCATATGACCGAAGCCGCCGGCGGCGGGCAGCGCCTCGGCCATTTCCGCGGCGAGGTCGATCTGTCTGGCGTGATTGCGGCGCAACCGGCCGAGCGGCAGGCGGCCAGTCTCTCGGCCCTCGCTGTCGATGGTTAGTAGCGCGACCGGCAGTTCGTTCTGGCAGGTCGACATCGGCGTCGGCAGGGCGACCGAGTTCCACGTATCCGTCGGCAGGATCGGGGCGGGCAGGATATAGCCCTTGCCCATCAGGTTGCGCAGATCGGGAATGCCCGGATCGGGTTTCAGATCGATGCGTTCCACATTGGCGTGAGCGATGCGCCGGTCGCCCGCGCCGGTGGTGATCTCGTAGCGCGGCCGCACGAAATGCCTGCCCGCCGAAATTTCGATCTGCTGCGGCCAAGCCGTATCGGGCAGCACGTCGGCCACGCGGACGGCAATGGTGGCATAGGGCCCGACAGCGTCGTCGATCTGCCCGGCATGGCCGTTGCCCATAACGTTCAGGCCGACCGCGCCCGCGGGGATCGTGCAGGGGTGGGAGTTCTGCACCCACAGGACGATGTCTTCGCCGTCGCGCGGCGCCGGCAGCCCGGCATAGAAATCCGCCGGCCACGCATTGGCGTCATGGGTACAGGACAGGGCGTCGGACGACGCGCCATAGGTGTCGAGCGCGTATTTGACCACGTCATGGCCGGTCGCGCCGATGGCATGAATGAAAAGCTGGCCGGTAAAGTCGCCGAGGTCGAACCGCGCCCTGATCTCGGCGCTGTCGAGGACGATGGATTGCGCATCGCCCGGGATCGCTTCGGTCCATTCGGCGAGCACGCTGCCGGCAGCGTCGAACAGGCGCAGCCACAGGCGGATATCGATCGCACCGTAGCGGCCCCAGTAATTGGCGGTCACCAGTCGCGTATGGCTGTCGCCATCGTCGCGGAAGAACGCGAAGTTGGTCGCGAAATTCATCGGATCTAGATAGTTTTTCGTATTGGTCAGCATGTCCGCGGGCAGGCGCAGAGCGTCGAGGCTGACGACCTCGCAGCCGTTCGGCAGCAGGTGGCGGATATGGGCGACCGTCTTTTCAACATCGAACGCGGTCACGAATAGAATCTCCACCGTCGCGCCGATGGCGGCGCCGGGCAGGTCGGTAATCGGCTGGGTGCGCATCCCGAGCACGGTCTGGCCGATCTTTTCGATGTCCTGGACGAACAGGCCGCGCAGGTCGATCCCGTCGATCGGGTGGAACGCGGCGTACCCCTCGGCGTAGCCCAGCGGGTCGTAGAGCGCCACGCCGTTTGCCGCGCGCAGTTTTGCGAGCAATGCGGGGGCGGCTTCGGCGGCCAATGGATGGCTCACGGCCTTGTAATAGCCGTTGCCGCCGGTGCGGTTGTCGAAGGTGTCGATTTTCAGCGCCATGCGCGCGTATTCCTGCTCGGGATGGGGGCGGATTCATTATGGGTTTGTGGGGGGCGAATCTCCATGGGGCCTATTTGCCACCAAATTTCTTGAAGAAGGCAGAGATCGCATGCCGCCGTCGTTCGCGCCGGGCAAACTTGTCGCTGGTCACCCAATTGAGCTGGAGTACGCGGCGCGGGCCGACAAATGGCTTGTGGCCGTGCCACGACGTGTCGCTGCGCTTGAACGCCAGCAGCGTGCCTTCGTCGGGCGGGACCTCGGCGGCAAAATTTTCGAGATTGTCATTGCCGCGCAGCACGCGCAGCCGTCCGCCACTCTCTTCCCAGGCGGGGTTCATATAGATCAGCACCGTGATGATCTTTTCGGTCGAATCCGGATGGATGCGGCCGTCCTTCTGCTGGCACTGGCCGCGGACCGTCACGGTGGTCGGCCGCCCGGTCAGATCGACATCGAAAACCTTTTCGATCGCCGCCCGCATTTCCGGTCCCTGCAATTCGTCGAGTAGGGACGAAAACGCTGCCCCGTATTCGAGCGACTGATATGGAAAACTGCCGGGTTTTTCGATCTCCGGATAGCTGTCATGGATCGCGGGCAGCGCACCGGCGCGTACGAAACCCGGCACGATCACGTAGTCGTACGGATCGCGTTCGGGCACCGTGCCGGCAAGCGCATCCGTGTCCAGCGCGGTCTCGGGAGAAGAAGATATATCCACGCATCAGATTTATCCCTCCCAACCGGCGAATTCAATCAAAGAAGGAAACCAGCGGCATTGCGACGCGGGACGGGCGGTCACCCGGTTGTCGGCATGGACCCTCGGCTCGAGGCCGAGGGTGACAATGTTTGAGTGCAGTTTTTGGGGTTTTTCCCGCCCGCGATCTCCACCCCGCTGTCATCCCCGGACTCGAGCCGGTGATCCATCCTAGCCCCTGCGATCACTTCCCGGTGGGGTCGTGGTCAGGGCCTGGCGGGCGCGTCAGGGTGCCCCGGAATCCGCCTTATAACTCGGTACTCGCTGAAGTCGGCTACCTTTACCGCCGTCATGCGGTAGCCTGCTTCCGCGAGCCCGGTTGTCGACCCGCCGACCGATATCATCCCCGTCACGGTCACGGCCTGGTATAGGCCGCGGGCATAGATGGGGTCTGTGCTTGTGACCAGAACGATCTGGTTTTTGGGCGGCGGCGGCACATGGATGCAGGCGCCGGCATAGGGCACCAGCAAAAATTCTTCCACGCCCCCGCCGGAGAATTTCAACGGCACCACATAGCCCGACAGGCGGACCCGTTCGCCGTCGAGTGTGTCGGCCATTTTGGGCGGTTCCGGCACATCGCCCTTGAGGTTGAGAATAAGCGACACCACCGGCGAGGCCTGACGCGCGTATTCCTGCCGATCTCTGCCCCCGGGCGCAAGATCTGCCCATGACAGGTCCCAGACGCCGGGGTCCGCCAGGCTGCCAAACGGCGTTAGAGCCACTGCGAGCAGGGCTGCCGCGCAATATGATATCGTCGAATGATACACGTCCGGCGCAGTCCTCTTACGAGCGAAACAATAGATCTCATCCTATCACACACCGTTTTGAGCCGGAACGGTGTGTGGAACGCGACCCCGAATTTCAGAGGCACTCCAGCCGGCGCATCACCTCGGCGGCGACCCGGGCGGTGTCGTCCATCGGCGGGTAGGTCCAGGTGTCGAGGTCGCCGTCGAACGGCCGCGTGATCCCAGCGGCGCGCAGATGCTCGTGAAACCGGGCGAACTTGGCTGAGCCGCCGTCGAGTCCGATCACATAGACCGGCTTGCCGGTGGCACAGGCCTCCGAAACCATGGAGACGGAATCGGCGGTGACCACGATGGCATCGGCAAGTCCGAGCAGCCCGAAATAGGGATTGTCGCTGGCGCCGTCCCAGAACCAGCAGGCAGGCCCGTCCAGCGCATCGCGCAGGCGATTTTCATTGGCCTCCCCGGTGCGCCGCGACGCGGTCACGGCGAGCCCGGCGCCATAGTCGCGGCACAGGGCGGTAAGATCGCCGGCCAGCTTGGCCGTGACGGCTTCGGTCATTTTGTACTGGCCGTTCGAGCCGCCGAACAGCACGGCGACCAGCGGGCGGGGTAGCGCCGCCAGCACGGGGCGAAATCTATCGGCCTCGGCAGCGAGCCTGTCGGGCACGATTCGGTGCAGCGCGCCGTCGGTGACGATCACGTTGGCGCCGTCGACCTGGTCATGGCGCGGGATGGCGAGCAGGTCGAACCGGTCGCGCCCCGCCACCGGGTTCTGGATCTGCACGCAGAAGGTATTGCCACCACTTGCCTTCCTGATTGCCAGCGCCGGCGCCACGGTCTGGCGGCCGGTGGCGATCAGGATATCGGGCCATGGCGGGGCAAGGGCATCGCCGTCGAGCCCCGCCAGCGTTGCGATCCACAAGTGCGGCGGCAGCACCGACCACGGAAACCGGGGGCGGATGCGTTTGATGGTAGCGTCGTCGGTGCCCAGTCGCCCCAGCGCTTCGGCAAGTCCGAGGCACTGGTTCTCCATGCCCGGCTTGCCGTCGCTCAGCACCCAGACCGTGCGAGGAGAATTGCGGGTCATTCGGCGCCCGCCACGACCGGCAGGCATGTCCTGATTTGAAATATTATTATCATTCTTTAAAATATAATTTCGTCCAGCGGCCCCGTTGGGTCAGGATGACGCCGAAATTACCGGAATTTACGCCGATGGCCAGAATCAAACTCGATAAGATAGATCTCAAAATTCTGCGCGACCTACAGGAAAGCGGCCGCATGACCAATGTGGAACTGGCCAAGAATGCCGGCATTTCGCCGCCGCCCTGCTTGCGCCGCGTGCGCGCGCTTGAAGAAACCGGCTGTATTCGCGGATATCACGCCGATCTCGACGCCGAGGCGCTGGGCTTCGGGGTCACGGTGTTTGCCAATGTCGGGCTGCACAGCCAGGCCGAGACCGATCTGGTCGCTTTTGAGGAACGTGTCGCCGCGTGGGACGAGGTGCGCGAATGCCACATGCTGGCGGGGGAGACCGATTTCCTGCTCAAGATCGTCGCCACCGACTGGGATGCCTATCAGAAATTCCTGACGTCGAAACTGACCCCCGCGCCCAATGTCAGCGTCGTCAAATCCGCCCTCGGGATACGCACATCCAAACGCGCCTTCGGCGTGCCGGTCGATGTCAAAGGCGCCGCCGCGGGGTAGGACGGCAAGCGGCCGGCGCTTTTCCAAGCAATGTCATTCCGGCGAAAGCCGGAATCTCATTCAGATATATCAATGTCGACAGATCCCGGCTTTCGCCGGGATGACGCGCGCGGGGATACCGGGTCTTGAGCGGGCCGCACGCGCGGGGATGACCCTAAACGGTCACTTATACTTCACCGTCATGATCTCATAGGACTTGGTGCCGCCGGGGGTGGTGACTTCCACCGAATCGCCGACGGTCTTGCCGATCATGGCGCGCGCCATGGGCGATGTCACCGACAGCAGGCCTTCCTTGATATTGGCTTCGTGTTCGCCGACCACCTGATAGGTGCTTTTCTCATCGGTGTCTTCGTCGGCCACGCGCACGGTTGCGCCGAACTTGATGACCTTGCCCTTGATCGCGCTGACATCGATGACCTCGGCGCGGCTCAGCAGGTCTTCGATTATCCCGACGCGGCCTTCGACAAAGGCCTGGCGCTCGCGCGCGGCGTGGTATTCGGCGTTCTCCGACAGGTCGCCATGTTCGCGTGCCACGGCGATCGCCTTGATGATATCTGGGCGTTCTATGGTCTTGAGGCGTTTCAGCTCCTGCTCCAGGTCGCTGTGGCCCTTCGACGTCATCGGTGCTTTATCCATCGTCTCACTTCCTTCGCACAAAACGACCCTGCCCTGCGATAGACAGAGGTAAGTCTGTCTGCAGTGCCCGGGCCGAGTTGTCGCTAAATTGGCCACGTAAAATAAGACTGCAGCGGCGCAACTTCAAGTCCGCCGGCACGCATGGCCGAAATGGCTTCCACAGCGGCTTTTGCGCCTGCCACGGTAGTATAATACGGTATTTTGCGTACCAGCGCGTTCCGTCTGAGGGCATATGAGTCGGCAATTGCCTTCGCCCCTTCGGTGGTGTTGAACACCAGTTGGACGTCGCCGCTGATGATCGAATCCACCACATGGGGGCGGCCTTCACGCACTTTTTTCACCGTTTTGGTCTCGACTCCTGCCGCATTCAGCACCTCGGCGGTACCGCCAGTGGCGACGATGGAAAAGCCCATATCGCGGAGCCGCCGGCCGACCTCGATCATTGCCTTCTTGTCGCGATCGCGCACCGAAATAAAGACCGAGCCTTCCACCGGCACGGTCGTGCCGCTGCCGAGCTGCGATTTGGCGAAGGCGCGGCCGAAATCGGTATCGATACCCATCACCTCGCCGGTGGATTTCATTTCCGGGCCGAGGATGATGTCGACCCCCGGGAACCGCGCGAAGGGGAACACCGCTTCCTTGACCGCGATATGGTCGCCGACGGCGCTGCTGGTATAGATCTTCAGCAGGTCGGCGAGCTTTTCGCCCGCCATCGCCCGCGCCGCGACTTTGGCAATCGGCACACCGGTTGCTTTGGCGACGAACGGGACCGTCCGGCTGGCGCGCGGATTGACCTCCAGGATATAGACGGTCTCTCCCTTGATCGCGTATTGCACATTCATCAGGCCGACCACGCCGAGCCCGCGGGCCAGCGCACAGGTCTGGCGGCGCAGTTCCTCGAGGATGGAATCGGGCAGTGAATAGGGCGGCAGCGAACACGCGGAATCGCCGGAATGAATGCCCGCTTCCTCGATATGCTCCATGATGCCCGCGACATGGACGTCATCTTCGATATCGCGGATCGCATCGACATCGACCTCGATCGCGTCTGACAGATAGGAATCGATCAGTACCGGGGTGTCGCCCGACACCTGGACGGCATCGCGGATATAGCGGGCAAGGCCCGCCTCGTCGTGGACGATTTCCATGGCGCGGCCGCCGAGCACGTAGGACGGGCGGATGACCACGGGATAGCCGATATCGGTGGCGACCCGGATCGCTTCTTCGCCGCTGCGCGCGATGCCGTTGGCGGGCTGCAGTAGGTCGAGCCGCTGGAGCAGTTTCTGGAACCGTTCGCGGTCTTCCGCGAGGTCGATCGCATCGGGCGAGGTGCCGAAGATCGGCACGCCGGCGGCTTCGAGGTCCGCGGCGAGCTTCAGCGGGGTCTGTCCGCCATATTGCAGGATCAGCCCGACGACTTCGCCGTTCTCTTCTTCCTTGCGCACGATCTCGATCACGTCTTCGGCGGTGAGCGGCTCGAAATACAGCCGGTCCGACGTGTCGTAATCGGTCGACACGGTTTCCGGATTGCAGTTGATCATGATGGTCTCGAACCCGGCTTCGTCGAGTGCGTAGACCGCATGCACGCAGCAATAGTCGAATTCGATGCCCTGGCCGATCCGGTTGGGTCCGCCGCCGAGGATGATCGCCTTGCGCCGATCCGTCGGTTCGGCCTCGCATTCGGCCGGGGCGTAGCCCGCGTTCTCGTAGGTCGAATACATGTAGGGCGTCTGCGAGGCGAATTCGGCCGCGCAGGTATCGATGCGCTTATAGACTGGCCGCACGCCCAGTTGATGACGCACCCGGGTGACGTTCTTCGCCGTCGATCCGGCCAGTTCGGCCAGCCGTTCGTCGGATAGGCCCATGGCCTTCAGCCGGTGCAGTTCCTGCGTGTTGTCGGGCAGGCCGTTGGCGCGCACGCCTTCTTCGGCCTCGATGATGCCGCGGAGCTGGGCGATCACCCAAGGATCGAAGCCGGAGGCAGCGTTGATGGCATCGGTCGACAGCCCGTGGCGGATGGCCTGGGCCACTGTCAGGATCCGATCGGGGGACGGCACGTTCAGCGCGGCGCGGACGGCGCTTTCGTCGATCGCGCCATTGCCCGAGCCATCATCAGGCTCAAGCCCTTCGATGACGACCTCGTTCAGCCCGGTCAGGCCGGTCTCCATCGACCGCAGCGCCTTTTGCAGCGATTCCTGGAAGGTCCGACCGATCGACATCACTTCGCCGACCGATTTCATCTGGGTGTTGAGCAGCGCCTCGGTACCGGGGAATTTTTCGAACGTAAAACGCGGAATTTTGGTGACCACGTAATCGATGGTCGGCTCGAAGCTGGCCGGTGTGACGCCGGTGATGTCGTTGTCCAGCTCGTCCAGCGTATAGCCGACGGCGAGCTTGGCGGCGATCTTGGCGATCGGGAAACCGGTCGCCTTCGATGCTAGCGCGGACGAGCGCGACACGCGCGGGTTCATTTCGATGATCACCAGCCGGCCGTCGGCCGGGTTGACCGCGAACTGCACGTTGGAGCCGCCGGTATCCACCCCGATTTCGCGCAACACCGCGATCGAGGCGTTGCGCATGATCTGGTATTCCTTGTCGGTCAGCGTTAGCGCGGGCGCGACCGTGATGGAATCGCCGGTATGGACGCCCATCGGATCGATATTCTCGATCGAACAGATGATGATGCAGTTATCCGCCTGGTCGCGGACGACTTCCATCTCGTATTCTTTCCAGCCGATGATCGATTCCTCGACCAGGACCTCGGTTGTCGGCGACGCGTCGAGCCCGCGGCGGACGATTTCCTCGAATTCCTCGCGGTTATAGGCAACGCCGCCGCCGGTGCCGCCCATGGTGAAGCTGGGGCGGATGATCGACGGCAGGCCGGTATCCTCGAGAATTTCATAGGCTTCGTCCAGTGTATGGGCGATGCGGCCGCGCGGCGATTCAAGCCCGATCTTGCTCATCGCCTGCTGGAACAGTTCGCGGTCTTCGGCCTTGTTGATGGCGTCGCGCTTGGCGCCGATCATTTCCAAGCCATGGGCATCCAGCACGCCCATCTTGGCCAGCGACAGCGCCGTATTGAGCGCGGTCTGGCCGCCCATGGTCGGCAGAAGCGCGTCCGGTTTTTCCTTTTCGATGATCTTCGCGACCATCTCCGGCGTGATCGGCTCGACATAGGTCGCGTCGGCGAATTCCGGGTCGGTCATGATGGTTGCCGGGTTCGAATTGACCAGGATGACGCGGTAGCCTTCTTCCTTCAGCGCCTTGCAGGCCTGTGTTCCCGAATAATCGAACTCGCAGGCCTGGCCGATTACGATGGGGCCGGCGCCGATGATGAGGATGGATTCGATGTCTGTACGTTTGGGCATGGCTCAGCTTCAGGCTTCCGGGCGCCGCCGCATCCGAATTCGGGGACGGGCAGGGCAGGTGAAAACAGGCGGTTCAAAGAATGTATTGGACCGGACCGTATTTCCCACGACTCGGGGGTTTAGGGCAAGGGAAGAGTCGGCAAAACGGCCCTTTTTGCCCCGAATTGTGCTATGATATCCGCTGGCGTATTGGTGATCGACGGGCGGGACGACGCAGGGCCGTGTTGTGAGATAATAAATAGTGCCGCCCGGTATCGTAATTTCCGGATGGGATATGGGCGGCTTTGGGGTCCCGAACATGAAATTGAGCTACCAGTTTGCCATCATCGTCGCGCTTGCCGGGATTCTCGGCCCGATCAGATCCTCGACCGCATCGAGGATGGCCGGGTTCTGCGCCAGCGCTGTTAGTTCGGCGAAGTACAGATGGGTCTTGAAGTGCAGATCGGTGGTCAGGCTGAGCCCGCTCTCCGCCTCGAACCCCTCGAGGCGTTCGCGGAGCGCGGTCGCCGCCGCGGGGGTCAGACAGTCCAGCGGGCAGACATAGCCATCGGTGCGAAAGGTCTCGATCTGGGCGGGGGTGAGTTTCTTCGGCATGCAGGCGCACTCCGGCAAATCACGGGGCAGGGACGGCGGTTGAAAGTCTGGCATGCCCGACCGGGCGAGGGCAAGGCAGGGGGGCGATAGGAAATGCCACCGGACCGGTTCGCCTCAACTCTCCCCCATCCGCGGATAAATAAACCCATAGGCCGGATAGGCCGACCGGCCCCAGGTTTTGCCGGGCGTGTACCACACGCGGACGGCGGACCAGTCGTTGTTCTTCGAGACGTCGCGCACTGGGGTGCTTAGATGGATGCGGCTGCGGTTCAGCCAGTTGGCGTAGTCGACGATAATCTCGCGCGGCCCGACGATGCGGGTCACCACGGCGATATGGCCGAGGCTCCTGCCGCGCCGCTTGAGCACCAGCACCGAGCCTTCCCGCGGCGCACGGCCGCGTGCGTAGCGGCCCTTCGCGGAACGCCACCAGGTTCAGGCCTCCCCGCGCAGCGAGATATTTACGTGGCGCCGTGCATACGGCACGCATTGCAATGGCGCGCGGGCATGGACGATGCGGGGCGCGATAGGAGGTGCGGGGCGGCCGGCTGCCTTGCCCTCGGATTTGGTCGCGGCCAGATCGTCCACGGTGGTTGTTTGCGGGGCGGCGCAGCCTGCAAGCGCGAAGATGCCGAGCAGGCCGACCAGCAGAGCGGTCAGGCGTGTACAAGTCGTCCGGCATTCTTGGTCTTCCCTGCGATCGGGGTGTCGGCGGAGGGAAGACCTCCTCCCTAACCCCTTCATCCGCTTCGCGGCTTCAGCCACAAGCGGGGAGGGGACAGAGTATTTCCCGGAATCCGAAGTGCCGATTGCCCGCAAGACAACCACTCTTCGTTCGACCGCCTAAGCCGCCGCGTCCATCATCTCCACGAACTGGCCGAACAGATAGTGGCTGTCCTGCGGGCCGGGGGAGGCTTCGGGGTGGTACTGGACCGAGAAGATGGGCTTGTCCGCGACGCGGATGCCTTCGAGGGTTTTGTCGAACAGCGAGACATGCGTGGTCT
>Ga0315315_10007066_pt1 | contig 10388 bp, 4 predicted proteins | sample M140m3416metaG_FD_203699 | JGI IMG/M metagenome (GOLD analysis project Ga0315315, IMG submission 203699) | Ammonia-oxidizing marine archaeal communities from Monterey Bay, California, United States - M1 40m 3416 | ecosystem: Environmental > Aquatic > Marine > Intertidal zone | place: USA... | reverse complement strand
AGACAATCACCTTTATTCCTTCTCTATCAGGGATATCGAATTCGGGCTGGGCTTGACGAGGCCCTGCTTGTACAGTGCGGCGACTGCTTTTTTGAATGCACCCTTGCTCGTGCCAGGAAAGGCGCTGTTAATTTCGTCAGGAGTCGATTTGTCGCCGACGTCTAATGTCCCATCTTCGGTCTCCTTGAGTTTATTCAGGATTATTTTGCCAATGCTGTCGGCCTTGCCCTTGCCACCTGGATCTCTGAGCGAGATATCGAGTCGTCCGTCGTCACGGACGCGTTCGACGTATGCGGGCAAAACCTCTCCTACAATTACATCAAGTCCACCCCGAGCAGCGCGAAAGTACTTGATCTCACGCTGGAGAATGAGGCCGTAGGCGAGGCCGGGCTCGTCTTCCCCGATGCAGTCTTCCTCGTTATGGCCCAGGCCAATCACCTCTACCGAGGCGCCCAGCTGACCGAATCGGACGACCTCTGCCTGAATCTTATCGTACCGGCGGAACTCATGATTATCTGTTGCAGAGGGTTGCCCACCATTCGAAGTAGAAGAAGAAAATAACGCAACTGAGTTTGTTGTCGGACACAGATCTAATTTTGAGACCGACCGTGAATCAAGATTGGGTTGGCGGCCAACGACAAACGCGAACGCATCAATCGGAGCAGATACGAAGGCGATTGAGCAGCATGCCGCCGCAACCAACTTCCTACTGGTAAACACGCCATTTTGAACTTGAAACCGTCTAGTAAATCCTGCGGCAACGCGGGACCGAAGCATGTTCCTCAATGCATAGGGAGTTGGCTGATGATTGGAGGTAAGACCAGAGATAAGGCAAGAGGCGCATGTGTGATGAATACTACCAGCCAGCCAGTCTTCAAGTATGTATGCACACTAGTAGTCTAATCTAGTGTGTATGCATAGAGCTCCATGAGACAGGCATACTACTTACTTACTAGCTAGGAGTTTTTATGATAATATGCATACTACTGAGTATGCATACAATGCATACTAGGTCTAGTAGTACGGGGATACTACTCTAGAGTAGTAGTATCATACGACTCGTACAGTACTAATACTACTAATACTCGAGTAATTACGAGAGTACTCGTAGTATGATGTTGTTACCCGGGGGATCCCGCCTCCTTACTAGTAGCTCGTAGTAGCCATCTATCGACGATTCCACCCAGATTTCCCGGGTGGGTGCGTCTGGGCCAGCATACTCCTAGCTAGTATGGATACTCTAGAGTAGTAGTTGTTTTTCATTGATCTGCTTGCTAACAGCTACTAAACTATATCCAGGATTGTGAAACCACACGTCTATCCGTCGTTGAACAATCCTCCGGGTTATTACCACAATTTCGAACGCTCACCGCGCGCGCGGTGAGAGAGCCTCTCCCTTCGCATTCTTTTTCTCTTCCACCTCCTCCATTTTTCCACTTTTCCACTCTTCTTCAGCCCCAAACCTGACCGGCTATGGACCGATCAAATCTAACGCTTCGGAACCGACCTGCAGCAGTAATTGATGCGAAAGATAGAGGCGAGCGTGATAGCTCTGAGAAAATTACCTCGGCGTTGCTGAATGACGATTATTCAAGAAAGTGCATCCACCCTTCTCCTTCAAGATGGAACACCCACCGTGCAGCTCTATTCCGTCTTTGGCGCTCGTGTAATCCCCTCGTGCGCCTCTCCCTCGTGCTATATGTTATCTCTGTGTCGTTTTTAATAATGGTGGGCATCTTGGATGTGTTTCTGTACTCCAACGGAATTCCAGAAAGTGAGCTGTCTCCTAGCCCCAATTCCAAGGCGTCCAGTTTCGCAGTGGTAATTAACACCTACAAGCGACCAGATCGCCTCCGAGATGCCGTTAGCCACTACGCCGAAACGTGTGGCACAAAGCATAAGGTTGGACAAGTTTACATTGTTTGGGCCGAGCTCGGAAATGCGCCGCCACCTACAGATTCTTTCTTCTCGCATGGGCCACCGAGTCCAGCATTCCGTGGATCAGCTGACAAGGAACATGGTTCAACACCAGCAGTGTCTGCGCCGGCTTCATCGAGGTCCGGCGTGACCATAATAGAGGTCGAAAAGGATTCGCTCAATAGTCGGTTCCTACCTATAAAGGGATTGGGAACACCTGCCGTTTTCATGGTGGACGATGACGTGCGCGTGGACTGTGACTCGCTCTCCCGTGGATTCGATGCTTGGCGATATAGCCCGAACGCGATGGTGGGGTACTACCCGCGCCTATCTTCGACCCCACTCTCACTTGCGATATGGCGTGCTCGAAATATCAATTTATCCCAGACATTGCAAATATATCATACGTGGCCCGTAGTGTTTTTAACTGGGAAGTTCAACATAATATTGACCAAGGCTTGCTTCCTACACTCCAAGTATCTTTCTCTATACTCGGGAGAAGATCATCCAAACGAAATTCGAGACTATGTCGATAAGCACAAGAATTGTGAAGATGTCGCCATGTCTTTTTTAGTTGCAAATGCTACTAAATATGAACAGTCAACCTCTGGACCAATATACGTTGAAGGTTCGGTGAAGGACACTGGCTTGTTTGGTGGCATCAGCACTGGTTCAGGGCATATGACTACTCGATCGGACTGTCTCACCGAACTCGCAAGCATTTATACCAAGCATGGTTGGGGTTTACCTCTGTACGATGTAGATTTAACAAAACAGGGTTGGCGAAAACACTATCCGGGTTTCTGGTGGCAGAACCGTCCAAGCAATGTCTTTGAGTGGCCATCATTTGGCAATATGTTGAGCTAGAGTTAATTCCGTCCCTCTTACCTTCCTGGCTCCGACTGTTGGAGGCTCATGTAAAACAGAAATCTGAGCTCGTGGATCTTTTTTGCATGTTTAGACAAGATTCCATCACAACGATGCCCAATCAGTCGGTACCCACAGAAGGGTTGGAGACTCAGACTAATGGCCAAATCTCTTGCGATGCCATCCTCTTCGACGGCCTCGTGTACAAGTGTATTAACCACGCTCAGAGCTTCTTCGTTTGCAAAGCTGCATCTGCCATCTTCGCCACTGCTCAAGTGGTATAAGAGATCGAGAATCAACGGTTTGAGAGAGAGAGGATACGATGATTTATCACCTCCATGCCTAAGAAGACCAATAAGCTCCTGCACAAGATTGCTCTCTATCATGATTTTTCGGCATCCGTCATGGTAGCTGAGATTTGATAGGACCCGCAACGCACTCTCAGGTAGATCAGAGTTTTCTGGGACAGTCCCAGTCCCGAGCAAAGATACTATGACATCGATCGCCCCCAATTCGTCCTCTTGGCAGGCAATTTTGTCAACTACTTCTTCAAACATTGTCGCTTTGCGAACGAGAGACAAGGCGCTATGGAGACAGTCTTTCGTCGAGCATAATACGAACGCTGCGAGCAAAGACGGAAGTAATCCCCTCTTTAGCATTTTCTGACGGATCTCAATATCTTCAGCAAGATTATCAAGGATCCCAAGCATTGCACAAACAACACCTTCCTGCATGTGAGTGAAAGTCTGATTTCTCGCTCGCCTAACTTCGAAGAGAAGTGCATTCATCACCTGGGGACCGACTCGATGCGTCGACAGGAGTGGATGGATCTCGCTAAAGTCAGATAGTGCCAAGAACACTTTGAGGATGCTGAAGCTGACTTCATACGACTCAGAGCCGTCCTCCCTCATAACTCTAGCAAGAGCTGACATGAGCTGATTGCTGTCTGCAATGGAGATGAGGTTAGCAACGTGGCAACATTGTGAAGCAACCATGCTGGATGCTCGGATCTTGTCCTCACGATTACCGTAGAGTAACTCTAGGCACTGATCAGCCGAGGCTGTTGTAGATTCTTCGTCTCGCTGTGGGCCAATCGCTGAGGCGCCCCCGAGCCATTTGTCACGCCTTCCGTGGAGCTCCACCAGAGCCTCTTTAACGTGGCTAAGCCACTTGTCATCCAAGCCCAACGAGTCAAGGATCTTCCAGGGGTCGGAGGTTCTGCTCACAATATTCTCGGGAACTTCGACTTTTTGTAGACGTCGTTTTGAATCGACAACACCATTGACACAATTCACCTTTACTACCACATATTCGGCGACGACCGCGGACGCATATGGGTCAGCATAGATGGCCCGTACTTGCTGGGTGACTTGTTGGGACGATTTGTTCGACATAAAGTTGCAAGGATAATACGTTATCATACGACGGGCCGTTTTTTACCGTCGTTGGTGATACAAAATTGACATTCAATCTACAGTCAGCGCCGAAAGCAAATATAAAATAATCCCTCTCTGATCATTCCCTAATAAAACTTAAAAAAAAGAAAGTAGACTACGCATCTAGCTTCAAGGATCCAGATATGAACCCATTGTAGTCAAGACGAGTGCACAGATTGGAGCAGTACGATTGGAAGCGCTCGTCCCCGTTTGAAGTGAGTTTTTCCATGAAGTCCTTCAAATTATTGTTGAAGACTTCATTAAAGCGCGAAATCATCCTCTTGTATGATTGCGAGTCGAGTTCTTGTTCCAGTCTCTCAAGGTGCTCCCCCCTGCGCGCTTTTCTTGCGGCCATAGCAGTTTTGGCTCGGGCACGGCTTTTCTTGCTGAAACTATTGATGCTTATGTTCTGCTGCCTCTTCTTTCGCTCCTCTTTTGCAATTCTCTCGCGCTCTTCGTTGATTTGAGTCATTTCGACAAACAAATCCATTTGGTCACAATATAGAAGGCACGTGGTCATTAGTTTGGTAAGAGTCCGGATGAGATTCCCATTTGTGAGTAGGCACTCTCTGAGAGTTTGCCGAAGAAAGTTGTTGTGAGCTGCCAACACATCGTCCACTGTTTGGCCGCTATCCCCACCACCCTTGTTGGCACCATCGACACTCCACGAGCCTTCGTTTTTCCGTCGCAGAATGGTGCTCTCCATTGATTGCCACTTTGGTTCAATCACCTCAAACATCATATAGTAAACCAAATTTTGGATAAAATGGAGCATTCGCTGGCGAAGGCCCAATGTGGGCGCCAACGATTTGCGAAGGCTCTGAAACTCCTTCATTGCCTGGTTATCAAGCCAAGTTCCAACAAGCCGGCGTTCAACGTGCTTCACAAAGAAAAGATGTCTAAAGAGAAGTTGATAGTTTGAGATGGCAGTTTGTGACAAAATCAGGGTAAGAGGAAAAGGCACGCACTGAAAGTCGAGGAAGAAAGCCTCGATTCCAGTCAGGTCCCGATTCATGGCACCGTATAAGTGGCGAGACGGAGTTCTAGCTTCTTGCAAGCGAATCCCACCGCTGCTTGCATGAATGTCGTCGAGGCGGTCCACTAGGCTCTCAGAAGCAAAATTACAGCGGAGGGATGAGAGTAAGTACCGCTCGATTGAACGATCGGCACCGGTATCAAGCACCATCTGCCTCTTCACTACCGCAGTGCTAAGCTGGGCGCTCAGGGTCAGCCAGCTCTGAACCCGCCCGCTTGAAATATCCTTCAATTCTTTCAAGAGCTCCACCTGGGACATGTCAAGGAAATGGACAAAAAAATCACCCTGATCAAGCAAGAAATATCGCTTCATGACACGCAAAGCCTCAATAAGCTGATAGTCACGCAGGATGACAGAAAGTAGAGTGCTCGAAGCAGAGTTATAAGAGGCATCGATGTAGGTCGAGAGATCGATTGGGTTCAATGAAGGCTTGTGCGCATCGGACCCTTTGGACGAAGATTCTTTCTTTCGTTTGACGTCGCATCCCCACTCAGCTTCTCGTGGTTTGCACATAGCGACAGCATTCCAGTACTTTCCTGCGGTCAGTAACTTTGTCACAGTATCGGTCCGTTCCCAACCCGTGGACAGCAGGGAAGACAGCACTTGCTCTTCCCGTATAGCAAACCAGCCCTCCCAATCGTTGCCTTGATCGCTGCTACCAACCATTTCACCCTTTTCTGGATCCCGATAAATCATGAACTCGCCATAGGTATCGCCAAGCTCACCACGGTCGAGCCAGCCACGAAGCATGGACAAATACGGCACAGACGCACAATCAAGCAGATAACGGAGGACCTCCTGCGACTTGGCATCGCCCAGAAATTCTACATCCAACAGGTTGGAAAGCGCATTCAACAACGCGCCTCCCTTGAGGGGTGCAACAACCTCAGAGGCGCGACGGAGCACCTCCATTGTCCTCATGGAGGGCTGGACGAGGACGAAAAGTTTGCTCAGAGTCAAGCCCTGCGGTCGAATGTAGAGAGATTCCATCTCCGCGGCGAAGGACAGGTACTCCTGGAGGAGGACGTCAATGGACTCTGCTAGGGCATGAGCAACGGCCCCAAATTCGTACCGTCCTATCCTGGCAGAAAAAAAACTGTTGACGTACACATAGTCGGTCGCAAGGGGAAGCATCCGATCAAGCAAATGGCCAAGGCTCGCGTCGATGGTACCCCCCACGGTAGAGTACGGCGCCAGTGCAAATTCCACCGCGCACTCGTTCACATGACGAGGCACGCCGATGATGTACCTGCCCCCCAGACCCATCATAGCTCCTAGCATATCGTCGAGCAGAATCTGCTCCTGCGCATGCACGGGCCGCCTAGCCAATGGCTCGCCCATCTGTCCTCCCCGTGGCCGGGGTTTCCGGGGCGACGATGAGAAAGCGGAGCGGACGGTCCCGCCAGGGACGTCATCGTCGCGGCCGGGATGGAGAAGGTACGTCCCGCTCAGGTAGGGGCGCCCCCCGATGATGGCATCTTGGGCACGAACTACCCCGACCTCCCCAGCGTCCATCACCCACGGCGGGCAGGCAGGAGCTGCCGCGTGGACGATCCGGAACGTCTCGCTGGTGGTAGGGACGACCCGATCCTGGTGCTGGAGGAAGTCCAGCAGGGTCCGATTGTCGGCTGTCGATCCGCCGCCGTCGGTTGTCGTCTGATAGGAGGACGTGACCAGCGAGAGGTTCCTCTTCCGCCCAGTGGCGGCGACCACGGCGGCGGCGGCCCGGCCGCCCAGGGAGAGCAGCCCCCCCGTCTGAACGTTGCGCAGGACGATGGGGTCGCCCGACCGGACCGCCCGGGGCCGTCCGTACTGGCTCGCGCTCCTGCTCCCCCCCCCCCCTGCGGCTGCGGCGGCTGCCAGGGCGGCCTCGGGACCGACCGGCACGGTCGCCCCGTCGCCCCTGGAGGGCAGGACCTCCCAGCGCTCGGCCTGGCCCCTGACGGTCCGGTAGAAACCCACCTCGATGGACCTGCCCCCGCCTCCGCCGGGACTGCTCGCCACCGATGCGGCCCTGACGCCCAGCCAGCGGTTCCCGGCGTGCCGGCACCGAAGGGAGACGGCCCCGCCGTAGCGGAGGACATCCCCCAGCGGAGGCCGCTGCGGCTCCCGGGGGGCTGCCCCGCCGCGGGGGGGAGGAGTGGCGCCCCCCCCAGCGCCCGTTCCGCCGTCGCTGTACGCTCCCTCGAGGACGAGGATCTCCCACAGTCCCCCCCCGGTTCCCGTGCCGTCCAGGACCGCAGAGGCTGCGCGGGGATGGCCCCGGTCCGGCCCTTCCCCCGCCGCCCCCGCCCCCGCCCCCGGTGCCGACGCCGAGAGGGAGGAGAGGACGGCAGACGAGGCGGAGGGACCCCCCCTCTCCCCACCTCCGCGCACCCTCGGCGCCGTGCTCCGGACCGCGACGGAGGAGCCGAAGGGGAGGCAGGCGGCGTCCAGCACGTCGGGCTCGCCCGGCCGGAGCAGGGAGTAGCCCCCGTCCGCGGCCCCCGGCGGGGTTTGGGAGGGACCGCCAGAGGCCTCCACCAGGACAGGGCTGCCGCCCAGCCCGCCCCCGCCTCCGTCGCCGCTCCCGTCGTCGGAATCGGACCAGCTCTCGGAGCCGTCGTCGAGGGACCGCTCCATCGCCGGGGGGCCGCGATCCCCCCCCCCCGCGCCATCGTTGTCGCTGCCGCTGCCGCCCTCCTCTGCCGCGCCTCCTCCCCCGGCCTGTGCCGATGCGATGCCTGGGAGGTCTCCCCTGCGGATTCGGTACTCCCCGACCTCACCGGGGCGGCCTGCGCCGTCCTCTGCCCCCGCCCCCGCCCCGACCGCTGCTCCGACCGCCGTCGCCGACAGGTCGGTCCGGAGCGACGACAGGAGGGATTTGACGGTGGACATGGGAGACTCGGGAGCCGCCCGCGCCTGCCGCGGGGGCCGCGGGGGAGGCGAGGCCGCCGCCCGCTGCGGAGGAGGGGGCGGCCTTCTCCCCGGCCTCTCCTCCCCTCCCGCGCCTCGGGGGGCTGCGGTGGGCGGCCGTGCCTGTGCCGGTGCCGGTGCCGGTGCCGGCTCCCCTCCGCCCTCGCCCTCCGGCGCCTCCCCTCCCACCCCGTGCTGCTGCTGCTGCTGCTGCTGCTGCTGCTGCAGCGCCTCCCGCCGCCGCCTGCGGGAGGCCAGAGCGGCCCGGGCCTGGGCGTTCTCGGACATCCTCCCGCCGCCGCCTCCGCCGTCGCTCGTTGACATGGCTGCCTGGTGGGGGTTCCGGTCAGGCGGTAGATTCACAATGATGCTGGCCGATCTTGGTCCGGCGTCGATGCAATGTGTTACATGTCTACGTGATGGAGCTACGTAGATCCAGTGGATGTCGAACTTCTACTAGAGTAGCTAGCTACTCTCCTAGTATGGATACTACTCTAGAGTAGTTGTATTTCGACTCGTAGCCGGTACTTGAGGGCGGGTGAATTTAAATTCGGCTGGCCGGCTCTACAGTATATTTTCCGAATCCCATTTTCACATCCTCCGGACCGACTTTGAATGTAATATGCATACTAGACTAGCTAGTACGACTCGTACTATGCATATGCTACTAGCTAGTACATCCGTATAGTACTAACTCCATACTCTGATTACGCTACTACTACTAGTCTACGAGTCGTAGTAGCTAGTAGTATGCATATTCTCGAATAGCTATGCTAGAGTACTAGCTAGCTACTCTAGTAGCACTACTACTCTAGTACTACTAGCTAGAAGTATGCATACCACGAGTCGTACGAGCTCGTAGCTAGATATCATTGTAGATCAACTATAGACTATGGACCACTGACCATGGATGGATCAATATGCAGGTACGAAGGCTACCTTCCATGCACCAGCTTCACGATGCCCTGCACCGCCCGGTCGATGCCCTCGTCGTCCACGTCCATATGGGTGACCGCGCGGATGTAGTTGACGCCGGCCTCGCCGGGACGGGCGTACCCGCCCCCGATCTTGACCCCGTGCTCTCCCTCCAGGCGCCGGCACAGTTCCTCGACCGACACCCTGGACTCCTCGGGAAGGGCGAAGTACACGATGTCGGTCTCAACCTCCCCCCTCCGCGGGAGGGCCAGCCCCTCCCTCCCCAGCTCATCGGCCAGCCGCCGCGCCCTGGCGTGATCCTCGGCGAGCCGGTCCACGTGGTTCCTCAGCGCGTACAGTCCCATGGCGGCCACGACCCCCCCCTGCCTCATACCCCCCCCCAGCCTCTTCCTCGCCCTGCGCGCCAGCCGCAGGAGCTCGGCGTCCCCCACCAGCACCGTTCCCAGGGGGGCGCCCAGCCCCTTGGACAGGCACACCGAGACGGAGTCCGCCCCCCGGCACAGCTCCCCCACCGGCACTCCCAGGGCGACCGCGGCGTTGAAGATCCTGGCGCCGTCCACGTGGAGAGGGACTCCCAGCTCGTCCCTGCACAGGGATCCGATCGCGTCCACGTACCCGGCCCGCAGCGGCACCCCGCCAAGCATGTTGTGCGTGTTCTCCACGCAGACCAGGGCCGTCCTGGCGTAGTGGTCGTCGTCGTCCCTGCGGTGGGCGGCCCGGATCTGGGCCGGATCCAGCGTCGCCCCGAGGGGGTCCTCCTGGACCTGCCTCGTGTGGATCCCCCCCAGGTTGGCCGCCCCTCCCCCCTCGTACAGGCAGATGTGGGACGAGGCTCCCAGGATCACCTCGGACGCCCTCCCGTGGCAGTGCGAGAGGAGGGCGCACAGGTTGCCCATGGTTCCCGTGGGCACGAACAGCCCCAACTCCTTCCCGAACAGCTCCGCGGCGTACCCCTCCAGCTCGGTCACGGTGGGGTCCTCCCCCATGACGTCGTCCCCAGTAGGGGCCATGAGGGCCGTCTCGAGCATCTCGCGGGTAGGCTGGGTGACCGTGTCGCTGCGCAGGTCGACGGCGGGGCGGGGCGGGGAGGAGGAGGAAAGGGCGCGCGCGGCGCCCACGGACGGAGCCCCCGCCCCCACCCTCGCCCTCGCCCTCGCCCTCGGGCGGACGCGACCGCGGGCGGTGCGCATGTGGCGGAGGAGGAGGGAAGCACGCGGAGGGGGCGGCATGGCGTTTTGGCTCGCTCTGGGCGCAACGTGCGTTGTGCGGGGATCCGTTTCCGGCATGCGGCACCGGCAGTA
>Ga0315315_10007065_pt1 | contig 10389 bp, 7 predicted proteins | sample M140m3416metaG_FD_203699 | JGI IMG/M metagenome (GOLD analysis project Ga0315315, IMG submission 203699) | Ammonia-oxidizing marine archaeal communities from Monterey Bay, California, United States - M1 40m 3416 | ecosystem: Environmental > Aquatic > Marine > Intertidal zone | place: USA... | reverse complement strand
GATTGATCGATTCACCGAATTTGTGAGCGGCAGTCATGCTCGCGGTTACAAAAATGTGACGCTTGCTGAAGAAGCGTTAGACGAGTACTGCCCGGGGTTTCCCATGCTGCCACCGACCTTGATTATCGAGAGTATGGCTCAGATGGGAGGGATTCTGGTTTCAGAGCACTTCCAATTTAATAAGCACGTAGTGCTCGCCAAGGTCGGCAAGGCAAAGTTTCATAAACCAGCACGCAATGGTGACCAACTTTCGTTGGCAGTTGACTTGGATGCTGTTCAGGATACTGGAGCAACAGTGACCTGTCTCAGTCACACAGGCGACGAACTTCAAGCGGAAATTGACTTGATGTTCGCGTTTCTGGAAGATGGACGTTTCACGGATGGCCCACTGTTCAACCCCGGCATGCTCAGAGACATGCTACGGATGATGAATTTTTTCCATGTGGCAGTTGATCCTGACGGAAACCCTGTCCAAGAATACACGAACCTCTAGTTCCCAAACTCACAGCGATGGGTCAAAGTCCACCGCTCACTGCTTCACCCCACTTCCAAGAAAGCTCGCCCGATGCGTCGCCGTGTAGTCGTAACCGGAATCGGAATGGTCAACCCAATGGGGCATGACGCTGACACCGTATGGTCTGGCTTGAAAGAGGGGCAAAGTGGTGTGGCTAAGACCACCCTCTTTGACGCCAGTGGCTTCCCTACCAAGATCAGCGCCGAGGTTAAGAATTGGGACATCACTGATTCAGGAGAATCGGCTGAGGAGTGGAAAGACCGTGGCAGACATACCAAGTTTGCAGCTGGTGCCGCTAAGCAGGCTATTGCCGACAGTGGTGTTCTGGATTCCATCACTGATCCAGTTCGCTTTGGTGTTTACCTCGGCAGTGGCGAAGGCAATCAGGATTTCAGAACATTCAGCCGGATGATGGCAGCTGCGTTGGCTGATGGTGAGTACGACGCGTCAAAATTCATCAATGCTGGAATTGAATTGCTGAATCCTGCGAAGGAACTCGAACAAGAACCCAACATGCCCGCTGCTCATCTGGCGACCATGTTCAATGCCCAAGGCCCAAACCTCAATTGTTTGACCGCCTGTGCAGCCAGTAGTCAAGCAGTTGGCGAGGCTACTGAAATCATTCGCCGCGGCGATGCTGATACCATGCTGGCGGGCGGAACACACAGCATGATTCACCCGTTTGGTGTGACGGGGTTCAACCTACTTACGGCGCTTAGCGAAAGCAACGATGAGCCGACCAAGGCCAGTCGCCCCTTTGATCGTCTGCGGAATGGGTTCGTTCTGGGCGAGGGATCTGCCATGGTGATTCTAGAAGAGCTCGAGGCTGCCAAAGCTCGCGGGGCGAACATCTACGGCGAAATCGCGGGGTATGGAACGACCGCGGATGCCTATCGCATCACAGACATTCCCCCTGATGGACATGGTGGAATTGCGGCCATGCGAATGTCCATTGCGGATGCTGGCTTACAACCTTCTGACATCCAGTATGTGAATGCCCACGGCACAAGTACAACCGTCAACGACAAAGTTGAATCCAAAGCATGTCGTGATGTTTTTGGCGAGCACGCTGCCAAGATTCCCGTTAGCAGCACGAAAAGCATGATGGGACACCTGATTGCAGCCGCAGGTGTCACTGAAATGATCGTGTGCCTGCTGGCAATGCGTGACTCAGTACTGCCCCCGACAATCAATTACGAAAATCCTGATCCCGACTGCGACCTTGATTATGTCCCCAATGAGGCCAGAGAAGCCAAAATTCGGTACGCACTTAACAACAGCTTTGGGTTTGGCGGGCAGAATGTCACCCTCTGCCTGAGTCGCTACGCGGACTGATCTCGAACGAAGGCTGATGATTTCAAGAGATTGCCATGAATCACTTTAGCGACGCAGAACTCAGTGCATTTTTTGACGAGGCTCTCTCACCTGCACGTTGCTCGCAACTTGAACATGAACTTCGCAGCAACACGCAATTGCGGCAGCGTCTGATTGAGGTTCGCGGACGAGAATCAGCAGGTCTGCACACCTTGGGTGCGATTTGGAGAAGGAACCGTCTCTCATGCCCAGATCGCTCGGAACTTGGTCAGTTTGTCTTAGGAACGCTTGAAACGGAACAAAGGAATTACATTCAATTTCATCTCCAAAAAATTGGATGCCGATACTGCCAAGCCAACCTTGCCGATATTGACCCCGCAGACAAAACGCCGGAACAGGCGACAACGCGACGAAGTCGGTACTTTCAAACCAGTGCTGGATACTTGAAAAAAGACTGATACTGGTCCGCATCACTTTGCTCGATAAAGCATTTTCTCGAGCCGATCCAGTGTGACAACCATATCGTTCCACTCGGTTACCACCTCCATCGTTGGCAGCGATGTTGAGTCATCACGGTCAAAACCACGCTCACTGATACACACTCTCTGTGAAAGTACAGCAACGCCATCCTGAACATTCGCATCTGTTCTCAAATCGCTTGAGTCGGTCGCATTACCTTCCATCGGTAAGACCTGCTGCATCGCTTGATGAACAGCCCACAAAGCAGCCTTACGTGTAGTTTCAGCCTGAACAACAGTCCGCATCGTGCCGGATTGAACATAATATTTGGACATACGAGCTTTCCTCTTTAAAACATGTATTGAAACAGAAGTGTCGACCTCAGTTAGCCGAGTGGGGTGACCAGTGCCAGCTTGCCGACAACACTGGTATCGCAACCCTGCGGACACGTCTGGTCATACCGCTGCAAAAACTCTGGGAAAGCGAGAATCGCCAACCAGAGCAACACAGCTGAAATCTGTTCCAATACGTTTACGGAAATGCACCCACATTCGGATCGTCCCTAGCACGGGTTAAGCTGGTTCGAGTCGAAACTTGGCAAATCCTGCAAATCTCTGATAGTCCGAGCATTAAAAACATTCACTCGAAATCGTCTCAACCAATCATGAAGCTGACTCACCATGGTGCACACGAAGGTGTCACGGGCTCATGCCACCAATTAAATTGGGGAGATAAACATGGTCTGCTTGTCGACTGTGGGATTTTCCAAGGAAATGAAGCTAGAAAACAGCCAAACCCCGAAATCAATTTTTCGCTCTCCAATATCGAAAGCTTATTACTCACACACGTGCATATCGACCACGCCGGTCGCATACCATACCTGCTCGCGGCTGGTTTTGAACGACCAATCTATTGCAGTTATCCCACGGCAAAACTTCTGCCCTTGGTAATGGAAGATGCCCTGAAAATTGGATTCACCCGATCGCGAAAACTGATCAGCAAATTCCTAAAGCAAGTCAAGCATCTGCTGAGGCCAGTTGAATATGACAGTTGGCAACAGATACCAGGTTCAGCATCCATTCGGTTGCGTCCTGCAGGACATGTGCTCGGATCAACTATTTTCGATGTAAAATTACCCAGTGGAAAAACAGTTGTTTTCACAGGTGACATTGGAACGGGGAAAGATCCGCTGCTACGCAAGCCCGTCAGTCCACCCGAGGCGGATCTTCTGGTTCTGGAGAGCACGTACGGCGATAGAATTCACGAGAGTCCTGAAAACCGTCAGCAAGCTCTGGAAACTGTACTACGAAGAACCTTGCAAGATCGCGGCGTGACCATCATTCCTGCATTCAGCTTGGGTCGCACACAGGCCATTCTTTATGAAATGAATGGAATTTTCGAACGACTACAAAAGGAAACGGGTCGTTCGCTCCTCAAACAAGTCGATGTGATTGTCGACTCACCCTTGGCATCAAGGTTCACCGAACTTTACAAAAGCATGAATTCGTACTGGGGCCGCGAAGCACAAAAACTGATGCAGACCGACGATCAGCCACTCGTATTCGAAAACTTAACAACCGTTGGCAGTCACCAGGAACATAAGGAAACACTCAAATACTTGGAAAAGCAAAATCTGCCAGCGATTGTGATTGCAGGCAGTGGCATGTGCACCGGGGGCCGTGTCCTAAACTACCTGAAGCAGTTTCTTGGTAACGTCACAACTGATATCGTTTTTGTCGGCTACCAAGCGAACGGGACCCCTGGTCACTTTCTGAGTCGCGGCAGTGAGTGGGTCCGCCTGAATGGCCGCAAATACACGGTCGCTGCAAAAATTCATCAAATGCATGGTTACTCTGCTCACGCGGACCAGTTGGACCTGATTGAATTTGTGCAAAACATGGAAACGCGTCCAAAACAAATTCGCTTAGTGCATGGCAACTATCAACCCAAATTGATCCTCACAGAAGAACTCACCAAGCTGGGATATCAGGTCATTTGAAAATGGGATCTGGCTAAACAGCTTCCAGACAGATCTACACAGCAAAGCATGTCATCGATTCTTGTCGACTCCGGTTATAGCTTGACAATCACTCAACACCTCCATTCTCCCTACCTCACAACACACGAGAGAGTCCTTGTCGAACGAACGTCATCACGAAGTGATCATTATTGGTGGTGGACTAGCTGGACTTTCGTGTGCAGTCCAGCTAGCAGACTCTGGTGTGCACTCCGCGGTTCTTGAAGCCACTGACCGAGTGGGTGGTCGAGTGCGGTCCGATGTCATTAACGGATTTACTCTTGATGTAGGCTTCCAAGTACTTTTGACTGCGTATCCGAGTTGCCAAAAGTTATTGGACTACTCTGCGCTCCGCCTGCGATACTTCGACCCCGGCGCCTTGATCCGACAGTCTGGACGATTCACCGAGTTGGCGGATCCATGGCGAAACCCAGGAAAAGCTTGGGCAACTGCCACCAATCCTGTGGGTTCAGTTGCGGACAAATTACGAATCTGGCGTCTTCGCAGCAAGACCTGCCGTGGCTCATTGACAGAGCTTTATGAACGACCGCACCAAACGACAGAACAATATTTGCGTGATTTTGGTTTTTCAGAACGCATGTTGGATCAGTTTTTCCGACCTTTTATCGGTGGCGTATTTCTCGATGAAAGCCTCTCTGTTTCAAGCAGAATGCTTGAATTTGTCTTTCGAATGTTCTCCATGGGCGGCATCGCCGTTCCAGCGGACGGGATGGCGGCAATCCCCAGACAAATGGCCGAACGGTTACCCCGTGGAACGATCAACTTACAATCCTCCGTTGTGCGACTGGAGGGAAATCGCGTCGTCCTGGCTAATGGCGATTCATTAACGGGTGACCACATTGTGATCGCGACCGAAAGCAACGCGGCAGCTCGTTTACTGGAGCTTCCTGAAATCCAAACGTCATGGAATGAAACCTCAACGCTGTACTATTCCAGCCCGCAATGCGAGCAAAAGTACAAAAGCTTGATTCTTCGCGGTGACGAAAGCGGCCCGATCCAAACGGCCACAATTATCAGTAACGTGGCTAAAGAATATGCTCCGCAGAACAGCTCATTGATTTCTGTTTCACTCAGTCCAAACAACGACAAGAGCCACGATAAAAATGAACTGCTTGCAAAAGAACAACTGAAAAAATGGTTTGGAGATCAAGTACGTCACTGGGAACTGTTGCAAACCTACCAGATCCCCTACGGGCTGCCAGCAATGGACATTGATCCTGTGATTCGATCGCCCGAAGTAAAAGAACGCCAAAATACTTATATCTGCGGAGACCACTGTGAAACACCCAGTATCGAGGGCGCGATGGACAGTGGCATGCGGACCGCAGCAGCGATTCTCACGACGCAGACATCTATCTGATAAACGGAAGCAGGGCCCGCCAACCGATTCGGGTCTTTGCTTCCGTCTCACTCTCGGAACCGTGCACCTTGTCTTGGGAGACACGAATGTTGTCGGAATCATTTCCCAAAGCAATGACAGTTTCCCCAGGATTAGGAGCAAGCTGCTGTAACTTGACGTGTAAGTCTTCCAATGCCGCTTCGTCGCCCGACTGCATCGCGAGCTCAATCAGCTCCTGATACGCCCGCGAAGTCGGCCTGAGTTCAACACTCCGTTGCAACGACAAACGCGCTTGGTCCCCTAGGCCCTGATTTGACAGTGTAATGCCTAATGCCAAATGTGGCTCATGGTCAGCAGGACAAATCTCGATCGCTGCACGCTGAAACATTACCGCGATTGCGTTCCTATGAGATGGATTCCCACCAACACACATTGACTCCGCTGCACCAAGTAACATCAAGGCCTCGCTTGCTTCAGGAATTCCCTTCGAAGCCTTGACCAATGACCGCCGGGCGAATGTCATGTAACAGTACGCAGCTTCATGCCTGGACATGACTCGGCCTTCCTGTTTCTGCAATACATCTGTCTTGTGCTCTAAGACTATCTGCTCCACGCTGCTATTAAGATCTTCTCCCGCGAGACAAAAATCGTTGGACTCACGAATTGCATCTAACGCCTCCTGAAACGACACTGCACTGGAATCTGTTTGCTCAGCTGCGTCGAGTGCAGAGACACACAATCGGAATGACTCCATCGACAAGGTTTTTAACGCGGTGACTTCGCCATCCACTGCAGCTTGCCTTGCCTGTCGTAGACTCAGCTTAGTCGATTCCCACAACTCTGCAGCTCTACGAAGCGGGTCCACTACCTCAGCATTCGTACTTTCTATCAGTCCCCAAGATTCGTCTAGCGTAGCTGCCGCCTCAGCGGGTTCAGCATGCTTGCGATTTTGTCTCTCAGCGAGCAGGACCACATCATCGCTGACCTCATCTTTCGTACCGAGAGGCAACTGCAGCAACTCAGTGGCTTCTTCGTCGTCAGTACTCCCCAGCTCCTGAAAAAGTGATGCCACCTCATCCAAATCAGGAAACTGACCAGCAGCACCCGAATCTGCTTGACCAATTGGCCGCGCAGAAGCAACTGCTAAAGGTTGCCGGCCATTCAGTAGATTCGATGAGGTTCCTGCTCTGGCCACGTCGACTAAATCACAGATTTCAGCTGACTGGGGAACCTCAGCCTGCGGCAATTCCGGTAACGTCTTAAACGGCAACTCCACTTCAGTGATTGGAGCTGCAGCGATCACTCTAGATTGGTTATCAACGCTGAATTTCTCGTGAACGTTGCGGTGAGCAAGCGAGCGTCTTAGCTGCAATCGTGGCACCGATGGAGCACGATCAATTTGCAGAGTTTCAAAATCTGCTTCCTTAGGAAGACCGTCAGCCTGACAAGCCACCGTCACCTCTTTTTGACTAACTTTTAGTGCTGGCGAAGTAACCGTTTTCCCTGCCTGCAAAACGGGATTCTGCACCACGGGTCCTTTAACAATGGGCCCTTTCACTGCGGGTGCTGCATCGGGTGAAGTAGGCACAGCGGCCCCTTCATCCTTCACAGCAACCGACCCTTCGGCTGCGGCGGGCACTCCCCAACCACTTCTCAGAAGACTGCCAAGAGGTGGCGGAGAAACAGGCTCAGTGGCGACTGCGTGTGTGCAACAGGCTAAAACCGCTGCAACAAGGGCTTTTCTGGATCCATTCATGCTCTAGCACTCATCCGTGAGAGTCGTCGCACTGATTTGGGGTCACTTCCACTGCATCCATGCCGCGGACCCCTGCTTTTTCAGAATCGACCGTTCACCCTCCAAGGCTCATGGATTAAGGGCTCTGATGCATGAATGTCGTCACACGAGGCCGAATCAAAGCAATCACTGCAATGAAAGGCAGAACTGGTCCCAACCCGACAGTCGTTTCTGTTTACCTAAACGAAGCAGTGTGAACTCAGACGTTCACAAGACATCAGCCTTGGGTTTCAGCCGAGGCTGACAAGACGTCTAGCTTCTATTCGTGACGGCAAAGCGGAGGCACGAAACATCGCTGCATCAGTGGACATCGATTTTCACCGAAAGTATCCAATGTCGAACATTGCAAGCCGGCATATCACTTCAATTCACGCACACGAATATCACGCCAACGAACTTCGAACGGCCCAGCATCGCGTTTAATGCCATGGACCTGTAGCCCGATGAATCCTTTCTTACTTGACTCAGTATCAACGATATCAGCAATCGCAACACCATTGACCCACGTTTGAATACGATCACCATTAGCTCGCACCACGAACCGATTCCATTTCCCATTTTGGTAAGCGTCTTTGACTGGCTGTTGTTTTGTAATCCAGCCTCGCCCTGTGCCTTCACTGTAGATGTAACCACTTTCCCCGGGAGCACTTTCAATCTCTACCTGCGGGCCATGCACACGACCATTGTTGAAATCAGCTTTACTAAGTGATCGAATCTGAACACCGCTGTTCAATCCTACATCATCATTCACTTCAAACGTCAATTCAAAATTCCCGTAGTCACGAGTCGTGCACATGAACGAATTGGGACTACCTTGAGCTGTTTTCCCAACAATCGTTCCGTTCTCAATCCGGTAGGTTGCCGTACCATTTTTCTGCGACCACCCACTCAGATCTTTTCCATTGAATAACGCGATCCATCCTTTGGAGTTAACGTCAGGTATTGCCGCAAATTCATCGGGTCCCACATCAGCTGGATCTCGCATAGCCGGCACATCGCTGGTCAGCTTGGTCGCATTTATAGCTGGCTGCTTTACGGAACCCGTAGCTGCCCATTCTGCTCCACGCTGCAAAGTAATTTGAAACGCCATTCCTTTCATGGCATTATCATCATGACCAAGAGTAGTATGAAAAACTCGCCCTTCACCGAACTGCACTGTCATCAGGAGTGGTTCATGCTCCCCAGTTCCCCCGGTTGCGGGCGCACTGAATCCAGTCGCCAGCACATGCATGTTTTCAGCCGGACCACGCAATTTCCCATACAGCTCATCTGCTGCTTGCATGAACGTGCTCGGTAACCCTGCGGTGATTGGGTGCTCAGAATCTCGAACGATCACCAGAAAGGGAACACGTTTGCCGTGAGTGCCACCTCTGCCAGGACTAAGATCACGAGTGAACCGTTTTTGGTCTTCTTTCCAGCGAACGTAAGGCCCATCTTTTTCAGAGCGTCCTCCCCATCCCCCAAGTCCGATCATTCTGTTATAGGCATCCCATTGCGGGAAAGAATTATCCGCTGCATGCACACTGACAAAGCCACCCCCCCCCGCTACGAATGCTTCAAAAGCTTTTTGAGTTGGCTCACTCCACAACTGACCGTTGTAATTTGAAACGATCAAATCGTATTTTGAGAACTCAGGGGAGAATGAGTCCAAGCTTTCCCCTGCCCCAGGTGCGGTAGCCACATCGACAGCGAACCTGCCGCAGCCCTCCAATACCTGCTGGATTAGAGGAGTGGTTGCTTTCCAATTGTGATTATTCTGCCCATCGATCAGTAACACCGAAATTTTGTCGGCCTGCTGGGCCCACAATGGCGCGAGCTGCACAGAAGACACAGCCAGAAGTGAAAGAAGCACGATGCGAACGGAGGATAACTGTGTCATGTTTCGCTGCGGAAGGTGGTTGGATGAATGGCAACTGAAGTCAAAAACATCACGATGGATGCCAGAAAACCGCAATTCTAGCATTTTCACCCGGTTGTGCTGACCTGAGCCTGCGTTCAATCTCCGTGATTCAGGAAGATTGCTGAATGCTTTGATCTAGCAATTCTGCTCGTCCCGCGGTTCTAAAAGTACCGTTCGCCTTCTAACATAGGGTGTCCCAAAGGAGCAAAGAATGTCAGAGTTTTTACGCGGATCATTTCCTGCAACTCGGATGCGGCGAGTACGTCGTCATGACTGGTCGCGGCGACTAGTCACAGAAACGACACTGAGCACGAATGACCTGATCTGGCCATTGTTCGTTTTCGACGGCAAAGGTCGGCAAGCAGTCGAGAGTCTCCCTGGCGTCGACCGACTCGGTGAAGATGAAATATGCCGCGAAGCGATTCGGGCATGTGAGCTTGGGTTGCCAGCACTTGCAATCTTTCCTGCCACCGAACCCTCTCTAAAAACCGAAGATGCCGCCGAAGCCACCAACCCTGACAATCTTGTTTGTCGTACGGTTCGCCGCGTCAAGCAGGAAGTGGGAGATCAAATTGGGATCATTTGCGATGTCGCGCTCGATCCTTACAGCAGTCATGGACAGGATGGTCTAGTTCGCGATGGCGATGTCGCTAATGACGAAACACTCGCAGTGCTCTGCCAACAGTCACTGGTTCAAGCTGAAGCCGGCTGTGACATCATTGCTCCAAGCGACATGATGGATGGTCGAGTTGCTGCAATCCGGACTACTCTGGATGAACAGAATTACTCGAATGTTCAGATCATGTCCTACGCTGCCAAATATGCGAGCTCTTTTTACGGTCCCTTTCGTGATGCAGTGGGTTCCTCGGGCAACCTCGGCGGCGCAAGTAAAAAAACTTACCAGCAAGCACCGTCTCAGACGAATGAAGCATTGCATGAAGTAGCTCTTGATTTACAAGAAGGTGCCGACAGCGTGATGGTCAAACCGGGCATGCCATATCTCGATATTGTGCAACGTGTGAAGCAAACG
>Ga0315315_10007062_pt1 | contig 10391 bp, 9 predicted proteins | sample M140m3416metaG_FD_203699 | JGI IMG/M metagenome (GOLD analysis project Ga0315315, IMG submission 203699) | Ammonia-oxidizing marine archaeal communities from Monterey Bay, California, United States - M1 40m 3416 | ecosystem: Environmental > Aquatic > Marine > Intertidal zone | place: USA... | reverse complement strand
GCGTCACGAATTAATTTGTGTTCTTCGGTAAGCAAATCATCCATATTGTAGTAATCATGTGCTTCGTATCTATCTTTGCTCATAGTAATTGTTTTGTTGGTGCAAAAATAATAAATAGAATGGTACTAGTCACCATTTTTTTCAACAGTATTTGCCAGTAATTGTGGTAATCTTAACAATAGGTAATGGATATTCTCAAAATGACTCAAGCAATACAGTATTATTATCTACCAATCCTTTAAATTTTCTTTATTTCCTTTGAAATGACATAGAAGAATGTTTGAGCGGCTAGACTATTATTCCGATATTTGTTTTTCTCTTTAACAAACGATGATTCCAAAAGAAACCATAGAAAAAATATTTGACGCAGCTGATATCGTAGACGTTATTAATGATTTTGTAAATCTAAAAAAAGCGGGTTCAAACTATAAGGGTAACAGCCCTTTCTCGGATGACAAGACACCGTCATTCATGGTTTCTCCTGCCAAGGGAATTTTCAAAGATTTTAGTTCTGGAGAGGGCGGAACGGTTGTTTCTTTTTTAATGAAACATGAGCACTATACCTATCCAGAAGCTCTTCGTTGGTTGGCTAAAAGATACAATATTGAAATTGAAGAAGAGGAGCAGACACCCGAGCAGATGGCTGCTCAAAGTGCAAGAGAAAGCTTGTATTTGGTGAATCAATTCGCGAGAGATTACTTCGCGAAACAAATGCTTGAATCACAAGAGGGAAAAGCGATTGGATTAAGTTACTTTAAAGAAAGAGGGTACAACGATGCCACAATTAAGAAATTTGAGTTAGGATACTCTCCTGATAACAGCAGTGCTCTCACAAAAGCGGCCCTTAGCGCAGGATATAAGTTAGAGTATTTAGAGAAAACAGGGTTATCAAAAACAAATGAAAAAGGGAGTTTTGATTTTTTCCGAGGTAGAGTAATCTTTCCTATACATAACCTTACGGGTAGAATTTTAGGTTTTGGAGGTAGAACCCTAAAAACAGATAAAAAAATAGCAAAATATTTCAATTCTCCGGAAAGCGAAATATATCATAAGAGTAATGTTTTGTTCGGGCTTTATCAAGCAAAAGGTGCAATAATAAAAAAAGATACCTGTTACTTAGTTGAGGGTTATACTGATGTTGTAAGTTTAAATCAAGCAGGAATTGAAAATGTTGTAGCCTCCAGTGGCACCGCTCTTACGGAAGGTCAAATTAAACTTATAAAAAGGTATACAAATAACATTGCCATTTTATATGATGGTGATAGTGCAGGAATAAAAGCTTCTTTTAGAGGGATTGATTTGATTCTTGAACAAGAGATGAACGTAAAGGTCGTTTTATTTCCTGATGGGGAAGATCCAGACAGCTATTCCAAAAAAGTTGGAACAACCGAACTAGATGAATATTTACACAAAGAGGCTACAGACTTTATTCGTTTTAAAGCATCTGTATTATTAAACGATGCAAAAGATGATCCTTTAAAAAGAGCCGAGACCATTAAGGATATTGTTAAATCTATCGCTATAATTCCGGACCAGATAATTAGATCAGTATATATTAGAGAAACAAGTCAGCTTTTTGATATTAGTGAAAAAGCTCTTTTGAGTGAAGTTAACAAAATTCTTACCAATAAAAGATCTTCAAATTCGCAAGAGCAGCGTCAACAAATTGAAGTTGCAAAGCCCACAGCGCCTTTACAAAAGAGAGAATCAAACGACGGAAGTCATAGTTTAAGTGATCAGGAAAAAGACTTAATTCGACTTATGCTTACGTATGGATCAATAGGAATCCAGGTAGAGATTGAGACGCAAGAAAGTGAAGAACTCAAAAAAGAAGAAATTCCTTTAGCGCAATATATAATAGAAGAACTTTTATCGGATGACTTGAAGTATGTCAATGAAACCTATCAAAGTATTTTTGATGAGTTTTTGGATGGAATTGAAAATGGATTAATTGTAAATGATCAGCATTTTTTTCAAAAAGAAGAAGCTACCCTAAGCACCTTGGTTGTTGATTTGACAATGCCCAAAGATTCCGTAAGTGAAAACTGGGAAAAAAAGCACCGTATTTATCCTCAAGAAGAGAGGCATAAACTAAAGCAAGCTGCGGTAGAATCAGTTTACATGTATAAACTTCGTGTCACAGAGAATATGATAAACGGAAAACAAACCGGACTGAAAGAAGAAACAGAAGAGAAGGAAATATATAGTCTTTTAGAACAAATCAAACAACTTAACCAAATAAGAAATACCTTTGCATCTAAACTAGGAATCATTATTACAAGATGAACGCTTTCTTTGATTATAAATTATTCGGATACTTTGAACAAAATTTCACTGTTTCGAACCTAATATTGGTATGCCTAGTTGTTTCTTCCATTTTCTTTTTTAGAAAATACATAAGCAAAAGACTGGGGAGGCTCTTAGTAAAAAGAGATTGGAAGTTTGGCAATGGAAGGGAGAGAATAGTACATATACTCCTTGGTCAATCCATCTTTATAATTGGAGGTTTATTGTTAATTAGCGCACTGGGGTATGGAAATAGTGATTTTTCATTAAATAGTATTCTTGACCTTCATCTTTTAGAAATCGGCGATTTCAAATTATCATTAGGGCAGTTAATTGCCCTAATTGTTTTAATCTTTCTTTCAAAAGTTGTTCTAAATGTTTCCAAGATTGTCATTTTCAAAGCAACAAAAGGAAAAGATTGGATAGATGAAGGTAGACGATTTACCATAGTGCAGTTAACAAAGTATTTTGTTTACATCATCTTCGCTATACTAGTACTTCGAAGTCTCGGTTTTGAATTAGGTTCATTATTTTGGGCTAGTTCTGGACTTTTATTGGGTCTTGGTATGGGCTTAAAGGATATGTTTACCGATGTTGTTTCTGGTTTCATATTGTTGTTTGATGGTAGTGTGAAAGTTGGTGACATTGTGGAAATGGACAAGGTAGTTGCCCGCGTGGAGAAAATCAACATCCGTACTTCACATGTGAAATCCATGGATGGTAAAATTATTGTCCTTCCCAATTCTAAGTTAACCGAAGACAGTGTTGTGAATTGGACTATTAGCGATAAAGTCACTCGCTTCCATATTGCAGTTTCTGTAGCATATGGAAGCGATACTGAAAAAGTCAGAGACCTTCTCTATCAATGTGCGTTAAACCATAAATTGGTAGATAAACGCAGCGAAATTACTGTAATGTTTAATGATTTTGGAGATAGTGGGTTGGAATTCGAACTATATTTTTGGGCAGCTAGAACTTGGGAAATAATGGTTATTAAAAGTGATTTGCGTTTTTCTATTGACAAGTTATTTAGAGAAAACGGAATTACTATACCCTTTCCGCAAAGGGATTTACATATTGTTTCAGATAGTCGAAACCAAAAAACTACATCTCTTTAATGTCTTTTACAATTAACTGAAGGGTATATTTATCATTGAAATAATTTTTATCTAAAGAAAAAACTGCTTGAAAGGGCTTTTGATTTTCAGTAATAGATTTTTTTTCTCCTAAACCAAAAGCAATACCATTTAAGGAAAGGTTTTCTCCTTTTTGTTTTGCCGATATTTTTAAGTGTGTGTCTCCTACAACCCTGCTCCATCCTTGATCGTCACAAAGGTTTTTCATGATGAAGATAGGTTTCATGTTTCCTGGACCAAAAGGAGCAAATTGCTCTATTAATCGGTATAGTTTAGGAAAAACATCTCCATACCTTGAAGGTTTAATATCTTCAGCATTAAGTATTCCATCAATCCCAATTTCTCTTATCTGCTGCTCTTGCGTTATTGAATCGGAAACTACCTCTTCAAAACGTTTTCGAAAAGCTTCCAAATTTTCAATTTTTAAGGAAAGTCCAGCAGCGTATTTATGACCTCCAAACTGTTCTAATAGGTCTGAACATTTTTCTATGGCTTCATGGATATCAAACCCCTTTACGGAACGAGCAGAACCAGTTGCCATTCCATCATTTCCGGAAAGTACAATAGTTGGTTTGTAATATGATTCAATTAATCTGGACGCTACTATTCCAACAACTCCTTTGTGCCAGTCTTTTTGAAAAACGACAGTAGATTTTTTTGACTCATCATCTTCGCTCACCATTTTAAGGGCTTCTTCCGTTATCGCAGCGTCAAGATCTCTTCTTTGGTTATTATACCTATTGATTGTTTCTGACCACTCTTTAGAGCTATGTTCATCTTTTGACAACAGCAGTTCTACAGCATTTTTGGCAGACGCCATTCTTCCCGCGGCGTTTATTCTTGGCGCCAATTTAAAAACCAAATCAGTAATCGTTAAGTCATTTTTTTTGTTCGCTAATTCTAATATTGTTGCAATTCCTACCCTTGGCTTTTCATTAACCCTCTTTAGTCCATGATATGCCAATATTCTGTTTTCTCCCGTCATTGGAACAATATCTGCTGCAATTGCAATTGCAACAAAATCTAAAAGCTCTTTCCAGGCTTCTTCATTTTCATCTCTCGTTGTTGCAAGAGCTTGTGCCAATTTTAATCCAATTCCACATCCGCATAATTCATCATATGGGTATGAGCACGTTATTTTTTTAGGGTTTAATATTGCTAACGCATCTGGGATTATTTTTCCTGGCGTATGGTGGTCGCAAATAATAAAATCAATTCCATATTCATTTGCTTTTTTAATCTTATCCACGGCTTTGATACCGCAATCTAAAGCTATGATTAGATTAATCTTCTTTTCTTGCGCATATTCAATACTCTTGAAGGAAACGCCATAACCTTCTGTGTATCTATCGGGTTGATAAAATTCAATGTTAGCGGTAAATCGACTTAAAAAAGAATACATCAGGGCTACCGATGTAGTCCCATCTACATCATAATCTCCATAAACTAGAATATTTTGCTCTGTGTCTATCGCCTCATTGATACGATCTACAGCTTTTTGCATATCCTCCATTAAGAAAGGATCATGCAATGATTCTATTGATGGGCGAAAGAAGTTCTTCGCTGCATCAAAAGAAGTTATGCCTCTTTCTACAAGTAATTTTGCAATGATTTTAGGTATTGCTAATTCCTTTTCTAATTGAGCAACTTGCTCTTTATTTCCATCTTCTTTTATCTTCCAACGCATATAAGGGGTTTGTTTATGTAACAAATTGAACCTTTTAGCATATAAAGGTAATTATTACTACCTGGGTATGCTAAAACAATTAAAAACTTTGTCTATTTTCGAATCAATGAAGGCTACAGTTACAATAATACTGGTTTGGAACGTATTTTTATTACGAGCTCAAGAAGAAGTGACGTCTTTTTATTTTTCCGAGCCGCAGCCTAGTTCAATTACCCCATTAGAGAAATTTGATGATGACATTTGCGGACGATATCTTTACGCAAAAGATACCTTAACAAGTTTAATTATCACCCCTGATAGCATCTATACGCACTTTGGAACTTTTACTTATTTATCCTCAAAAGAAATCGAAGCCTCTGATAAATATAGTTTAAAGAATGATTTATTATATGGAATTAAAGAAGGTCAAGGAATTCCCTATAAAGAGAGAAATGATACAATTTTTACATATGTAACCCAAAACGATTTACTTTTTAAACCAACTAAGATTCACAAATTAAATAAAAGCGGTGATAAATTTTACCTAAATACCAAGGAAGATAATGGGTTTTATTCAACTGAAGTTTTTTCATTAGAGGAAAAACAGTTAATTGTTTATTCCATAGATCATGAGCAGGTATTAGAAGAAATCCTGCAATTTAAATCCACCAAGACTATGCAGGTTGATGGATTTAAAACTTACCTCTCTGCTCCCACCAAAAGTGAATTCATTTCATTTGTTGAGAACAAAGGATTTAGAGATAAAACAGTCTATCTCGATTCTGAGAAACTGTAAATTACTTGTCATTTTGTTTAAACTCAACTACCTTCGCTTTATGAGTGAAGAAATAGAAGCTTTAACAGAGGCTATTCAATTAGAAAAAGAAAATCTACTTAACTTAATGTTAGAAAAGTTAGGATATATTGAAGTGGATGAAGACTTATTTCAAGATTTATTAAAACTAATAGATGCCTCGGATGCTAAAAGGTTTAAATATTCAAAAGCACTTGAAGGACAAAAAGTTGTAGACAAAGTGCTTAAAAATAAGTTGGTTTGAGTTTTAGGAAGTTAACAGAAGGTGAATTGGAAGAACTCAAAGATGAGTTTATTCAATATTTAGTAGCAAATGGCGTTGATGCTGAACTTTGGGAGCAGTATAAAAAAAATGAAATTGAAAAAGCTGACCTTTTTATTCAACAATTTAGCAACGTAGTCCTTCAGAAATCATTAGAAAAAGTTGAATACCTAGAACATCGTACTCCTTCAGATGTGAAACTTTTCTATTGTGGAAAAGAGCGTATTGATTTAATTGCATTAAAATCTTCTGTTGTTGATTTAACCAATATGGCAGAGTTTAATGCGGAAGATTTTAAGAATATTGAAATTTTCAAAGCAACCAAGCCATATAGCAAAAACAGGGAAGTTGAACTTTTTGAACTGACCGAGAAAGGTTGTCAAATTACTACTCATATGCTTTATGATTTATTAAAACAGATGGTTTAAAACCAAAAGTTAAAATTCAATTTTTTATATTAACAAACTTCTAATTATATTCGCACTTTGAAAAAAGGAAAATAAATTGGATTATGAGATTAGGTCAACTAGCAAGGGAATTAAAGATTAAGCCATCAGAGATAGTAAAGTTTCTGAAGGACGAAGCTAAAGTTGAAATTGAAAATGGCCCAAATACAAAGTTGGAAAATGAGCACGTATCTTTGGTTACTGATAAATTTTTAACCACTGAAAATGAAGATGTTAAATCAGAGACAGAGGTGAAAGAGGAAAAAGTTATCGAGAAAAAAATTGAAAAACCAACTTCTACGAAGCCAGCAGCGAAAGAAAAAAGAGTTTCTGGCGAGGATGAAGTTTTTCCTGATCCAAAGACCATTGCAGTAGATCCTAATGCAGAATTAATTAAAGCTAGAAAGCCCACTTTCCAGGAGTTTAAGGTTGTGGATAAAATAGATTTACCTGAAACGAATGCAAAAACAGTAATAGAGGTAGATGGAGTAATGTTAAGCCCAGAAGAGGTTGAGCAAAGAGAAGCGAAGGAAAAAGAAGAGAGAGAAGCTGCAATTGAAGCTGAAAGAAAAAGAAAAGCAGAAATTAAAGCTCAAAAGGACAAGGAGAAAGCTCTAGCTGAAGAAAAGAGATTAGAAAAGCTTTCGATTGATAAGGAAAGAAAAAGAAAAAGGGAAGAAGAAGCTGAAAAGAAAAGAAAAGAAGCAAAAGCCAAAAAAATAAAAGAAGAACGTACTGCATTTTACAAAACACACCATGCATCTAAAGTTCAAAAAACTGTTAAAAAGACCAAAAATAAAGTTGTTACAGAAGAAGTTGATTCTGTCGAAAAAGAAACATCAGAAGAACCAAAGACAGGTCTTGCTAAATTATGGAAATGGTTCAATACCTAACTTTCGTTATTCGTTTTACCAAAACTATCCCATCCTTGTGCAGTTAAAGGCATTACAGACCCCCCTGTAGAGATAAAATTCGTTCCACTTTCTATATTAGTCATGTGTCCAATAACGGTCAAATGAGGATTGCCCTTTATCTTATCGTAATCAGCTTGCGGCACAGTAAATAGTAGCTCATAGTCTTCACCTCCATTTAGTGCACACACCGTTGGGTCGAGATTAAAATCTCTAGCTGTTTGATAGGTTTGCGGGTCAATGGGGAGTTTCTCTTCATACAAGTTGCATCCCGTTCCTGAAGCTTTACATAAATGTTTCACTTCAGAAGCTATTCCATCGGAAACATCAATCATACTCGATGGAGTTAATTCCATTTTTAATAGTAGTTCAATAATATCTTTTCTTGCCTCAGGCTTTAGTTGACGACTCAGTATATAGTCGTTTCCATCTAAATCGGGTTGTATAGTAGGAGAAGATCTCCATACTTCTTTTTCTCTTTGAAGAAGCATTAGTCCAATATATGCTCCTCCTAAATCCCCTGATACTACAATTAAATCACCATCTTTTGCTCCTGACCTATAAACTGCTTTGTTTTTTGCAATTTCTCCAATTGCAGTAACACTAATCACGAGACCGGATAAGCTTGAAGTTGTGTCACCTCCAACTAAATCTACACCGTAATAGTTACATGCCAATTCCATTCCTTGGTAAATTTCTTCGATTGCCTCTACAGAATATTTACTGGATATGGCTATAGATACCGTTACTTGACGAGGTTGGGCATTCATAGCATATATATCACTTAAGTTAACCACAATTGATTTATATCCCAAGTGCTTAAGCGGTGTAAAAATCATATCGAAGTGAATTCCCTCAACTAACATGTCTGTAGTTATAACGATATCTCTATCACCATAGTTCAAGACCGCAGCATCATCACCAATTCCTTTTTTGGTAGATGAGTTTTTGATTTGAATCTTATCAGTAAGATAAGTAATTAATCCAAACTCTCCCAAATCATTAAGCTCTGTTCTTTTCTCGTTTTCCTGCATGGCTGCAAAAGTAGAAAAACAAATTTTAAGAATTCAAAATATATGATTTTAATAACATTTACTAAAAATATAAATATCCAAACCGCTTAATTTACTAATGTTTAGTATAGAAATTCTGTTTCGAAAACTGTAAGTAAGGTATAAAAAAAGGTTTAACTGTATACGCAGTGCAATTGTTAGAAAAAGTACCATAATTATTATTAACTTTGGTAACCTTAGAAAAAACAGCTTATTTATAAGTTGTAAAATTTAAACACAAAATATGGACAGGATTAATGTATTGGCAGATTCAAATAGTAGGCAAAATTTATTTACCAAAGAACTATTAGCTGAAACCAATGATGCTGAACTCCAGGAAATAGTTAAAAATGCTGCCGAAGAACTGAACAGTCCTATAGCGCTTGTGAGCCTAGTCTTAGATCAAGTGCAATTCTTTAAAGCACATATTGGTTTGCCACCGGTGCTTGCTGAAGCAAGGGGCACTCATCGAGATGTATCTTTTTGTCAATTCGTAGTTAAAGATGGAGAGGCTTTTGAGGTTAATGATGCAGCAAATGACCCGCGAATCCCCCAACATGTTGTAAAAGAATACAATATCCAATCTTACCTTGGAGTTCCTATAAAATTAGACGAATCAGTTATGGGGTCACTTTGCGTTCTAGACACAAAAAAAAGAGATTTCTCACAAGAAGAACATGCTTCATTAAAAAAGTTAGCGGACTTAGTTAACATTCGACTGAAACACCTCACAAAAGACAGAAGACAGACAAGATTAGACTTAACCGAGGCAACATTAATACCAGCGATTAAAGAAATGTACAACTCATTAGCATCCATAGAAAGCTTTATTCAACTGGGCTATTCTTCTGGCAAATCCATTAAGACATATCTTAATCACTCAAATCATATTTTTTCTGACAAATTAAAATTTACGGATGCTATAAGATTGGCCCATGAAGCGGCTGCTACAAAACACGAAGAAAATGAAGACTTTCTTCTTGAAATGGAATTTTCGCTAAAGGACAGCATAGATTGTCTGAAAGCACTAGAGGCTTTGATAACAAATGCCGAATCAACTAACATATCAGAAATCGTAACTTCAGCGCAAGACCTTTCAAGGCATTCAACAAAACTAATTGGAGGATTCACCTTACCGGATTTCAAATCGGACCCGGTAATTTACGCAAAAGGAAACCTAGCATTAGCTATTGCAACCAACTGCTTGCTGACGATGTCTGAAGAAATTGGAAAAAGAAATTCGAATAAAGGAATTGAACTTAAAATTGATGAAAAATCGACTACGGTTGAGTTAATTTTCACATCCGTTGACATCGATGAGACCAACATGCTACACGTAGTTAATAAATTAAATAATTTAATTTCAAGTGAAATGCCCTCACTCAAGCTCAGGTCTGATGGAGCAAAACTCATTTTAGAATTTAATATCGTTGTTAATAAAAGCTAGAGTTTAGGCCGTTGAATAAAGTTATTCAAAAACATACTAGCAAACTCAAACTCGGAGTAAAAGGAACGCCTGAGGCATAAGTAATTGAGCCATCGGGAAAACTTGAAAACTGATTTAATCTAACGTTTTGGGCGTTGAACAAGTTGAGTACTGAAATACCTATATCCACATCAATTCTGCGAGAGTCAAGATCGTATTCCAAGCCCAAGTCGAAACGAGAATAAGGCTCTCTTCCTTTAAAATAAAACCCTTCCAAACTATTATTAAATCCGGATCCATATACTTGATTAAGAGATATTTTAAACTTTTTGAAACGTAATAATAGAGCCAATTTTATTTCATGCCTTTGATCTTGAGGAGCATCAGTAAAT
>Ga0315315_10007055_pt1 | contig 10396 bp, 7 predicted proteins | sample M140m3416metaG_FD_203699 | JGI IMG/M metagenome (GOLD analysis project Ga0315315, IMG submission 203699) | Ammonia-oxidizing marine archaeal communities from Monterey Bay, California, United States - M1 40m 3416 | ecosystem: Environmental > Aquatic > Marine > Intertidal zone | place: USA... | reverse complement strand
ATAGCCTCAAATGCATTCGGAGACGGAATAGTTACAAAAATGTCTTTAGTTGAGGTGAATACAACAGGCAACCTTATTCCTGCAGACTGTTATCCTATTACTGTAGCTCATTGCTGTGGATATGGGATAGAAAACGTAAATATTAATTCAATTAGTAATGCCTCGGTTAATTCCAGTGAAGGGTATGTTGACTTTTCATGTGAAAACAAAACGAACTTAAATATTGGTGACTCATACGCGATTAATGTTTCCACTGGTCCAGACAACCCTCAAGATACCAAGATATGGTTAGACCTCGATAATAATGGTGTTTTTGATAACGATGAGTTATTGTTAGAGAGGTTCAATGAATATAGTTTTACCGCTGCTTTAGTTGTTCCCGCAAATACAGTGCTTTCAACTTCGATCAGGATGAGGATTTCATCTGATGAGGTAGGGAATAGCTTTGGACCTTGTGATAATTTGATTAGAGGTCAAGCAGAAGATTATGCGATAATTGTTAACGATGCAAATGGGCTAAAACAGAAAGATTCGTTTGATTTTAAAATGTATCCAAACCCTTCTAATGGTACTGTTAATTTTGAATTAGAAAATAATGAGGTTTATAAAGTAAATATATATAGTTTAATGGGTAAGAAAATAGTTGGTTACGATAAGTTAAGATCGTCAGTCAGTATTGATTTAAATGATTTGGTGACTGGGTCTTATTTGGTTGAGTTAATTGATTCAAGCGGTTTTAGGTCAGTTAAAACATTAGTTATTCAATAAATTTAATTTTGGTTGATGTGCTAATCTCAATATTTTACCGGTTAATTTTTCTGTTTTAACTTAACGGACCATTTAAGATCTTTTTTAACAATCATCTCGTTTTCAGTTATTTTCGGTGATTGCTAAAAACCGGAATCCAATGTAAGGCGAAGGTCCTTTATTTATTTCAGAAGATGTAATCTGAAGGTGATAAGGTAGACTGACCCAAGAACCTCCCTTTGTAATGTTTGAATCTGCTATCATTTCAGCTACGTTTCCACTCATATTATATAATCCATAGCCATTGGGGTGGTAACTGTTCACCGGCCCTGTTGTCAACAAGCCGTCTTGGGCACCAGCGTCTCTAAGTTCTGACTCGGAAATCCCAGGTATTAAATATGTATTTTCAGTATCCAAAATCCATCTATCTTTAGCTGGTCTGTAATTACACAACATACATCCTTGAGCATTTCGAATGTATGGGCCTCCCCATGGATAAGGGCTTCCTTGTAATCCTCCTCTCGCGGCTAACTCCCATTCTTTTTCTTTTGGTAATCTAAAAGTGTAATTTTTATATTTCCTTTTAGGGAACTTACTGTATTCTTTGGTTAGCCATATACAAAAAGCTTTGGCCCCCTCTTTGGTAATATTTACTACAGGGTGGTTATTGTAATCAGAGTGAGATGTATAGTCATTTCTGGTGATAGATGGATAGTCCATTTCTCTTTCCCACAAGCTATTATCGCTAGAGTGTTTTTGATTCGAATTACTTTTTAGGAAAAGGTTGTAAAGTTGATTACTTACTTCATATTTACTGATAAGGAAACTATTATTTGCCGGAATTTCGGTAAGCATACTTTCAATAAGTTTAGCGGTTAATTCAATTTGTTTCTTCGGTTTTACTGTTTTGAAATCAATAACCTCAATAAAGTACCTAAATCCGATTTTGCTGCTTCCTTCTTTGAATCCTGCATATTCATCTTTTCCATCAATCTCCAGAAATGGTGCACGACTTCCCCAACTACCTCCTTTCGTTCTGCCATCTTCAGAAACCATTTCCGCTACATTTCCGCTCATATTATACAATCCATATGCGTTGGGCCAATAAGATTTTACTGGAGCTGTTACATCAGCATTTAAATTACCAGCAACGCCCATATAGTCACCCCTTCCTCTTACATAATTTGCTTTTATTTGTCCTTCGAATTTTTTGTCCGTTCTTCTCATTTCTTCTCCTTGCCATGGAAAAATTGCATTTGGATTTCCCCCTCTAGCTGCTAGCTCCCATTCCGCTTCAGTAGGAAGTCGAACATTTATTTTCTGCACAGGGTGTTTCGGGTCATTGCTAAACTTATCGTTCAATATCATTTCAAGCCATTCACAATAGCTTTTCGCTTGTTTTTTTGTTATACCCACCAATGGGTAGTGGCGATAAGCAGGATGTCGGAAATAATATTTTACATAAGGTTCTGCGTTTCCTAGGTTATTTCTCCAAACTGTGGTATCAGGAAGCATTTTATCATGAGCCTCCATACCTTGATTTTTCTTTAAGTAATATAAATATTCCAGGTATTGTAAGTTGGTTAACTCAGTTTTAGCTGCCCAAAGAAAGTTTGCTTTAATGGGTTTGCAGTTAAGAATTTCAAAATCAGCTTTAGGTTCTTGTGCAAAACAATTATTACAGATTAGTAATAGAATAAATACGTATTTCATCTAGTTTTTTGGAATATAACAATCACAAGGAAAATAGTTACACTAATTCAAAATAAAACCAAATAATAGGGAGTAGAGGTGCAGAATTTGTTTAAGATAAATGTTAGACAATTATTAACATCCGCCACCAGAAAAAGAATAACTAACAATTGTTTCGCTAGAATCCGCATTGTATTTAACTTCGATATCTTCAGATTCGGAATAATAAACTTCTTTATAGAAGTTGTCGCAAGAACCCACGTCATAAGATTCATTTTCGCTATTATATATTTCCAGAAGTTTCAATAATTGAATCAGTTCTAATCTTTCAAAGTTTGGAAATGTTACCGTGCATTCATTACTAAAGTCCATTTCACCCTCATAATTATGTACAAATACATTTATTTGTTCTATTAAATTATTTGAGGATGAAGAATAATATTTATCAATTACTCTCTCTGAAATATAATAATCGTCTCCTTCTGCTAATCTATTATCTTTATGCAAATCTACATCGTCATTACTATCGTATACAGAATCTTCTTTAAGGAGATAGTGCTTTTGTAAATAGGTAATTATTGTAGAACTAAAACCGTCTTTTTCAATTGTAGTGTCTGGAATTGGGCGGTTAAAATTAGTCTTGTTATTCGCACTGAGTAAGTGATTGAAATTTTCTTGTTTTATTTTGTAGTAAGCTGTTTTTTTAGCATGAAGCATTTTCTCTTCATACTTTAAGTAATCGAAAACTCCTTCCCATTTTAAAACTTTACCAACACTAGAATACTCTCCTGATACATTAAAATGTTCATAATCATTTTTATAATCTTTACTTAGCATCGAGGAGAACCCGCAAGGATCAAATGAATTCACAAAACATATACGATCTTCTTCTGGGATATCTATTTTTCCCTTTAAAATTGCTTTTCTTGTTTTCATGTTTGGAAAATGACTGCAGAAGATCCAATTACCCCATTCTTTAAAAAAGAACAAATACTGATCTTTTCGGTCTTTAAAAACAGGATGGTATTCATAAAGGTAGTCCGTTAAATAAAAATCATTACAATAAAAACCTTCACAGAGTTCCCATCCCAAGCTAGATTTTATTTTTGAAATAGCATGAATGTGGGGTGATGGTCCAGTCTCTATATTCATTTCTAATGAGTCAACAGAAGTCTGAAGTGTTTGAATAGGATTGAAGAAAAAAGCAAATCTTTCCTGGTTGTCTGGAACTCCAATGATGTTATTTAAGTAATCGTTTTTAAAATTTAAATTCCCTTTTTTAATATACCCAGAACATTTTGGCATGCATGCGTTCCATGAACCTGATTGCTTACAATCATCCAAGTTTTCAATTTTAACAAGCGTATGGTTTTCTGTAACAATAACGCAACTAGAATAATTTTTGGCAAGAATTAATGCTTCGTTGATGTTGTCTTTTGAGAGGGTTAATTTTTCTTTTGCTATTTCTTCTGCTAAAACTTTAAAGCTAACAATAGGATTTACATTGGTATCACTTTCCAACGATTTTACATCTCTCAAAAACTCAGTTACTGTATTTGATTCTTGAGAAAAACCTTGATCTTCTTCGTTACTTTCTGTTTTGCTTTCTGTGTTACATGAAGTGCACACACATGCTATTGCGAAGAGTATTGTAAATAATTTATTTCCCATATTTCAAAGTAGCAATAGAGTGTTAGTATTAAAAGCAGAAAACTAATGGTTTGTTTCTTAAAAGCCTATACTATTTAATAAGGAGTCTTTAGCTAATTCAAGTCCTTTATCAATAGCGCTGTTAATCTCATCTCCAACAGCATCATCTACAAAATCAGTAATATTATTCAATATTTGTTCTCCTTTTGGTAACTCAAAATCTACCTTCCAAAATTCACCTTCATGAACTAATTTGTAAACAACAGTTTCTTTGTTTTTGAAGGTAACTTGGCATTCGCAAGTGGTTTCAGCGTTCTCAGGGCATTTAATAGATTCAATTACGCGCGCTTCTGTTTCGTTTACATTTGTACCTAAAATTACCAAGTCATCAAACATATTAAGTAAGGAGTTCTCAGCACTTTCTAATTGATCAATTCCATGGGCTGTGGCATTTTTCTTGGCAGTTTCCCAATCCTTGTTTTCGTAAGCATTGGAGAAAGTTTCAATGGCTTGTTCAGGAGTTTGCTGTTTCGCACAAGAAGTAAATATAAGAGCAGTTAATGCTGCAATTAATAGTCTGGTAGATTTCATGTTGTAAGTTTTAATAATTGTAATTTTTGAAGTTATATTATATCAGTTTTTTTAAGGAGATCAAATATAACCTATTTGAAATAACTTCAGATTGACGCCAGCGGTTATTTGATGTTGAATTTGGAAAGAAACGATTCATTTATTGCCTGGCTTCCCGTTTATTCAAGGTTTTATTAAGCTTGGTTTCTTCAATTTTTTGTATGATTGGATTAAAAGCTTTAGAGGTCATCATTACTTTATCTCCCGCTGAAAGGTTTAAAGCATCTTCCTTCGCAGCTATTACCTGAGTTATATTGTTGTTTGATAGAACGCTAATAATTTTGATAACGTCTGAGGATTTTATAGAAAGGATAGTACCAGTTGTTTTGTAGTTTCCCGTAGTTTTTTTGTCTAGAAATAATTCTTCTGGAGTACCTTGCTGAAGAATAGAACCATTCTCTAATTTTATTGTATGATCTGATAGTTTAAACACTTCTGAAATATCATGACTCACCAAGAAAGTAGTTAGCTTGTATTTTTTGTGGACTTTTAAAATATAATCTTGTAGTTTACTTCGCATTTCCCCATCTAAAGCTGATAGGGGTTCGTCCAAAAGCAGAATACTCGGTTTTTGGACCAATGACCTTGCTAGGGCTACACGTTGTTTCTGGCCTCCTGAAAGTGTTTCTGGTTTTCTGTCTTGTAAGTCGGTCAGTTCGATTGTCTCGATTAGCTCGTTAATAATATTTTGCGACTGGTCCTTTTTCAATGCAAATTCGAGATTTTCTTTTACTGTCATATTTGGGAAAAGCGTATAGTCTTGAAAAACAAAACCAACTTTTCTATTTTGTGGATTAAGATTGATTTTGTCAGTTGAGTTAAACCAAGTGCAGCTATTCACTGATATGGAGCCTGAATCTTGCAAAGTCAATCCTGCGATTAACCTTAAAATAGTTGTTTTCCCTGCTCCAGAGGGGCCAACAATAGAGACAAATTGACCTTCTTTGATGGTGCACGAGATATTCAAGTTAAAATCACCGGTATTAGAAAGCAGTCTTTTATGTATGTTTATTTCTATCATCTTTAAAACTTATTAGAGCGATTATTATTGATATAGACCAATAATAAGATGGTAAATGTGACTGCTAGTAGGATTCCAGAGTATACATGTGCGTTAGAATAGTTAAGTGACTCAACTTCATCATAAATAGCAATAGATACAACCTTAGTTTGATTCGGTATATTACCGCCAATCATTAATACAACCCCAAATTCTCCAACCGTATGGGCGAAAGTAAGGACAATTCCAGTCAAAATAGATTTCTTGACATTCGGAATTAATACCTTGGTAATTGTCTGGTATTTAGATTTTCCCAAAACATATGCGGCTTCAGATAAAGAAGGGGGGAGGCCGGCAAATCCGGCTTGCAGCGGCTGAACCATGAAAGGTAAGCTATAAATAATTGAACCAATTACCAATCCCGAAAAAGAAAAGGCTAGTTTCAAGCCGAAAACATCGTTTAGGAAGTATCCGATAGCGCTCTCTGGGCTGAAAGCAATCAGTAAGTAGAACCCCAATACAGTGGGCGGAAGGACTAGTGGTAAGCTAACAACGGCCTCAATTATTGGCTTTATTCTAGACTTGGTATTTGCCAGCCAATATGCCAAAGGAACCGAAATAACGAAGAGAATTACTGTAGTAATCAATGCTAGTTGTAATGTTAATATGATGGGTGTCCAATCTAGCATTCGGATAGGATAATTTCGTTTGGTTTAATCAAAGCAGTGACGTTGTCTTGAGGTTTTAAATTGAGATTTTGAACACTACGAGTAGTGATTATGGAGGATAATGTAAAGTCACTAAAGTTTAAATTTACTTGACTTGATATTTTTCCTTTAAATATTGAATCTATAGTGCAGGTTAGTTTGTTTTGTATACTGATATCTAGTATTTTATTTTTTGAAATAGTTACTTCATTTTCTTTGAATAGTATTGCTATTTCATTTCCAATTTCCAAATAAGAATAGTCATTAGGTTTGCCAATATTGATGGCTATTATTTTTATGTGTTGAACATTCAATTCTATCCACAAGATTTCATCGTGACTATCAATTAATGCTATTTTTCCTTTAAGTCGATTCATTCTTCAGAAGTTAAATAACCGTATTTATTTAGAATTTCTCGAGCTCTTTCGGAAAATAAAAAATTATAAAATACTTTGGCTTTTTCCGGATATGCCGATTCTTTCAGAATTACGGCGGCTTGGTAAATTTCTCTATGGTCATTTAAATTGATTGTTGTCCATTTTCCAAAATTTTTCATTTCGGTGCAAGAAACTACGGAGTATGCGGTAAAACCGATGTCTGCTGAACCCGTTGTAATAAACTGATTTACTTGTGTGATACTTTCTCCAAATACTAATTTGTGTTTTACTCGTTCATAAATACCGTTACGTTTAAGTACGTCTATGCTCGCTTTTCCATAAGGAGCGGTCTTTGGGTTGGCGATTGCTATCTTCTGAATAGTATCTGTTGTTAATAAATTTAAAGTAGGTGAGAAATTTTGTAGCGTCCATAATCCTAATTTTCCACGTGCATAGACTTTGGGCTCCGAAGTTGTTAGGCCCAAAGAGTCAAGGTAGGCTGGATATTTCTGGTTTGCAGCAACAAAAATATCAAATGGAGCTCCTTGTTCTATTTGGGAAGTTAGCTTCCCAGAAGAGGTAACTATAAGCTCAATCTTAATAGTATTGTCCTTTTCGAATTCAGAAATAATCTCATTCATTGCAAATTGCATGTTAGCAGAGGTGGCTACATTCAAATTGCTTTTATGGATGCAACTAGTCGTTAATGCCACGTAAAGTGTTATATGTATGAAGTGACTGTATTTCATTTAGGTTATGAATTGCGAAATATAAAGCAAACTAAAGGTATTTGAAAAGATTAAAGCATCAGTTTCATTCTTTAGAAGTCGTTGTTTATCTTTAAAACACTTCAATAACTGGAATCCTCAGGATAACTTTGGTTCCTGAAGGTACTTCCATGTCTATAATCTCAAATGGTTTAACGGATAAATCATCACTCAATGAGGCCAGTCTTTCTTGAGTAAGCACGAGAGCAGTTGATTTGTGGTAGCTTGATTTTTGATGTCTTACTTCTTTGGCCGCAAGTCTTCCGCGTCCATTGTCCTTAACAGAACATTCTATGTATGTTTCTTTCCATATAAAATGAATAGTGATTTTGCCCCGATGCTTGAGCTCTTTTATTCCGTGCACTATTGAATTCTCAGCAAATGGCTGCAATAAAAGAGGAGGTATTCCATAAGCATCTGTTTGAATGTTTTGATCTACAATTATTTCATAATCAAAGTTGTCCTCATTACTTAATTGCTCTAACTTTAGGTAGTTCTCTAATGCTTCAATCTCATCATGTATTGTAATTAATGTATTTCGACTGTTTTCCAATACTTTGCGCATAAGTTTTGAAAATTTTGCTAAATAATAGCGAGCGGTTTTTTCATCTTTTTTTGCAATTAATGCCTGAACAGTATTCATAGCGTTAAAAATGAAGTGTGGGTTCATTTGAAGTCTTAGCGCTTTCTGCTCCATTTCAATCATGTTTTTTTCAAGTTTTAAGCGCTCTCTTTCTTTTTTAAGTTGTCGCTTTCTGTTTCTGTAAATTAACAAAAGTATTGATAAGAGTATAGATGATACTAGGTTTATAAACCACCAGCTTTTCCAAAATGGAGCAAGTATATTGAAAGAAACTTCAATTGGCTCCGTCCATACACCGTCTTCATTTCCAGCTTTAATTTTAAATGTAAAAATACCTACGGGTAGATTAGAGTATGTGGCAATTTTATGCTTATTTATAGGAGACCACTCGTTTTCAAACCCTTCAAGTTTGAATTGATAATAAACCTCCTCTGGATTTTTTAGATTTACCCCTTCAAAATGAAAGCTAATGTGATTTTCATTATGATTGAAATTAAGCATATTCTCAATTTTGTACCAGTCGTTCACATCTTCAGCTATGCTTTCGTAAAACAGTGTGATATTAGACATGCTTAGCTTTGGAGCAATGTTGTTAATCTCAGATTGGAAGGGGTTGTGTCGGTTTAGTCCGTTTAAAGTTCCAATCCAGACATTGCCATTTTGAGAAACAGATATAGCGTTTGTGCAGGTTTCACCACCAAGGAAACCCTCGTTTTTTCCAAAATGCTTGATACCTGATATTTCTCCTGACTTACTAAAAGATACTCTGTCTACACCCCCTCCAGCTCCCAACCATAATTGTCCAAGCTTGTCAAATTGAAGTAAGTATATGTTGTTACTGTTTAATCCATCTTTTTTTTTAATTTGTTCGAAAGTGATAGGGTTGCCTCTAACATCTGCGTGGAAGAGTCCCTCTAAAAGAGATGCGGCCCAAAGTTGATTGAAATCATCAAATGCAATAGATTTAATAACTGATTTTTTGATTCCTTCATTTACTCCATAATGCGTTATTTTTCCATTTTTAATATACCCAATGTGACCATTATTCGTTCCAAACCACATTCTGTTTTCATTGTCGCCAGCAAGGGAATTGATTCTGTTGTCGGGTAATCCGTTTTCTTGTCTGAAATTCCTTATAGTGAAGTTAAGATCTGCGTAGTTGGTTGGGGTTAACTTTGAAATGCCGCTTACAGTTGCGATCCAAATATTTAAGTCTTTATCCTGTGTTATAGATCGAATCCAGTCATCTGTTAGTCCTTGTTTTCCATTGATTTGAGTGTAGTTACTTCCATCAAAGATATATATTCCATTTCCTTCTGTTCCAATCCAAATGTTTCCTAAGTGATCTTCAAATAAAGTTTTACATTGATGGTCGTGAAAATCGGTATTTTGGTTGTGGTAAATTACAGTGTCATTGCGCATTTCAGCGAAACCAAAAGGTCCTGTTCCTGCCCATAGGGAGTTGTCGGTGCCGCCGAGTACTGAGAAAAATGTAGTATGTAGAAACCCTTCTTCGATATTGTAGTGTTTGAACTGCTGTCCATGGTACTTATTTATACCACCACCATTAGTTCCAATCCACATGCTGCCCCAGCTGTCTTGTAATATTATTCGTGCATTATTTGCAGAAAGTCCTTTTGATTCGTTGTATGTTTTTTCAGATTTCTTTTTTAAATTATATTTAATTGCACCATTGGCTTGCGTGGCGGCCCAGATATTTTGTTCGTTATCTATAAAAATATTATGTACAATCTCGTTTGATTTTCCTAAAACATACCATCCATTTTTGCTATGGATGTTTAATCCGTGTCCGTAGGTTCCTACCAAAAGTTGACCATTCAGTTCATTTACACTTCTTACTTTGTTTGAAGATAGTCCGCTTTTAACCGTATAGCGTGTTACGTGTCCTTTATCAATCTTGAATAATCCGTTGTCGTTTCCTGTCCAAATAACACCAATACTATCCACAAATAAGCAGCTGAGGTTGTATTTAAGTTTTGCATTATTCGAAATGAAAGCTGTCCAGTGGTTGTTTTCGTAATAATATAACCCTGTATTAGTAGCGGCCCAGATAGTGTTATTTTTGTCTTCAACAATTGCTGATACTAAAATATCGTACTTTTCCGAAATAGGATATTGTGTAAATGATATTCCGTTGTAATGTGTTATTCCTTTACTTGTTCCAATCCAAATATTATGTTTACTATCCTCAAATAACGAATAAATTTTATCTCCCGAAAGTC
>Ga0315315_10007054_pt1 | contig 10398 bp, 3 predicted proteins | sample M140m3416metaG_FD_203699 | JGI IMG/M metagenome (GOLD analysis project Ga0315315, IMG submission 203699) | Ammonia-oxidizing marine archaeal communities from Monterey Bay, California, United States - M1 40m 3416 | ecosystem: Environmental > Aquatic > Marine > Intertidal zone | place: USA... | reverse complement strand
CGTGACACTTGTGGGGTAAATAAGTGTCCACGTGGCGACGCACCCTTGAGCTCGAACATGCGCGAGTAGTCTGTGAACAAAACCAAGTGGCGTGAGCAAGCCCGACAAAGGGAGAAATGAGCGTCGTGGCATGAACGTACGGTTTCCCGACTCGAGGAGCGTGCTGATACAAAGAAGGCAACTCTGTTGCATACTGCGAGCACACGACGACCGTGGTCGGCAACGACCGTGCGGTGCGGGGTTGGCGTAACGAATACCTGAGAAGCGGGACGATGACCTCTGCAAAGACACACACACATTGGGTGTCAATTCCACGCTTTTCAAAAAGAGGGCATTCGATGGCAATGCGCACCGGAAATCAAGCCGGGATCACAGTACGCCGCCTGTGAGCAAAGAGAGAGAGAGAGAAAGAGGGAGTGTGGTGTGAGTCGGGCAACGTGACAAAGAGAGGCGACGATGCGCGTGCCGCACACCCACCCACCCACACACACCTCCTCCAAGACGATGATGTCACCCGACACGCCCTTGAGGGACTGACAACGGCGTGCACACGCTCATTTGGACACACGGGCGTCAACGGCAGACGAAACAATTTTTGTGTGCGCGTGCAATGCGAGACGTGGGACAAGAAAGGGGGAAGAGGGGAAAAGAGGAAGAGAGAGAGATAATTTTTTCAGCGCCTGTGACAAGTTCGAGGGTAGCGATTAAAAAATCTTGACTCCAGCCTTTTCCGCGGCCGCGCGCAACACAACGGTCGTGTTTACGGGGTCACGAAATGGCTTGTCGAGAGGGTTGATCCAAAGACGGCGTAGTTGACGTCCGAGGAACTGGTTGGTAAGCGCGCGCACGAGGGATTGGTACAGCTCGCCGCCGTCGACGCGATTGTTGAACAAGAGGGCGAGTGTGGCGAACCCGCCGCTGTCGGACAGGTCGGTCGTGAGGAGCGCCTTCACCGACGCGGTCGTGAGGTCGTTGCCCGACACGTCCAACGTGAGATCGCCGTCGGCGCGAAAGACGCGCTTGGACAGCATGGCCTTCAGAATGGGCGCGAGCGTCGTGAGTTGGCAGTTTTTGAGCACGAGGTTGTTGAAGCGTGGGAGCAAGGGCGCGGTCGCCTGGCCGACGTCGCCGCTCATCAGCCGGTCGAAGAACGCACTGAGCTCATTGTCGTCGAGGAGGTTGAAGGTCAGGTCGAGCTTGACGAGGCTGAGTCCCGTTGGTGAACGATTTCCAAGGGCAGTGCCGAGGTGCTGGATCCCGCCCGCGGTCAGCGTGTTGGTCGACAGGTCCAAGTCATTGAGCATGGGCATCGCACCGTTTCCAATCGCCGTGGCGAGCGCGCGCATGTCGACCGGCGCCATCACGCATTTGGTCATCGAGAAGGTGCGCAGCTCGGGAAACGCGACCGACGACGGCGACGGCGACAGGCGATCCAGCGGCGACGTGGTGCGCTCTTGGTCGTCGTCGACGACGTCATCCGTGAAGAGGGCCATCATGTCCTCCTCGTTCGACATGGGCACGATTCGTTCTTCACAGCTGCAGCGCACAAGTCGAATGTCTCGCAATTGCATCGCACCGCCGTGTCGCTGTAGGTAGCCGAGGAGCGCCGCGAGCCCGGCGGCGTAGACGCCACACTTTATAATCGTAAGGTCGCTCAGCTGGGTCGGGGCCACGTGCTGCTGCGGAAGCGCCGACAGACTCTGCATGGCGCCGTCCAAGGACACAAAGTCTTCCAGCGTCAGCTCCGACAACGACGGCAGATAGTTGGCGTTGAACACGGCCTGCACGAGGTCGACGATGTGGGTTTGGTGGTCTCCTCCAAGAAACTCTGATAGAGCCCCGAATATGTAAACGTCGTCGACGCGGAGCCTAATTCGCAGGTTTGTTAGGTTGGGGAGCCCGTTGTTGGCGACGACCGCGGCCAACCGCGCCGCAAACGCGCCTCTTGACCTGTTGAGGTGGTGTGCGCGGATGTCCCATCTCGAAATGGTTGGCGGTAGACGTTTTGGCTTCAACTCGTCCAAGAAGGCGACCAACGACGACTCGCTCGCGTTGAAAATAAAAAGATCCGTCGGCGCCGTTTTCTGCACCAGCGTGCCGTCGTTCAATACCATTGCCAATAGACGCAACGACGCGACATTCTCAAACCTGGACTGAGTGGCGCCCACCAATGGCAGAGCAGGGCCGGAAGCGTTTTCGTTCCAAAACCCGTTGGAGTCCCGCGTGTAAAAGTGCCGCACGACGGCGAACGCGTTGTTCTCCAAGGCCTCTCCAATCCGCTCAAAGGTGCGAAGTCCCGTCGGCACGCCATCGTTCAAGAAGGTACGTTCGTTGTCGGCGACCTGGATCAGGTCGTCAAAGATGCGGAGCGTCGCGGCGATGGCGCGGGGGTCGACCAACGCGTCGGTCGTCGTTTCGAGCTGGTGGTGTTGCTCGGCGGCTGCGTCCAGGAGTCGGTACTTTTGGCTAGTCGAAACCACCAGCCTGGGCGCCACACGAGGGGCCGGTACCATCTGGAGCTCCATGAGTTCAAGCGGCTCCAAGTTGTCGTTTGCATCGTCGGGCGCATCGTCGGGTGCATTGTCGGGGTTGGGTGGGGCTTCTGAGGCCACAAACTTGTTGGCGTCGTCAACGAGCCTCCTTGCCAAGAAGACCAGTCCCTGTTCCAATGCGGTCGCCGTTTCCGCCGATGTGTGGTTCGCGGTCACCACCGCGCTGTTGTTGGCGACGGAAAAGGACGGTCGGAATCGGTCGACCAGCTTGGTGGCGGGCGGGGTCATACGCAACGCCGTGTCTATGACCAAGCCGCACCGCAAGTGTACCACCCATCGGTGGTAGGTCATGTTTGGGAACCGGTTTGGGTACACCGGGTTCTTGCTCCTGGCCGACGCGACGAGGTCGGCGTCCGACCACTTGCGGGGGTTGGCGAACTCGCGCTCCAACGACGCGTCACGTCGGTCGTCGTCGCGACCGGGTACCGGCGGCCACCACCCTTGCGCGTCGCGCTCGGCAACGACCGCGTCGCGGAGGAGCGCGCACCAGTTGCGAAACGTGGTCTTCCACTGATCGTCGCCCGCCGGCACCCGCTCGTCCGGCGGGCCTTGGAAGGACGCGAAGCCCCACGGCTGCGTCACTCCGATGGCGCTGCACGCCGTCTCCCACAGGCCGTCGTGACACCCACTCGCCAACGGATCCTTCGCCGTGGCGCAGTAGGTTTGCACGCGGCGGCACACGTCGTCGACCGACGTCGACTGCTGGGTGAGCTCCAAGACCAAGACGAGCAAGTCAGGCGGCAACTCGGCCAATCGATTGCGATCCCAGGTCAGTTTCGAAACGTCGGGAATCCCACCGGGCGTGGGCTGTCTTGGAGGCGATCGTCGTGACATTTGCGCGTGCTCATTCTTTTGTTAAGGACAATTTTCACTGCTATGCTCGAAAAGTCAACCACACCACCACTGCCCCCTTTCCCACTCACAAACATTCGCTACTGTCGAAGGATCGGTCTGGGTACAGGTGAGGATGACATTCGTCCCAGCACATGTGTTCTTGATGCCCACCGACCAGGCCCGCTTGGGTCGGCGACGACATGTCCCAAATCGCCTGATCAAGCACTGGCGGTTTGGTAAACGTTGGCTCTGCTACACGAATTGGAGTCAGCATTTGTGACGTGTAGTGTGGAAGCCTGTTGAGAACTTCGTAAAAAATGTTGATCGCCCACACATAGTTCATCGATGGCGATGCTCCCGGCGCACTACCGCGCAAGTTGTCAATGTCCACTTGGTTCCGATCGCTGTCGGACAGTGCACCAAGACGCGCACGTATTGCGGGTGCAACGTCCGCTCTGCGTGTGCGAAGAACCCCATCATACACTTCGCCGCCGTTCTCCGTCTGGTAAAGCAGGTCGTCCGATATGATCAACGCCGTGCTGGTCCATCTGCCACCGTTGCCCGTGGCGTTGTCAAACGTCCACCCATGATCGGGAAATCGGCGATCGAGTTCCCAACCTTCTCGGTCAATCCACAGCGACGAGTCTTCGAATTGCCAGTTTGCCGCCCCGCAGCTGGTGCACATTTCACGCGGGCTTGTCGTGTACTCAAACAGCGTGTTGTTCTGATACGCGGTGTCAACGTCGTCCACGCTGCGCCAAAGGCGCAGCCGAAGGTTCATGCTGCACGTTTCGGATTGCCGCGCAGTGTCCAAATGGTGAGGAGCGATGGGTTGCGACACCGTAATAACGCCTTGTGAATGGTTGCCCCGTAGAAATTGCTTCACCGCCGGAACAATGTTGACGGTAGACTGTTGCAAACATCCAGTGGTGTTTGGGACCATTGTAGATCTGTACACCACGTCGAAAAATGCCGGACCACACGTGTAACTGTCTCGTGCAATGTAATCGCTGATGGAGCACGATGGAAACAAATTGCTCACATCACTTTGCGATTGTGACCGGTGAAAACGCATCGTGGCATAATAATCGTCCAACGACGTAAAGTTGGCCGTGTCGAAGACGGACGTTTGGCTTGCTGGTATCATTCTTTCGAAGACGATCGGGTCGTTCCATTCCGCCTCGCCAGTGACCGGGTCGAAATCCCACATTGCCTCCGGCGTCAACAATCGTTCGCCACCTGCAGCGAAGTGCCCCTCTGACAACTGAAGAGCGCCAAACTGCATCTGGCTGGGCGGGATTTCTCCGCTCATATCGCACACGAACTCGCTCAGTTGAAAGACGTTTTCCGACAACCGCCGGCTGCTGGTTGACACATGGTCGATGGGCTGGATCGAAAAGCGACCCGTGGCGGCGGTGGACGTCCCGCCCGTTACCACGGCCGCCGTCACGACGACGGCGACGACGGCGAGTGCCGTCGCGACGACGGCGACCGCCGCCAGCGCTGCCGTGCTCGCGCCAGCGAATGCGGAGGGGAGCGCGGCGAAGCCAAACGGGGCGGCCGCGACCGAGGGACGGCGTGGCGCGGAGCGTTTTGTCGACGTTGTCAGCGAAAACGGTTGCAGCAGCGCACGTCGGTCGCCAACCGGCGCGCTGGCAAGGTTGCTCAAATTCGGAGTCGTCATGCTTTTGTCTCTCTATAGTTGGGGCGTAAACCAAACTTACGCATTCTAGAATGAAAGGGGGTTGCGCACCCAAGGCCATTCTCTCTTTCCCGCTCAACAAATGAGCGCCCTTGCCTTAAACGTCCCACCAAACCTGTTTGCTCCGCCGCCATCGCCGTTGCCTCCGCCGCCGCCCAATGCGCCGCCGCTGCCACCCAACCTCCCTGGAACCGCGACCACGAACATGCACTTCTCTCTGGTCCAAGAGCTCGTGGTCGCAGACAGCACCAACCTGGAAATGGCACGTGTGCGATGCGCGCCGTTGGCGTCTTCCATCTTCGCCTCGTACGATTCGAGCGCGAGTGCCTTGCTGCCCGACGACGGTCGGTGTGGCGGCGCATACGACGTCATCTCCTGTGGCTACGTGGCCCCCGTAGACGTCATCGCGGCGTTCAATGCGTGGGTGGGTACGTCGCCGCTCCCGCCCAACCCCAACGCATGCGTCGGTCTGCGCGTGGCCCGCACCGGCGTGCGCACCGTCGCCACGCTCGCGCCGCCCACGACGCCGCCGTCGCCGTCCGCCCCGCCGCACCCACCGCACCCACCGCCCGCACCGGGCCCGTCGCCCCCGCCGCCCCCGCCGTTGCCCCCGCCCACGCCGCCCACGACGCCGCCCCCGCCCGACGCCCCGCCCTCGCCGCCCGCCGGCCCGCCCAGCACGCCACCGCCGCCGTCGCAGCCCCCGCCCCCGCCCGTGCCGCCGCGCACGCCGCAGCGCGTGCAGGTCATCAACGAGGCGCTCTGCCACCCCACGTGCGTGAGCTTCTCCAACGACGACCTGTCGGACACACCCGATGCGCACCAAACGGCCTCGTGCGGCACGTTTTACGCATCGGCGTGCAGCTTCGACTCGGCGACGCTCGGCCAGTTGGTCAGCGTGCCGCCGGCCGCCCCGCCACCGCCGCTCCTGCCCGACGCCGACACCCACACACTCGGCGTCCAGCGCGTCCTCGCCGCCGGTGGGTTTGTCGGCGCGCCCAATGCCGACGCCGGCCAGGCGCTGGCGGCGTGCACCGGCGTGGCGGGGGCGGGCACGTCGGCGTGCACCGCCGCGGCGACGGAACGACCGTGGATTTTGGTGGACGTTGGGTCGCAAACAAGTCTCTACACCCTGCGTCTGACCGTTCACGACGCCCATACGTTACCACCCCTCGAAGTCTGGGTCTCAAGGTCCTTGGCTCTTTACGGCACCCGCGCCGCAACGCTCGAGCCCACCGACGCGCACGCTGTCAGCCCACCCTACACGACGACGGTGCGGCTTACCGAAGGCAGCGAAGGCGACGATGCGTTTGGTCGGTACGTGTACATCCGATCGTTTGGCCTCAACCAGACGCTGGCGGTGAGTGCCGTCACACTGTCTTCGCGCGGCCCACAACGTCGCAACCGACGCCTCAAAGAAGAAGAAGAAGAAGAAGAAGAGAGTGCGCGCGTGCGCAGTCACCGACCGGCGTTCTCGTGGGCGCACGTGTGGGCGATGCGCAACCTGACGCACGCCGTCTGCGCCAACGAGACCAACGCCCCTGCGATCGCCAAGGACGCGCGCCAACGCGCCGCCTTGCTGTGGAGCGAGCTGACGGACGCCGAAGCGCTCGTCGGGTGCGTCGACTGCCGCACGCGGAAGGCCACCAATTGCACGCGCTGGTTCCACTCGCGCGCCGGCCTTCGCGGCGCGCACACGCACGAGGCCAAACGGCGGCTGCAGGCCCTGCGCGCGCAGCTGCAAGACCAGCGCGGCGAGCACCGGCGGGGGGTTGAGCAGGCCCTTGGCCAAAGCTGCTGTCGCACGCACAAGACGACGGGGGCGCGCGAGTGCGGCCAGCAGTTTTGCACGCGCGCGCTCAAGGCGCACGCCCACAAGCGAATGGCGCACGTCCTGCGCAACCTGCACGACAACGCGGCGTCGTCTACGACGCTCAGCGTCGAGCAGTTGGTGGCCACCGACGTGCTGGCGCCGCACCTGCATCACGACGCGGCGTGCCGAACGGCCCACACCACGCGCACCACGCACGCCAACGCCGACTGCTTCGCGTCGTCCCTCCTCCACCACGTAGCCAAGAAGCACGGCGTTGACACCGCGACGATTGACAAGCACCTCGACAAGTTTGGCCTCTCGATGGCGTCCATCATCCAGTCGCATCTCAAGCACACCGCATCGACCGCACCGGCCACGCCGACCACGTCGGGCAAGTACGCGTCCGACCCGAAAGCGGCGGACGTGCTGGCCGCACACCGCCGCGCCGCGACCGAGGCGTCGCACGCGCGCAAGCTCGCCAAGGCGACGTCGCCTTCCAAGCGATCGTCGGCCTCGTGGCTAAAGCTCTCAACGGCGCGAGCGCGCCGGCGTCGGATGCGCAGCTTGCAAGCCGACACGACCGCCAACGCGGACGGCGACGAGCGTGTCGTGCGCGTCGGCCTCTCGTCCTCTGGTGCCGCCATGCGTTTGCAAGATCGCGCACACGCCATGGCCGTCCGCAACCGCTCCCTTGCCGCCAAGGGGCTGATGCGCCGAGCCAACGTCGCCGCGGCCACGCATCGCGCCGCGTCGTCGATCACAACGCGTGACCTCGTCGAGGCGGCGACGACAGCCTCCTTTTACGACCAAAACTCGCTCTACGGTCGCGTTGCCACCGCGGCCACCGCCATGGGCAAGGTGGCCGACAAGGTTGGGCGCATCAACAGCATCGTGAAGGAGCAGATGCGCGCCGACGCCGTCGTGGCCACGCCCGTCGACCGGCGCGGGCGCAAGCTGTCTCCGCGCGAAGAGCGAGCGTTCCAGCGCCTCGAGGCCGCCAACCACGTGGGCATCGAGCCTCCAGCTCGCGTCGTCGAGCAGTGGAAGTGGCTTTACCACGACGCACAAATCGACTGGGCTGGATGGTGGCGCGAAGGCAAGCGTGTCGCCACCGTCTTGCAAGCGCGTCACGAGCATGTGCAGACCCACGCACGGCTCCTCGGCGCGCTGCCGCGTGGGCCGTTGCACGAGTCGCACACGACGGGCTATCCGCTCCTGGACTTGAACGTCCCACCCACGTGGCTCGGCGAGTGGCTCCGTGGCGACGGCGACCAGCATACGCAGCGCACGTCGCGTCGGCAGCTCAGCACGCTGCCACGGCAAACACCAACCGAGTCCGAACCTCGCACCAAGAGTCTCCTCGGCACCGTCGTCGACGCCATCGTGCACGACCGCGTCGACCACGTTTTTGACGACGTCAAGCGTGCAATCGAAGACGCGGATCACTTGACTGTCACACGACGCATGCTCGAGACGACCGCGTGGATGAGCACGACTGCTGCAACGAGCGCGGCCTCCGTTGCGTCGTCCGCGGCCTCTTCGATCTTTGGAGACGAGACGAGCACTCTGCCAGGTGAACCCACCGCCTCTGGACTAGGAGACCCACTTCGGCAGGCGGCGAGATGGCTGACGTACGACGTCTTGCTCTGTTACCTGTACGCCCCCTCCACATCGACCACGAACGCAGTGCCCTTTGGAGATGGTCAAATTGTACAACCTCATTACTCTGATAGGGCCTGCTTTCCAATGATACCGTATTTACCGAGGCCGATGGACGACTTCAACACGGCTTTCGGCTATGCACAGGATTTTCGATTTTCGGACCTCGAATACGAACAGCGCTGTGAGTCTCCCGCGGTCAAGTCGTTGACGTCGCCGCTCTTTGCTGAGTTCAGCGCAACGGGCATCGTGTATTCACCGTACTCTTCACTGCTGCGGGTGGCCGAAGGCTTCGACAGCCTGCGCAATCTCGCGCGGTCGTCGGACGAAGACCTCTCGGATGCGGATCGCGGAGCGGCAGTAGTGTGCTCCATCGCGCAACTTGGCGGCTTGTTGTGGCTGGCCGTCGTGGCCGTCGTCACGGCGGGGGCGTTGTTGTGTGCTCCCGTGGGCGCGTGGGTTTGCTTGCGATGTTACCGAATTTGCCGCGGCGCCAACCGACGCTCGAGACGGCGTGAGCGCGCAATCGACGAGTTGCTCGCTCGAGCGGAAAACGAAAAGGCGAGCCTGCTTCAGTGACCCGAGCATTAGCCAGAAAAAATAAAGAGTAGGTGTGTAACACGCGGAAGTGGCATGTCGGGATTGCTTCCCAGCCTGGCCAGGCTGTCGACGTTGCGGCTGGCGCCGACCGCCGTGGGCGCGTCGGACGACCTCGCTTTGCAGGATCTGCCCACGGACGTGTTCGTTGAAATTGTGATGAAGCTAGTGGCCACCGACCCGGCGAACGCATGCATCGACGTCCTCCGGCTGTGTGCCGCATCGGGTGGCACGTGCGACGACGCTCTGTACGAGAGCGCGATGCACGTGCTCGGGCTTCCGCCCGGCACCCCGTCGGGCACGTCGTCGTGGAAGGAGCGCTTCGACGGCGTGTGCCGCGAGGACGCCGCGCTCCGTGCGGCGGGTGGGTGGATGCGTCGTGGCATCCTGGTCGCGTCGCTCGACTGGAAACCCTTCCAGCTGCATACGGCCGTGAGTCGGCTGGAGTCGTTCACCTTTTACCCGCAGCTCGCGTGGCTGATGGACGCGCCGCACCTCGCGTGGCTGATGCGCGCGCGTGGCGGCAACGCTTCTTTCGCCCACAAACCCGTGCCAGATGGGACAATGCTGGAAAACTTGCCGGGACTGACGGCGGAAAACGACTACACCCACTCAGACTACGGCCCGATTGCCGAGTGGGACGTGGCCGACTTCACCCGCATGGACCGGATGTTTGCTGGCATGGAGCGTTTCAACGGCGACCTCTCCGAGTGGGACGTGTCCAGTGTCACCGACATGAGCGGCATGTTTGACGGCGCAACGAGCTTCAACTGCGACCTCTCCAAGTGGGACGTGTCCAAGGTCACCGACATGCACAAGATGTTTCATCGCGCCACGAGCTTCAACTGCGACCTCTCCCAGTGGAACGTGTCCAAGGTCACCAAGATGGGCTTCATGTTCGCCTTTGCAAGCAAGTTCAACGGCGACCTCTCCGAGTGGAAGATGGGCAGCGTCGAAGGCATGATCGGCATGTTTATGTACGCAGACAAGTTCAACCGCGACCTCTCCAAGTGGGACGTGTCCAGCGTCAAATACATGGACCACATGTTTGCATACGCGACGAGCTTCAACGGCGACATCTCCCAGTGGAAGGTGGGCAGCGTCGAAGACATGGGCAGCATGTTTGCATACGCGACGAGCTTCAACGGCGACATCTCCCAGTGGAAGGTGGGCAGCGTCAAAGACATGGGCGGCATGTTTTCGAGCGCACACCGCTTCAAAGGCGACCTCTCCGAGTGGAA
>Ga0315315_10007053_pt1 | contig 10398 bp, 10 predicted proteins | sample M140m3416metaG_FD_203699 | JGI IMG/M metagenome (GOLD analysis project Ga0315315, IMG submission 203699) | Ammonia-oxidizing marine archaeal communities from Monterey Bay, California, United States - M1 40m 3416 | ecosystem: Environmental > Aquatic > Marine > Intertidal zone | place: USA... | reverse complement strand
TGCCGTAGTAAAAATTGGAACAGCATTAGGTCAGGCTGCCGTACCACCCCTCATGGCAATTTTAATATTAATTTTTGGATGGCGCGACGCTGTTTTAATGATTGGTATATCTTCAGGCATTCTTTTGGTAATCGCAGCGTTAAATACAAGTCATCCAAAAATAAAAAAAAATGCCAACAAGTTAAATACTAATGATGGAATGCTCTTTGAAGCTGTAAAAAAAACAAAAAAGTTTTGGGCATTATGTTTAATTCAATTAATGGTTATAACCTCTTTATTAGCCATACCCGTTCACATTGCCGTACACGGTATGGACCTAGGCATGTCGGCAACAAAAGCAGCGGGTCTGTTATCAATTATTGGGGTTTCAAGTATTGCGGGCCGAATTAGTATCGGGGTCTTCTTTGACAAAGTTGGGGGTCGCGGTTCGTTTTTCCTATGCCTATTACCCTTGGCAATCAGTTTATTCGGTTTTGCACTCGTTGAAAGTTATTCTTATTTATTTTTTATGGTAGCTATTTACGGGTTTGGACATGGTGGCTTCTTCACTGTTACATCTCCGGTGGTTGCAAATTTGTTCGGAACAAAAGCTCATGGTAAAATTTTTGGAACTGTCCTGTTTTTTGGTTCCATTGGTGGTTCTGTGGGCCCAATTGTTGTTGGAAGAGTCTTTGACGTTACAGGGTCGTATCAAAACGCATTCATTAGCCTTGGTTGTTTAATACTTTTGGCTCTTTCTCTATCCGTAATATTAAAAGCCAAAGACAATAATCTTAGCACTATTTAGCATATAATGGCTCCCGCTCCCCCGCTCGAATTACATCAGAAGCATATGGTTTTCGAGAAAATACCTTCTCAACCATTGGCTTGAAAAACTCAACAGGCCTGTTTTCAAAATCAGGGTCAAAGCTAGATTGATCCCAACGCTCACAAAAAACTGCACAATCCTCAAAGTATAGATGACCGTTGTAAGCCTCCCTTTTATTTGGATTTGCTCCTATATGATGGCCGTAGTAAGTAAGTTGGAAATCACCATGTTTTTCAACCACCCAGGAACATTGTTCCCTGACAAACGGTCTAATGATTGTTGCCGCATACTCATCGTGGTTATAAGGTGCGTATATATCTCCAATATCATGTAAAAGCGCAGAAACAATCCAATCAATATCTGCACCATCCTCAAATGCCCTTGTTGCGGATTGAAGTGAATGACCTAATCTAGTAATTTTATACCCAGATAAACCCGTATCAAGTTCAACTAATGCCTTTAATAATCTATTAGCTGTTCCTTTAGCGTATTCAGCTTCATGCCGATTTAGAAATTCATAATCATCTTTATCACCATACTTCATTTGAGAGAATTTTACTTGCTCTATCATGCGTATCTTCCTTGTTTATTCTTTATTACTACCAATTAATGCCTTGGTCTATTAAAGCCTAATTTCTCTTAAAGTTCAAAATTAACTTCAAAAATCACTACCCTATCCAAATCACAACTTGTAAATTCATCATTTTTCACAATTATATACCTTATGGAAGTTACTCTAGATAGAAAATCTGAATTACCTATTTTATATAGTTTTAGACGTTGTCCCTACGCGATGAGAGCACGACTGGCCCTATTAGTATCGCAAATACAGGTAGAAATAAGAGAGGTAGTTTTAAGAGAAAAACCTCTAGAATTTTTAAATGCATCAGCCAGTGCCACCGTACCGTGCCTTATAACAGAATCAGGTACTATCGATGAAAGCTTGGATATCATGATTTGGGCTCTTAAAACTCATGATCCACAGAATTGGCTTGATATGCCATCAAAGGGTTACGAATTAATTGAAGAATTTGATGGTCCATTCAAAGACGCACTAGATAAAACTAAATATAGTTCTCGTTATCCCAATGTAGATTCAGAGAAAAGTAAAAAAATAGCGACCAGTTTTCTTTACAACTTAGAAACGTTATTAAAAGAAGGATATATTTCTAGTAAACAACCTACACTGGTAGATTTTGCACTTTTACCCTTCGTACGACAGTTTGCCAACATTGATTATGCCTGGTTTTCTGACCAGCCTTGGCCAAAGTTAAATACTTGGTTACACAAATTTATAACTTCAGAGGCTTTCAATAAAATCCAGATTAAATACCCAAAATGGAAGAGAAATGATCCAGTTTCTTATTTCCCCGCAAAATAATTTAGCATAAATTTTTGAGCTATAATTGAGTTATTTGACCCAGTCCAAATAATCATCGGAAAACGACTCTCACAATAGTCGGATACAGACTATAAAACATATTAAAAAACTTTAAATTTAATCCATTGAAAGGATACGTGAATCGGATGACTCCCTACGTAAAAGGTATTTTATTTGTTCTCTTAGCAGGTATTTGTTGGTCTTGGCTTGGTGTAATTGTTCGTCTTGTAGAACTTGCGAACACTTGGCAAATTCTATTTTATCGATCCATTGGGTTGGTACCGATATTGATTTTTTATTTAGCCATAAAACAAAATAAAAACCCCTTTAAATTACTTTTTAAATTTAAACCTTCAAATATTTTAGGAGCATTTTCCCTAGTAACCGCTTACCTTGGTGGGATTTATGCTTATCAAGAAACTACGATTGCGAACGCAGCATTTTTATTTGCAGCAGCCCCGTTATTTACTGCTGTATTAGCTTGGCCAATTCTCAAGGAACCAGTACGAAAAGCAACATGGCTGAGCATTTTTATAGCTATAATAGGAATTTCTATAATGGTTAAGGGTGGATTATCCGTCGGAGCTCTAAACGGTAATATAGCAGCGTTATTATCTGCACTCGGTTTTGCAGGGTTTACAATTTCATTAAGGTGGGACAAAGAAAGCGAAGTCCTATCCATGGTAGTTATGGCTGGTATATTAGCGATTTTAATTACCGGTGGAATACTTTTAGTATCGAAGAACGGATTTGTTGTTCCTACTAATGATTTGATTTTAAGTGGGTTGATAGGTGCTTTTACACTAGGGTGCGGGATGATTTTTTATACTGTTGGAAGTCGCTTTGTAGCCGCCGCTGATTTGGCCTTACTAGCAATGCTAGAGGTGATATTGGCACCACTATGGGGATGGATATTCTTAGCTGAGTTAGTTGGGTCAAGTAATTTAGTAGGAGGCTTTTTAGTCCTAGTTTCATTAGCGTTTAATGCTACCACGGGTGTTAGGCATAAACCGGCTAAAGTTATTTAAACAAATAATACATTTATAAACTCTTACTAACTATGTGACCAATCCTGGGGATCTTCAGAATTATTTGGTGATAGTCCAATGATATCACCGTCTGTTGAAACTCCCAGACCAAGGACAGTACGGTTTGCGTATGCAAAATATGCACAAACTTGATTTATTTCTAATATTTCTCCATCGTCAAAGCCGGCATCTCGAAGAGCTATGATATCATTTTCGGATAATTCAGAGGGAGCGTTATTGAGAATTTGTGCATAACGCATTGCCAACTTCTGTTTTTTGTTCAACGGCACTAACGAAATATCATTTTTCTCTATGGCTGCCCTAATAGCATCGGCTTTAGTATTATCATCAAGTAATCTCTTTAAACCACCAAAATGATGCTCAACACAATAATTACAATTATTCATGTGGCTTACCCAGACACCTAATGTTTCTAAAAACCATTTTGGTATCTTATTATTGCTATGATGAAGAACATATTTGTAAATCGCCATATGACCCTCCATAGAATGAGGTCTTAAGGAGTGCGCCATCATAATATTATCAACATTATTATCGGGACCCTTTACGCGATCATATAAATTTCTGAGTTTGCCACTAGCCTTCTCATACGGCACCGTTTTTATCCAAGACATTTCGTTTTTCCTTTATAAAATTTAAAAAAATCGCTGGGTGTTTTATTCATGTTAACTCAGACTACATTAAATTTTTACCCCAACTACGGATAGAGTTATCAATCTCTTAAGGTGAGTCTTCTTTAATAAAATGAATACCTTTTATACTAATTTCTCTTTAGCTCATATTTTTCTTTCAATAATAATAATACTTACAGTATCAGATTTAGGGCAGCTTAAACAGCCTCATAAATCGTAGGGAACCAATCTTCACGCAATCTATCTCCAGGCTTCATACCATGATTTGGAAAGGGTGGAGACGTTGGACCCGGCCGTTCTATATAACGAGAGTCATCACCCAACAACCTTAATGAGAATGCTCGACGACGAAACTCTGTGTCATTACCTCTTGCTCCGTGTAAAATACCATAATTAAATGCTACAGCATCGCCCGGTTCCAGGTTCCATTCCATAATCTTCATACCTTCAGCATCTGGGTCTGGAACTTCCATGTATTTATCCGCTTCCGGATAAAAATTTTCTTCGCTTAGCCAGCGTGTTGGCAATACAGGCTTCGACCATAAGTGAGATCCTGCCACACATCTTAGAGACGCTTCAGTTACTGGGTCGACCGGAGACCAAAAGCTGACATTTTGTATACCATCTACGAAATAATATGGACCATCTTGATGCCAAGGCGTGGGTTTTGATGTCCCCGGTTCCTTTACCAACACATGATCATGGAAGACTTGAACTTTTTTTGAAGACATTAAACACGAAGCCACTTTTCCTACCTGAGATTTTGTTATCACGTGTTTAAATTGTGAAATTCTGTTCCAATTACAGTAGTCATCGAAGAAACGCCCACTCTCTCCAGCTTTTAAATTTTCAGCTGCATAAGGACCCGGGTTTTTCATATTAAAATCTATACCTTCTTTGATAAGCTCTACAAAGTCTTTGAAAAGCCCTCTAACAACCACTACGCCATCTTTTTGGAAAGCGCTTGCATCATTATCATTTACCAATTCCATAGTCATGAAATAAACCTTCTTTAGTTGAAAAACTTTATAATACTCAGGTTACTTAAACTTTGATTGATCGTCAAAACTTTATACTTTTCGAAAATCGAAAGAGAGAAAGTTTAACTGAACTTATCTTAAAACATCTGGCAGCCAAGTCGAGGCCGCTGGAAAGATAATCATTAAAATACCGTAGATTATTCCCACGAAAACAAATAGTGGGACTTCTTTAAAAGCATTTCCTGGGTTTTCTTTTATAACACCAGCAGACGTATAAATTCCGACACATACTGGTGGTGTAATCATCCCGATACCAGCAAACGCTACAAAGACAACATACAAGTGTAACAAACTCTGGTTAAGTGACACAATGAGAGCTGCGAAAATAGGAACAGTTAAATAAAATACTGGTACAATTTCTATGAATGTTCCTAATACAAGACAAATAATGGCTAAAGAAAACCAGAAAAACCATATTCCCGCACCCATCTCAGTGAAATATGAAATTAATTTTTGTGGTACCTGTGTATATGTCAAGACCACACTCAGAAAGGTTGCTGTAGCAATTATAGAGAAGATAACAGCTGTAATGGATGCAGTCTCCCTTAAACAAAGGATTAAAGACTTCACTGTTAATTCTCTATATATCACTGCTCCCATAATAATTGCCCACATACCCGCTACCGCGGCCGACTCTGCTGGAGTCAGAAGCCCTGCGTATATTCCCCCTAGAATTATAATTGGTGTAAACAAAGCAGGAAATGCTTTTACACCTGACACTAACTTCTCATAATTTGATGCTCTTCCCGGGCTTTTTATATTTCGACATTTTATCAATACCAAAACAATCATTAGTAATAATAGGATTACACCTGGTACAATACCCGCAGCAAAAGTTTGTGAAACGGGTACATTTGTTAGCGCACTAAATAAAATTGCCGCATTAGATGGTGGAATTAATGCTTCCAATAATGCGGCAGAGGCTGCAAGAACAACTACAAACGGCTTAGGGTATCCCTGCTCTATCATTTTTGGCATCATAATAGTGCCAACTGCAGTTATAGCCGCTAAAATAGATCCACAAAATGCAGCAAAAAATCCCATGGCAATTACCATCGCAATACCTAGACCGCCGGGCCAATGCCCAACTAAAGCTGTTGCAAACGCCACCAACCTCGAGGCTGCACCGCCACGTAACATTGCCATCCCAGCAAAAATAAATAATGGAACCGCTATTAATACATGCTTAGCCAAGGCCTGAAATGATATTTGAATAAGTGTTGACCAGGGTAAATTGAGCCCCCAAATCGCCGCAACGGAACTACCTAGAGCAAAAACTAAAAAAATAGGTAATGATATCGCTAGGAAAAAAGTTGATAAAGCCAAAGAGAAAATATACATAATCTATGATTTCCTAGAATTATTTGAAAAAATTCTCTTGAAGTCCAAGAGTAATAATTCCAACGAAATTAAACCTAAAATAATAAAGCCAACTGGAAAAGCCACATAAATCCACCAAACAGGGATTTCTATTTCCAACTCCATTAATTCTCCTAATTGTATATATAATTGCGTGGCTTCAATCCCAGCTTGAGTAAAAATTATCGCTGCAATTAATGTAATAATATGAGTTAAAAATTTTAGAAAAAAAACCTGCTTTTCGTTTAAAAAAACAGTCACAAAATCAACTGATATATGTTGTCCCGACTTAAACAGTGGGCCTAGAAGAGGAAATACCAACCAGGTAACCATAGCTGGAGGTAGTTCGATAAACCAGTCATATCCGTTACCCGAAACATATCTTGTCACTGCACTCATTGTCAGAGCTAAAACAATTAGCCCTATCAAAGTCGTCGCTAGAGCGTAAACACACTTAATAAGAGCAATGTTTATTAACTCTAAAGGCTTTAAAAAAAAATCAATCATGTTAATGAAATTGGCCTCTCAAGGTTGAGAGGCCAATAGTTACAAGTTATTGACTGGCGACAAATGCTTGAGCTGCTTTCAAAGCACTTGCATCAAACTGATCTGCCATTCCTGGTAGAACTTTTTCGTTCATCATCTTATCAAACTTAGCTTTTTCAGCACCACTTAATGTCGTAACGATTCCACCCATTTCTTGGAACTTCTTAAGAGAGTTTTCACCCGCATCAAAGATTGTATTAGTCGCCTTTGAACCAATTTCGGCCCCTACAGTCATAAGCAACTCCTGAAGATCTGCAGGAAGACTGTCGAACCAGGTAGCATTTGCCATGATATAAGCGTCTGCGTAATATTGATATGGTTTTTGCGCATATTTGAGATGTTCCCACCAACTGTACGCCTCAACACTTCCGGGAGGTGTATTAATTGTATCAATCATCCCAGTTTGAAGCGCTGTATAGACTTCACCGGTTTTTAAAGAAACAATTGAAGCTTCTAAAGCTTTCCACATTGGTCTTTCGCTTTTTAGAAGCGCCCTAGCCTTAAGACCTTTCATAACATCTATACCAGTCAACTCTCTGGCTCCACTGAAAGTCATAATAGGGCCCACTGGATTATACATGATTAATTTTGTATTACTTTTTGTTGTGATGTCATTCCAAATTTGGCTACCTGTCTCATCCTCCAAGAAAAACCTTCTTTGTTCATCATAAGATCCAAAAAGTCCCGGGAATGAAGCAACGCTAAAGTTTTTATTTATTTTAGGAAAACTTACGACTCCTACAATACCACCCATCTCAACAGCTCCAGAGGTTACCCCTCCCATTACTGTCCTTATATCAAAGAGTTGCTTGGATGGATAGAATTCTACTTTTAATCTACCATTTGACCTCTTGGTAACTTCATCAGCAAAAAGTTGCGAATGTATTGCACTCTGATGCGTGGGTGACCAGTGCCCCGAAATTCGGGCCAAGTACTCTTCCGCGGCAAAAGCCGGTGAGACAAGCAAGCTAACAACCATTGCTAGTTTAATGTATATAAATTTTCTCATTATCTTTAATCCTCTCCTAGATTTCAGTAATAGTTCACAATAACTACTAAAATACGAATAGCAAATATTATAAAACACAAAGATACGTGAGATAAAGATCTACTTACCAAGGCAGTTTTACAAATGAAAAGAATAGAGATTATAAATAAATAATATTTGATCTATACCTATTTTCTTCAAAGATTTATTTTTTTATTCATTTAAAATCTATTAAACTATTCGCAATTATCAAATAAAAAATAATATGATGCCAGTTGCAGACTAATTTCAAGCAAAAGATTCAATTAAGAGACGTAAAGGTTGAGACAAAATATTATAAAATAAACCCAAAATAGGTTGAGTAGTAATAGTAAATTAGCCTATAACTGTTTGAGATAATTCTTTAAATATTTCTTTACATGGAAGAGGTAAGTCCAGTGGTAATAGATGGAATGCTGCCTATACTTTTGGTCTTTTTAAGCGGCTTTCTACTTGCTCAATTTAACTTCTTTTCATTAGATGCCGCCAAAGAAATAAATCGGATGGTTTTTTTCTTTGGAATGCCTTTGGTGGGTATAAGCATGTTAACCAAGGCAGACTTTTCAGAATTTAATAATTTACTCTTGTTTTCTTACTTATTTTCTCAATTTTTAACTGGGATTTTAGGAGGTTTTTTAGCACTGTATATATGGAAGTTTGATTTGAAATCAGCAGCTCTGGTAGGTATGTCCACTGCACTGGCAAACCATCTTTTATTTATACTTCCGATCGCTAAAAATATATATTCAGGTTACATTATAGAACAAATAAGCGCTATAATTGTGGTTGATGTAATAGTTATTACTTTTATTGTCACACTAATTTTAGAGTATGCTTCGGCAAAACAAATATCATTACAAAAGTTAGCGAAAAGGATGTTAAGCATTCCATTAGTTATAGGGGTAATCATTGGGATAACTCTTGCTATATCAAATATTGAATTACCCGATGTAATTAATAGTTTCTTAGATTTTTCATATGCATCAGCCGCGCCAATGGCCCTCTTCGCCTTGGGAGTAACACTTGCTAAAAGTGAACTTATGAAGAACCCAAATTTTATAATCAGTATTTCACTGATAAAAGTTATACTCCACCCGATTTTTATCCTGATAATTGCGTTAGGTTTTTTTCATATTAGCGTATCAGATCTTAAACCTGCTCTAATGGTTGCGGCCGCGCCATGCGGAGCTATGGTTTTAGTTTTTGCAGCTGCTTATGACGTTGACCCTAAGCCACTGGCCCCATTAGTGGTCATTTCATTCCTTTTATCTCTGCCCGGAGTTGCTCTAGCATTATTAATCTAATATTTTCAAACAAAACAAAGGAACTAATTATGAAAATACGTTTTATTTATTTTGATACACCTTTCTGGCGGGCTGAAGTAAGTCGGCTTGCCCTTTATATCGGAAAAATTGACTTCGATGACGTTCGAGTAAAAAGAGATGAATTTCTCCAAGCACGGAGAACAGGAAAACTTAACGATGGGACAAAAGTTCCTTTTAGACAGTTGCCGATACTCGTTATAGACCAACAAACGATATCACAAACTGCTGGAATTGCCCGCTTATGTGGAAAGCTTGGAGGTCTATATCCTTTGGACCAGAGTGTAAAAGCAGCTCAAATTGATCAAGTAATTGACATGGCAACTGATATCACTTCATTACTTACGCCATCTATGCGGGAAAATAATAGTGCATTAAAAAAGGCTATGAGGAAGGATCTCAGTAAAGCTTCTTTACCGAGACTAATAGGATTTCTGGAAGAACTATTGGTATCACAACAAAGCACTTGGTTTGTAGGAGACACTATGACAATAGCTGACTTGGCTATCTGGCGCTTAATGGGGTCATTAACTTCTGAGGTAACTGAACATATCCCAAATGATATTCTTTCATCCTTTCCCAGAGTTCAGAAAATTTGCTGGGCAGTCGGGGAGAACCCTAGAGTAATAGAATGGATCCAAAAAACTTACCCTAAGAATTACTCAATAGGGAATCCAACTTAAATCAAAAAGAATTAATTAAATTACTACTAAAGAATACCCGGAAGATTAAGATTATTTTCTTTTGCACATTTAAGTGCACTTTCGTAACCCGCATCAGCATGACGCATCACACCAGTAGCGGGGTCATTCCACAACACGTTAGCTATTCGACGATCAGCGTCAATAGAACCATCACAACATACAACCATTCCCGAGTGTTGACTAAAGCCCATACCAACACCCCCACCATGATGCAATGAAACCCATGTTGCCCCAGAAGCAGTATTTAAAAGAGCATTGAGTAAGGGCCAATCTGAAACTGCGTCAGAGCCATCTTTCATTGACTCTGTTTCTCGGTTTGGGGACGCTACTGAACCACTATCTAAATGATCTCTGCCAATAACTACCGGTGCAGAAAGTTCACCTGTTCTGACCATTTCGTTGAAAGCCAGACCAAGTTTGTCTCTAACTCCAAGACCAACCCAACAAATACGTGCCGGAAGTCCTTGAAACGCTATACGTTCTTTTGCCATATCTAACCAATTATGCAAACCAGCATCATCAACGAGTTC
>Ga0315315_10007052_pt1 | contig 10400 bp, 8 predicted proteins | sample M140m3416metaG_FD_203699 | JGI IMG/M metagenome (GOLD analysis project Ga0315315, IMG submission 203699) | Ammonia-oxidizing marine archaeal communities from Monterey Bay, California, United States - M1 40m 3416 | ecosystem: Environmental > Aquatic > Marine > Intertidal zone | place: USA... | reverse complement strand
CTCAATAGCTTTACATTTTCTAGAGTAAACTTCTCACCTTTCTTAATGGCTTTAGTCGAATATATAGACTTTTTAACAACCTTTTTAATTTTCTGAGCATCACTTTGAATGTTCTTCTTACCGTTTCCTAGCATCAATTCAGCATGTCTTATTTCATTAACAAAATTAGCAAATTCTAAAATGTCTAAACTTGCTTTGTGATCAGGACCCTTTAATCCTTTGTCCAATGTCACATGCTTTTCAATAACTGTAGCCCCCAAAGATACAGCCATTACTGAAGCAATGGAACTGGTAGTGTGGTCTGAATATCCAACCTTTACATTGTATCTATTTTTTATCGTTGTTACTGATTTAATATCTACTTGATTTTCAGGACATGGATATGCTGATGTTGAGTGCATTAAAGTAATTCCTTCTAAATTTTTTCTTTTCTTTTTTAATTTAGCTACTACATCGTCAACTTCTTTCAAGTCTGATAAGCCAGTCGAAAGTATCAATTCTTTATAATTGTTTAATGAAAAGTCAATTAATTCATGGTTAGTAAACTCGCCGCTTGGAATTTTTATAATTTTTTTTGATAAACTACTTAATTTTTTAAAATCTTGAATAGAGAAAACAGAAGACATAAAACTAATTCCACATTCTTTAGAAAATTTACTCAACTTTATAATCTGTTTTTTAGAAAGTTCATATTTTTTTAACATCTCATATTGATTGGAGTATTCGAAATTACCATCCTTCTGATAATCTGCAAGAATCGACTTTTTAGAAACTAAATTATCTGTACTATAAGATTGGATTTTTACAGCATTTATATCTAACTTGGATAATTGTTTGATTAACTTTTTAGCTAAGGTAATCGAACCATTGTGATTGACCCCTATTTCAGCAATTATATATACACTATTTTTCATATCTAAAAACCTTCCTAAACTCAGGAGGATTTGCTAATTTTTCATTAATTTTATTAGAGATATTTGCAGCAGTATTGCTTTTGTAATATTGAGAGGAGGCAACAGTATTAGATTGTTGTAGTTTCATGTATGAATTATTTAAACTTTTCTTAGTAATTTGTGCTGGGAGAACATGTGGACTTAAATTTCTCCCTTTTTGGCGATTTGTAATTAGAATACTTTTAATATTTTTAACTGGTAGTTCAAAAATGAATGAGCTTGAATTACCGATTACTAAATCTGAATGTTTTGCAAGCGAAATATATTTCTGAGCCCCAAGAGTTTCCAAAAACTTGTAAGATATTTGCTTATTTACATGACTAGAAAAATAGTTTCTTATGTCTTTGCCACCTGGATCTGAATTTACATTTGAAACTAGTAATTGATTAAATTTATTTTCTACTAAAAAGTTGACAATTGTATCTAGATTTTTATTTGTGTCAAAACTAGTATTAGTCATAGGCTGCAATACTAATAAACATGTCTTTAACTCTGGTTTAGTTTCTAATAACTTAAAAATTTCATCTTTTTCTATAATTGTCAATTTTTTGGTATTTTGAGCACCTAGCGAACCATAGTTGAAAATATTATTACTTTGCTCTCCCATTTTTATTAGTACTTTTTTTGCTTGGCTCGAAGCCACAAAATGTATATGAGATAGTTTTGAAATTGAGTGTCTTATAGAATCATCCCAAGAATCTTGTGTTATTTCACCGCCATGCAAATGAATAATTATCCTTTTTTTTAAATAGATTTGCTGTACTACAGGTAATAGTTCATAGCGGTCACCAAGCACTACAAATACTTTATGATTACTCTTTATTAATATTTGACCGAATTTATTTTGTATCTTCTGTAAATCTTTAGTTATTGATTTAGTATTATCTGATTTGTCAGACAAATTTAAATTTTCAACTTTTAAATTAATTTTATGATTTTTTAGTTCTTCTATATCAATTTTATTTGGTTTGAAAAAACATAAGAAATCAACTTTTTGACTCTTAGATAATTCCATACTTAAAGTTTTCAACATGTGAAAATCTGAAGATGATGTACTTATTATGAGTAAATCTGACACTACAGCTTATCCTTATGTGTTTGCTTTTACTTTAGTTACTATATAGATTAATTATTAACTACGTTTACTGTAATAATATTATTTTAAAAGAAAAGTGGAATAAATATGGAAATTAAACCTATTAGTAGTTCTGATATAGAATCACTTTCAAGAATATTCTTTGCTGAAAAAAATGAATATATAAAATACTTTTTACCTTTTAAAAGTAAAGAAGAGCTTAAAAAACTTATTTTACAAGCCCGCAAGGATAAGTTTTTTCTAATCATCCATGAAAAAGATACGGTTGGCTATGTGAGTTTGAGAGGATTAGATGATGGCTATAAAAATCCGAGGTTTGGAATATTTATAAGTGAAAAATACAGCGGTAAAGGCTACGGGTACTCTGCATCAAAAGAAATTATTAAAATCGCGGTTGATTCTGGGAGCTATGAATATATCGACCTAAAGGTTGACCCGAAAAACTATAAAGCTATAAAGCTATATGAAAAACTAGGTTTTGAATTTTACTGTTTGGAAGGACAGGAAAATGTTATGATTTTACATATTTAATATTGACTATATCTCACTAACTTGTTCTTCGAGTAAATCAGCTATATCTGATTTGTAGTTATTAACAGTATCTTCTTGCACAATAGATCCATATACTTTATTACAAAATTTATTTAGATTTAGTCTCTCTGCGTCATTCTTGAAAATATTGTTAAACGATTTTTTGAAAGCATCGAAGGTTTTTGTAATACTTATATTTTCATTTATAAGATATTCAGTAAGCTCATAACCAGCCCACCTAGTGGGTACATCTACAAACAGGATGGGTCTTTGGAGCAGTAAGTAATCAACAAAAACTGACGAGTAGTCTGTTATTAAGAAATCACTAACAGTTAAGAGCTCATTGAGTTCTGTTATCTGAATATCCTTAAAATAAATTAAGTTTTTGGAATTATTTATACAATGTAATACATCTTCTTCAATTTCGTTGTATTGATAATTATTGTAATGCGGTTTAAATATAGTTTTTACGTCCAAGTTAGTACTTACCTCATCGAGTAGTTCCAGAAAATCAATATTTCTGTAATAAAAAGATTCTTTGTTATTATTTTTGTAATTATGTACAGCTGATGGCGCAAATAAACCTACTGTTTCAGTGAGATTATACTTATTTTTTAAACTATCTTGACTATAGTTTTTAGTAAGATTTTCATTTCTTAACCAACCTGTAACTTTATAATTGGGTACTTTTTGCTTATAATATTTTTCTCTGATATCTTTTTCAAATTTTGTAGGTAACCAAAAGCTGTGATAATACTTTTCAGGCAGTATTGGGTTTTCTTTATCAACAACATTGTAAATTCCATGTCCGATATTAATGAATTTAATACCGGTAAATAAATTAAAAAGGGTGTGGAAAGGTATTCCATGAGAGGCTATAAAAATTCTAGAATTCACTATTCTTAAAACATCTTTAAAGCTATACACATATAGATGTCTTTCTTTTGTGTTATCTTTATAATCTTCATAAGAAAAAGATAAATAGTATATATCATGCTTAAAACTTTTGTTTTCTTTATATAAATCTAAAATATTACCATCGAGTTGATGTCCAAATAAAATGATCCTCTTCTGTGGTTTTTTACTAAAGAAAGCAAAAAAGAAACTAATCAGCAAATTAATGAAAAAAATAAAATATTTAACGTAATCAAAAGGTCGCTTTATGTTAAATTTCATTTTTTAATTTACTTTTATGAATCATTTTAATGCTATTAAAGTCTTTTTATTGATATAAAATAAATGTTAGTGAGTTTAAAAAAATTATCAGTAGAAATAAATAATTGGTATATCAAATCAGATACACCAATACACATAAACGAACCCCTCATAAGTAATGAAGATATCAGTTCTGTAGTTGAAACTCTAGAAGAAAAATGGGTTTCAACCGCTGGTCCTATAGTTACAGAATTTGAAAGAAGCATTGCTTCAGCCTTTGACAATACTAATGCTGTAGCACTTAACTCTGGAACATCTGCACTACATTTAAGCTTGCAGTCCTTGGACATTACAGGATCAGATTTAGTAATACTAGCTCCTTTAACTTTTGTAGCTCCACTTAATGCAATAAAATACCTTGGAGCTACTCCGTTGTTTATAGATATTTCTTTAGATGACTTATCAATAGATATAGCGAAACTTAACCATTATGCAGAAAAATACTTTTCTACTAAAAATAATAAAACAGTAGACCTTAAAACAAAAAAAATTGTAAAGGCACTCATAGTAATTGATGTTTTTGGACACCTTGGAAACATGAAAGCTTATAGGGAATTTTGCAATAAATATAGAATAAGTCTCATAGTCGATTCCGCTGAATCTGTTGGAAGCAAAAGAGGGGGTCTTACTTCAGCATCCTTTTCAGACATAACAACTACAAGTTTCAATGGTAATAAAATTATTACTTCAGGTTCAGGTGGTGCTGTGATAAGTAAAAAAGAAGACTTAATAGAAAAAATAAAGCACCTTTCAACTACAGCAAACATAGGTTCGAAAGATTTTTCATATTATCATGATCAAGTAGGCTACAACTATAGACTTCCAGCAATTAATGCTGCACTAGGGAATAGCCAAATTAAAGAACTTAAAAATAAAGTGTCGAACTTCAGAAAAATTCACTCTAAATACAAGCAATTATTGAGAAATATGGACGAATTAAAAATTTTTTCAGAAGTTGATGATGCTCACTCAAATTATTGGTTAAATTTATTTTTATTAAAAGATAAAGCTTCCAAGGAAGAAAAAAATGAGTTTATTAGAAAATTAAATAAATCTGGAATAGGAGCTAGAAATGTTTGGAACCCTTTATATGATTTGCCTTATGTCAGCAAAGATAAAGAACTAAATTATGAGAATGCGGACTATGTTTTCAACTATGGATTCAACCTTCCATCAACAAGCAAATTAAACGTCTCTTAAAGGGGTTGGCGGTATTTCATAATTACCAAAATAATTCGTCAAAAGTTCAAAATTGACTGCTAAACCATATTTATCATTTTTTAAATTAGCAATAATCTCCTGAATGCCGTCTTCAATTGTAAATCGTGGCGAGAATCCTAAAATATTTGACACTTTTGAAAAATCAACAATATAATTTCTTTTGTCTTTTGAATTTTCCACAAGCGTAAAATTACTTGCACCAGTTTTTTCTGAGATGATTTTAATAAGATTTTTTTTTGATATATTGTTCTGATTAGAACCAACATTAAAGATTTGTTTATTCACTAATTCTTGTTTGGAGGAGATTACTTTCTCAATTATATTTGCAAAATCCATTACATGACAATAAGGTCTTGATGTTTCATAGTCGTAAACTTCTATATGTTTATTGAAATATTGTAGGGCCGTAAATTCATTTAAAGTCAGATCAAATCTCATGTTATTTGAATGACCAAATGCTGTTGCAAACCTTAATATTGTATAATCTTTTTTGGAATCAATCAAAAAGTTTTCTACTGCTACTTTTGATTTTGAGTATAAAGATATAGGATTTAACGGATCATCTTCTGTGAGGGGATGCTGAGATTTGCTAAGTCCATAGTTTGAACATGTTGAAATAAAAATAAGTTTTTTATAGTTTGTAATTCCATTAATAAATTTTACGATTGAAACCTCATTTATATCCTTACTTTCATTTGGATATTTTTTAGTTATAGGGTCCCCAACCAAACCTGCTAAAAAGACTATATTTTTGTCAGAAAAATCTAGATTAAGAATTTTTTTATGGTCTCTAATGTCATAATTTAAATACTGATTTTTACTGTTTGTAGTAATATTTTTCTGATAAATGTTATTGTCGATTATTGTAACTGCTTTATCTTTGAAGTTGAAATATTCGGAGACAACAGATCCTACATATCCAGTCCCGCCAATAAGAACTGTTTCATTTTTAATTTGATTCATAAAAGTACTATATGTGCTCTTTGAGATTAATTCAATCTTTGAGGGTTATAATCAAGTTTTTTAAATCAATTAAAAATTAATAGATAAAGTAGAATACACAAATAACATTTAAAAGGTAACGAAACTTTTTATGATAAAAAAATATTTTGGAATAATAGTTACTACAGTTTTTTTATTTCTGTTTGTATATTATTTAATCGAAGAGCCTAAATTTTTAGAAATACTATCTACAACCAAACCATCAATAATTTTTGCAATATTGTCCTTAAGTTTTATTCGTATTTGTTTGATCTCTGTACAAAATATTTTCTTATTTAGGATTTTAAATATCAACTTAACATTTAAAGAAGCATTTAAAATTGTGTACATAAACAGAGCAGGTAATCAACTACTGCCTTTAAAACTGGGATCTGGCTACAAAGCTCACTATTTTATAAAAAAATTAAATGTGCCAACAATTCAATATTTGTACTTAAATGCTGGTCAATTTGCAGTTAGTTTGATTGTCACTTTTATTATTTTTTTTATCTCTGTAAATCTTTCGAGTAACTTTTATTCAGAAAATTTTCTTAATTTAATAAACATCTTATTATCTTTTTTAGTATTTTTGGGAATATTTACTTATGTTCTTATCTTTTATTTAAATACAAAAAATAAGCTTGATGAAAAAAGTATTTATTATAAAATTTACTCTGGCTTGAAGATTCTAATTACAGCAAATAGAAATCAGTTCTTATTTTTAATTACAACAATTTCAATTATTTTACTAAATATTTATATGCTTTTTTATATTTCTGATATGTATGTGCTAAATAGTTCAATTTATGAAGCTTCAAAACTTTACTCGGCTGGAGTCTTATCTACATTAGTACAAATAACACCTGGAAATATAGGAGTTTCGGAGGCTGTGTTAATATATCTTCAAGATTTATACATATTCAAAACCTCAGAAATCTTAGCGATTTCTCTCGTTGGTAGAACTACTGAATTATTATTACTAATAATACTTAACTTTTTTGTTAAAAAAGATGATCAATAATATGGCAAAGGAAACAATCGATATAAACTTATCAATACCGATTGTATTTACCTCAATTAAATATTCCTGAAAATCAGTATTGTCGACTGGTAAACCTAATTTTGTTAATAAATTATTTAACTGAGGTATGCTACTAAAAAATAGGAATAATTTAAAACAAATAGCCCCTAAAAAGCTAGTTGTAAAAATTTTTAAATAAGCTTCTATTCTAAAGAAGGAATCTACAACTCCTGTCAGATAATATCGTTCTGTATATCGTGATAAGTTACCCCAAGAATTAACTAAGGGGTCTAGAGATAACTGGGTAGATACGGTAGTTTCGAAAAAAAGAACTGATAAGATGGAGAAAAGAGATACAAGTAAAGCAATTTTATGAATGAACCTATTATGCAATCTTTCATCAATAGAAAAATATACAAATATCGAAAGAGGAATTAGGCTGTAAAGATACCTTAGACCATATGAAGAACCTGATGATTGCCATACAAAATATATAGAAAATACTTGGAAATAAGAGGCAATAATCAACCAGCGACCATCCTTGAAGGTATTAGAAATAGGTAAAGTTTTATAAATGAAATAGAAAAAACTAAATATTATTATTGGTGAAAAATAAAGTATTCCAAACTCCTGAGAAAAAAAGATAATTCTAAGATTATCAAAAAATTCAAAAAATAGATTGGAATCAGGTGAAGTCAAATTGTTACTTAAATTAATGTCTCGAGTCCCATTCGTGTATACAAATCTTGGATCAATGGTGAATTCTCCATAAATGAGCTTTGTATGCAGTAAAAATAAGATTGCCGAGAAAATATAAGAAGTAATGAAAAAAATATTTGTTCTTAAAAGTTTTACTCTATCTATTTTTTTATAAAATAAAAAATAAAAAATAGCTGGTATAAAAAGGAAGTAATAATTTACCCACCTAATTAATATCCCCAAAAGTATCGTTACTGGGATCAAAAAAGCTACTTTGTTACTTTGCTTTTGCTCAAAATAATATCTAGTTGTTAAGTAGAAAATTAATGTCCCTGTAAAAACTTCGTAGATATGGCTCATACTATAACGTTCAAATGCATAATAAAATAATCCAGACCCAGAAAATAAAATAAATACATCTCTAGATTTGTAGTTGATACCAATTTTGTCAAAAGATCGAATAATTAACTCATAAGTTAGAAAAAAGTAAAAAACTGGTGACAGTGAGTAAAAAAGTATTTTATAATTCAATAAATTTGATTGAGATGAAGTAATATTTAATAAAATATTGTCAATAAGATTTCCAACAAAAAGAAACGGTGCAGCTAATATACCACTACCAATAAAACCTATTGGAGCAACAAACCCCTTGTTTCTAAATCTCCTATCTTCAATTCCTTCTAGTTGATTTGAATAATCGAGGTCAAAATCTAAAGCTAGCGTTTTTGTATGTAGTAAATAATCATGATCATCACCACAACAAAAAATATCTTCAATAAATCTAAAGTCAATTTTAAGAAATAATAAAAAAATCAATAAATACAGTAAATTTGATAATTTAAAATACTTTACCATCAATTTAATTTGTAAAACTTCCCTTTTGAAGAACTACTTTCAATTTTTTGTGAAAATACCAATAATGTTATGAATATAATAAACATAAATAAAAATATTAGAAACCAAGTACCCTGGGGTCCTGAGTTTAAAAAATATCTCAAGTTTATTGATTTACCCAATGCATAAACTGAAATAAATAAAAAAATCTGACTAAAAATATCTAAAATACCCGAAAGCTGTAATTCAGATATACGCATTTTAAACTTTATTTTTGAATAGTAGTTTTTCAATGTATACCAAGTTAACTTAAAAAACATTATAAATGCACTTAAGTTACTGTCTTCTTTTTCATATTTAACTTTATTTTTATATTGTCCAATTTTTATTTCATTTATAATTGCATTTTTAGCTACTTCTGAAGTAATGAAAAACGGGTAACCATATCTGTAAAATAATTTTGGCAATTCTAAATTTTTCAATGATTTCTTGGAAAAAACAAATAAGCCATTCAAAGGGTCGTTCATTGACCAATTACCAGTCGTAAATTTTATGAGAAAAGAAGCAAATGCATTACCTACGTATCTTATATTTGGTATCTTGCCAATTATTCCATCAGTCCAAAATCTATCACATTTGATAAAATCGAAATGCTCACTTTTAATTTTTTCTAAAAGGAAGACTATATCTTTTTCAATAAATTGATCATCTCCATCAATTTTAATTAAATAGTCACTCTCTGATTCAAGAAAGTACTCAACTCCGTTAAACATTGATTTTCCTGCTCCAACATTTTTTTGATTATTTATAATTACAATATTTTTATTACTTTCACTTAAATCACTTAAAATAGTACTTGTATTGTCGGTACTGCAATCATTTACAACAATTAGTGACTCAAAATAATGGTTATATTTTTTTACAACTTCCTCAATAAAACTTTCTTCATTGTATGCAAGAATTAATAATGATACTTTCACACGTTTATTATAAAAGAATAATTCCAATGCTTAAGGACTATTTGTTGATAATTAAACTTTTTATCGTTAGATATTCATAACTTTAAATACTTCTTCTAACTTCTTAGGACTGATGATAATGTCTTTATTAGATTTTTTTTCTCTTTCCATGTAGTAGTATCTTAAATTCAACTCTGAAGAAAGTGTAAAAAAAGCATTTTTTACATTGTCTTCAGGGTCTCTTATGTCTAAAACTTTAGAATTTCTTCTCATGAAAATCATATTAGTAAGGCCTGAGCTGTGTGAGCCAGCAATTACGTTTGCTTCATTTAGAAGCTTAATTTTATGAGGTAGAGTCAAGTCTTCAAAAATTACTTCTTCGAAGCCGTATTTGATTAATGTCTTTCTAAGTTCAGGCATATTTTTGATAGGTCTTCTGTGCTTTTCCATACTTACCCATATTTTTTTATGATTTTGGCCTCTATCTTCTCTTACATCGGCTTTTTGAAGTAAAATTTTTCGTAATTCGTTAATAACTTTTTTATTGAAGTTCCCAGATGGAGCTGTATAGCTAGGAACGATTAATGTTTTTACTTTTATTCTTCGACCTTTTTTAATAATTTTATATTTAATATTCATAAAATTAAGAAATTCTACAATCCAGGGAATATCATATTTTTCAGGTAAAAGGACTGGAACATTCTTATATTCCTTGGGTAATATAAGATATCTTGTCAACGCATCACAAAGCCAATGGAAGTAAACGGAGCTTTTATTATCTGTAATCCAAATACCTAAAGAAACTTTTTTGGATGTTTTGGAATTTCGAGTTAAATTTTTGTAAATATCCTTAAAGATTTTATTATAATTTGGTTTGTAAAAATAAATAT
>Ga0315315_10007051_pt1 | contig 10400 bp, 10 predicted proteins | sample M140m3416metaG_FD_203699 | JGI IMG/M metagenome (GOLD analysis project Ga0315315, IMG submission 203699) | Ammonia-oxidizing marine archaeal communities from Monterey Bay, California, United States - M1 40m 3416 | ecosystem: Environmental > Aquatic > Marine > Intertidal zone | place: USA... | reverse complement strand
TTTTTTAATTTTTAAAGGTTTTAAAGTTGGAAAATCACTAATAGAAAAAGATTCTAAAAAAATAATTGAAGAGATATACGCTGAGGCTAAAAAATATAGTTGTAACATTATTATTCCAGAAGATTGCAATGTCTCAACTAATTTTGAGGGTTATGGAAAAATAAAAAAACAAGACTCCATTGATGAAAATGAAATAGTCTTAGATATTGGCCCAAAAACAATTAAGAATATTGAAAGAATTATAGATCAATCTAATACAGTTTTATGGAATGGTCCTGCGGGATACTTTGAAAATAAGAACTTTTCAATTGGCACCTTAACGATAGCAAAGAAAATTTCTGAGAATACAACCAAAAAATCTTTGGTATCGATACTTGGTGGTGGAGATACTATTTCTGCGATTAATAAAAGTAAGGATAAATTTTCTTTTACACACTTATCAACAGCAGGTGGAGCATTTTTAGAATTTCTTGAAGGAAAAGACTTGCCCGGTCTTAGTGTTTTAAAATAAATACCAATTATGACATTAGAAGAAATTGCAAAAAAAATGTGTGCTAAAGGTAAAGGGATTTTGGCAGCGGATGAAAGCACAGGTACAATTGCAAAAAGGTTTAAAAGTATAAATGTAGAAAATACAGAGAAAAATAGATTAATTTTTAGACAGACTCTTTTTAGTTCTAAAGCTATGAAAAATTATATTGGTGGAGTTATTCTTTTTGACGAAACCATAAAACAAAAGACTACACTTGGACCAACTGTACCAGAACTAATTTCAAAAAATGATGCTATTCCAGGAATTAAAGTTGATAAAGGAGCTAAACCTCTCGCTGGATCACCAGACGAAACTGTAACTGAAGGTTTGGATGGTTTAAGAGAAAGATTAAAAGAATATTATGAGCTTGGTGCAAGATTTACAAAATGGAGAGCGGTTTATAAAATTGGAAATAAATTTCCATCTTCTCAATCAATAAAATCAAATGCCCACGCTCTTGCTAGATACGCCGCACTTGTGCAAGAAGCAAAAATGGTTCCGATAGTAGAACCCGAAGTATTAATGGATGGATCCCATGATATTGATAAATGCTATCAAGTTACAACCGATGTGCTAAATGAATGTTATAACGAACTTGCAATTCATAAAGTAAATCTCAAAGGAACTGTTCTAAAACCTAATATGATTATTCAAGGATCTGAGTCAGCAAAAAAATCAAGCTCAGAAGAAATTGCGAAAAAAACGTTAGAATGTCTTAAAAAAAATGTACCAAGTGAAGTGACCGGTATTGCTTTCTTGTCTGGAGGACAATCAGAAACTGAAGCAAGCAAAAACCTAAATGAAATAAACAAAATTAATGATACAAATTTTTTAATTACCTTTTCATACGGAAGAGGTTTACAAGCAAGCGCCTTAAAAGCATTTGGCAAAGACCAAAATAATCAAAACAATATTCAATTAGCTTTTGACCATAGAGCAAAGATGAATGGGCTTTCTTCAAAAGGAGAATGGTCTGAAAATTTAGAAAAAGAAGCTGTAGCTTAATTGACTTGAAAAAGTTAGTATATTTAATTTCTCCAAATAAAATTCATGATAGTTTTTATGATGATTTAAGAAAAGTTTTAGCAGTTAAAAATACAAAATTTTTTCAATTAAGATTAAAAAAAGTCAAAAAAAGTAAAGTTATTAAAATTGCTAAAGAAATAAGAAAAATTACAAAAAAATACAAAGTTAAACTTATAATTAACGATCATCCCAATATTTCAAAAATTACTAATGCCGATGGGTGCCATTTGGGTCAAAATGATGGCTCAGTAATAAATGCAAAGAAATATCTAAAAAATAAAATTGTTGGTGTAACTTGTCATAATTCAAAATTTCTTGCAAAAATTGCAATTAATAATAAAGCTGACTATTTAGCTTTTGGATCTTTTAAAAAATCAAAACTAAAACCTTATGCTAAAAAAGCTAATTTAAGTATTTTAAAATGGGCAAAAAAAAATATAAAGAAACCTATTGTTGCAATAGGTGGAATTAATAATTCAAATTATAAAAAATTAATAAAATCTGGAGCTAAATATATTGCAATATCAAGTTATATTTGGGATAACCCAAAATTAAAACCAGAAATTGCGATAAGGAAGTTTAAATGAAAATTACTGCTATTGAAATAAAACCAGGGATGATTATTGAACATAAAAATGATTACTGGAATGTTTTAAAAACACAACATGTAAAGCCAGGAAAAGGTGGAGCATTCAATCAAGTGGAATTAAAAAGCGTTATCAAAGGTACAAAGTTAAATGAGAGATTTAGGTCTAATGAAACAATTGAGAAAGCAGAGGTAGAAGAAAAAAAATTTAATTTTTTGTATATTGATGGAGAAAATTGTCATTTTATGGACAACAAAACTTTTGAGCAAGTCGAAATTTCAAAATCTGTAACTGGAGAACTTTATAAATTATTGAGAGAAAATCTCGAAGTAAAAGTTTCTTTTATGGAAGAAAAACCTATTTCAATAGAACTTCCGAACAACATAGAGTGTACTATTGAAAGCACAGATGCAGCAATAAAAAATCAAACAGCTTCGTCGTCTTATAAACCTGCATTATTAGACTGCGGAATAAAAATTGATGTGCCTCCTTTTATTGAAAGTGGAGAAAAAATTATAGTAGATACTCGTACTTTAGAATACGTAAAAAGAGTTAATTAATGAGATTAAATTCTCCTCAAATAAATATCATTACCAGAGCATGCATGAAAGCTTCGAGATCTTTAATTAGAGATTATGGAGAAATAGAAAATTTACAAGTTTCTACCAAAGGCCCTGGGGACTTCGTTTCTTCAGCAGATAAAAGAACTGAAAAAATTTTAATTGATGAATTACAAAAGGCATATCCTGAATATGGAATTATAACTGAAGAAACTGGAATTATTAATAAATCAAATACCAGAAATAGATGGATAATAGATCCAATTGATGGAACTATGAATTTTTTAAATGGAATTCCCCAATTTGCTATTTCTATAGGATACGAAGAGGAAAACGAAATTAAATGTGGTGTAATATTTAATCCTATTATGAATGAAATGTTTTGCGCAGAAAAAGGAAATGGAGCATATTTAAACAACTCAAGAATAAGAGTTTCAAATAAAAAAAAAATTAAGGATGCTTTAATTGTTACAGGAGGTCCTAAACAAGCAAGTAAAATTAAGGATAAAATTTTTTCTGAATATATAAATGTATCGAAACATGTTTCTAATGTTAGAAAATTTGGGAGTGCTGCTTTAGATATAGCATATGTTGCCTGTGGAAGATTTGATGGTTATTGGCAAAGAGAATTAAATTATTGGGATATTGCAGCAGGCATAATCATCTTAAAAGAAGCAGGTGGATTAATTGATTTTTTTGAACCAGATAATGAGGCGCCATTAAAAAAGAACATTTTAGCTTCAAATTCAAATATTCACAACGAATTAACTGATTTAATTATCAAAAAAAATATTGAGTAAGCAGCCTTAATCATATAAAACTCGCAACATGAAAAAAAGAATACACCCTAATTATCATAAGATAAAAGTTGTTATGACAGACGGAAGCGAATTTGAAACCAGATCTACTTGGGGAAAAGAAAATGATGTATTAAAATTAGATATTGACCCTAAGTCTCATTTTGCATGGACTGGTGGAGCTCAAAAAATACTCGATAAAGGAAGAGTAAGTAAATATAATAAAAAATTTAGTAATCTTAGAGCAAAAAAATAATTATGTCAGAAGCACCATTCATGCCAAAAGCTACTGCTGTTTGGTTGGTAGAAAACACAACATTAACATTTAAACAAATTGCAGAATTCTGCAACTTACATGAACTTGAAATTAAAGGAATTGCAGATGGAGATGTAGCGAAAGGAATTAAAGCTTATAATCCAATTTTAGCAGGTCAACTATCGAGGGACGAAATAGAGTCGTGCTCAAAAAATCCTGAGCAAAAACTGAGTTTAATAAAGAAAATTGAAGAGGTGGAAATTAAAGAAAGAAAAAAACCAAAGTATACTCCTCTATCAAAAAGGCAAGATAGGCCTGATGCTATTTTGTGGTTATGCAAAAATGCTTCTGAGTTAACTGATGGACAAATCTCAAAATTAGTGGGAAGCACTAAGGGCACTGTCTCTTTAATAAGGAAAAGAAGCTATTGGAATTTCTCTAATCTCAAACCTAGAGATCCTGTTATCTTAGCTCTTTGTACTCAAGAAGCTTTTCAGAAAAGTCTAGAAAAAGCTAAAAGAAGAATTGAAAGAGAAAAAAAAGCTAAAATTAGGGAAGAAAAAAAAGCTCAAGCAGCTTCGGTATAGACAATTTATGAAGCAAATGATAACAAAAGTGAAATTAACAGGAGGTTTTTATTAAAATAGACGTAAAAGATAATAATGTTGAACAAGCAATAAGGATATTAAAAAGAAAACTACAAAAAGATGGTTTTTTTAAAATTATGAAAATGAAGAGTACTTATGAAAAACCTTCAGAAAAAAAGAAAAGAGTTCAAACAGAGAATATTAAAAGAATTAAAAAGCTCCAAAAATTAAAAAATAGATACTAATTTATATAAAATGAGAGGTTCAATAATGCCATCAGGAAAAATTAAGTGGTTTAATGCTAAAAAAGGGTATGGATTTATAACTGACGATGAAACCAACAAAGATATTTTTTTACATGTTTCAGCTTTAGAGGAATCTAAACTAAGAGTATTAAAAGAAGAACAAAAAATAAAATTCGATATAAAAGAAGACAAAAATAAACTCCAAGCAATAAATATTAAAAAATTTTAATTTAACGCGGGGTGGAGCAGTCTGGTAGCTCGTCAGGCTCATAACCTGAAGGTCGTAGGTTCAAATCCTACCCCCGCAACCAATCATAATGAGTACAATAAGAAATATAACTATCATAGCTCACGTCGATCACGGTAAAACAACTTTAATCGATAATTTATTAAAACAAAGTGGCCTGTTCAGAGAAAACGAGATAGTTGAAGAAAGACTTATGGACTCTGGAGAACTTGAAAAGGAAAGAGGTATTACAATTTTAGCAAAACCAACTTCTTTAAATTGGAAAAATTCAAGAATAAACATAATTGATACGCCGGGACATAGAGATTTTGCAGCAGAAGTGGAAAGAGTTTTGCATATGGCAGATGGAGCATTGTTGTTGATTGATTCTTCCGAAGGAGTGATGCCTCAAACAAAATTTGTTTTAGCTAAAGCACTAAAGCAAGGTTTAAAACCTATAGTTATTATTAATAAATTAGATAAAGCAGACCAAAGAGCTAGTGAAGTATTAGATGAAACATTCGATTTATTTGTAAGCTTAGATGCTAATGAAGAACAGTTAGATTTTCCTGTATTATATGCAAGTGGTAGATCTGGGTGGGCCAGCAAAGAAATAGATGGAACAAGAAAGAATTTACATCCTTTATTGGATTTGATCATAGAAAAAGTGAGTCCAGCCTCTTTAGATAGCTCAAAACCTTTTGCAATGTTATCGACCCTACTCTATGCCGATAGCTTTTTAGGAAGAAGTTTGATTGGTAGAATTGCACAAGGCACGGCAAAAGTAAATCAACAAATTAAAGCTATTAACCTTAAAGGTAAAAAAGTAGATGAAGGAAGATTGACAAAAATTTTTAGATATGAGGGAACAAAAAGAGTCCCTATTGAAACAGGTGAAGCTGGGGATATCGTAATAATAGCAGGTTTAGAAAAAGCAAATGTTGCTGATACTATTTGTGATTTAGAAATAAATGAACCTATAGACGCAACACCAATTGATCCACCAACAATGTCAATCACGATCACGGTCAACAGTTCACCTCTTGCGGGAACAGAAGGTAAAAAATTAACTAGTACACAAATTAGAGAAAGATTAATTTTAGAGGCAGAAAATAATGTTGGGATATCTTTCGAAGAAAATGAAAATAAAGATGCTTTTATTATAAGTGGACGTGGAGAATTAATGCTAGAAATTTTACTTACTCAGATGAGAAGAGAAGGATTCGAAATGACTGTAAGTCCGCCAAAAGTATTATTTCAAAAAGATAAAGAGGGTAATAAATTAGAGCCAATAGAAGAAATTACAATGGACTTAGATGAAGAGTTCTCCTCTAGAATAATTGACTCGATGAATAGAAGAAAAGGAAAATTAATTGAACTAAAAGATACTGGTAAGAATAAAAAGAGATTAATTTTTCATGCTCCAACTAGAGGGTTGATGGGCTATACAAGCAGATTTTTAACTCTAACCAAAGGAACTGGGGTGATAAATAGAATTTTTCATTCTTACGGAGAATACACTGGAGACATGGAAGGAAGGAGAAATGGAGCACTGATTTCTATGCAAAACGGAAAAGCTGTTGCTTTTGCAATATTTAATCTTCAAGCAAGAGGAGAAATGTTTGTAACACATAACGATCCTGTTTATGAAGGAATGATCGTAGGTCTAGCATCTAAAAGTGGAGATTTGGAGATAAATGTTATGAAAGGAAAAAAGCTTACAAATATGAGAACTCAAGGAACAGATGAAAATGTTGTTTTAACTCCTGTAAGAAAGATGGCAATAGCTGAACAATTGGGTATGCTAAACACTGACGAAGCGCTTGAAATTACACCTAAGTCTTGCAGATTAAGAAAATTAATATTAAATCCTCACGAAAGAAAAAGACAATCTAAAGCCTCTTAAGCTTGTTTTTTAAATTTAAATTTATTTTTACAAAACTTATAGCCACTTTCAAATATTGCAGAAAAAAATAAAGTTGAGACTAAACTATACGCAAAAAATGGTATAGCTAATAAATAACAAGTGATTAATCCTGAAAAAGTATATCCATACATTCCTGAAACCCAAACTCCAAAATTAGTAATTATGAAAAATACTAATGCTCCAATTAAAGCTCCTGATATTCTAGTAATTAGAGTTTTAGAAAAAAATTGTGAAATTATTCCAATTAAAAATACACTGCCCCATGTAAAAAATGTACCCGTATGATAACCAATAACGATATCTGTAATAGCAAAACTTAAAATTAAATAAGGTATATAAGTTATTCCTAAAAAAACTGGAACATAAAAGCTCAAAGCAATTAGACTTGTAAAATTAGGCGGATGTGGAATAAATCTACTTATTGCTAATGCTAAGAATATGCCTAAAAAAATAGTTATCTGCTTCATAAAGATTTAGTATATGCTTTTAAAACCGATATTAAAAGAGCGTTCTAGCTGAGAATAGTCTCTAACTGTTTCGTATTTTTCGTCAAAAATATTAGTTATATTGAAAAATAAATTATAACTTTCCCAGATTTTATAATTGATCAAAAAATCATTTACAAAATAATCGTCAAGTCTTTCATCTGAATAGGTTCTATTTCCATTACCGTAGTCCCTTGCCATATCTGACCATTTTGAATTTAATATATAACTAAGATTTTTATCATTTTGAGATTGAAAATTAGTTTGAAGATTAATAATATTTCTTGGCACTCTTACCATCTGTGCATTAGTATAGTTTTGATTAGCATTAGGATCGTCTTGTTCAGCCCCATCGTATGTTGATGTATAAGTATAGTTTAAATTAAAGTTTAAATTATCAGAAGCCTTCCATCCTGACATAAGTTCTAAACCTTGAGACTTTACAATTCCATCTGCATTTTGAGTTGTATAATTAGCACCTGAGCTATTATTATCTTTCCAACCTTCTAAAACATTGTCATACTCAATATTAAAATAAGTAAGATCTAAATTAAAACCATATTTAGAAAAGCTTTTTTCTATACCTATGTCAAAACTTTTACTGTTTTCTGCCTTTACAAAAGGTAATGAATTTGAATTCGCTGCATAAACATAATACATCTCGTATAAAGAAGGAAATCTAAATCCTGTTCCATAAGAAGATTTAATTTTGGTAGATTTATCATCAAACAAGTAAGCTAAGGTAGCTCTATGAGCTTCTTCGTCACCTGCAACTGAATTATCGTCAAATCTGGAACCAAATGTAGCAAAAATATTTTCTGTGAAACGTTTTTGGTAGTCAAAATAGGTTGATGTAGTATAAAAAGACTCAACCTTTTTTCCAGTTAAATCTTTATTGTAACCAATTTGATCATCTTCTCTTTCAATTCCAAAAATAATACTGTTGTCTAAATCAAAGTTATAAATACCTCTATAACCATAGTTATATCTGCCTCCATAATAATTGTCTTTTGTAGGATTTCCACTCCCTGGTGCAGCATTATAGATACGTTTTATATACGTTTGTGATAAGGAAACTTCATTAATAAATTTTTTGTTATATTTGTATTCCAAGGCTAAATTAGCCGAAGATTGTATACTGTCTTCTTCTTCATTGTGTGTTGCTGTAGAGGTATCAACTTCTTTATCATACTGTTTGTATGTATCTGAAAATCTCAAGTTACTTTTAAATTTTAAGTCATTCGATAAATTTTGGGTGTAATTTGCAACCAAAGAATTGTTTTTATATCCATCTTTTTCCTCGTTATGAGTCATCGCTGACATACCTTCTGTTTGAAATTTTTCAAAACCTAAATAAAAGTTTTTTTCATCATCCGATCCGGAATAGCTTGCGGAGTAATTAGAGGTTCCATATGAACCACTATTAACCATCATGTTTGTTTGTCTTCCTGGCTTACCTTTTTTTGTTGTAATATTTATCGTGCCTCCGATAGCTCCGCTTCCATAAACGGAACTTTGGTTTCCTTTTAAAATTTCAACTCTAGAAATTTGACTTGTTAAAATATGATTAAAATCAAAATCTCCCGAAACACTAGATGGATCGGACATCTTTACACCATCAATATATACTGTTGAATATCTTTTAGGTAATCCTCTCAATTGAATAGCTGAGGTAGAGCCATGACCGCCGTTTTGAAAAAAGTTTGCACTAGTCGTACCGCCTGACAATACATCTCCTAAAAAATATTCATTGGACTCTTTTAAAAATTCTTCATCTATCACTACTACTGAAGTACCAACAGTTGAAACCGATTGAGGTGTTTTACTTGGAGCAATAACGATAATTGGAATATCTTTTGAAAATAAAGTGTTATTAAAAACAAAAACAAAAACTATTAGTTTTACTAAAATTTTTTTTAGCATTGCTTAACCTTTCTTAAAATTAGAATATCTATTCTAATTTTATTTATTAAAAGCCACTGCTAAAAATTTTTAGTAGAACTAGACTTTTCCTGGCCTTCGTTCAACAGCGGACTATACTGGGTGGCGCTCCGACTTTACGGTTGCAGGAACAGCCAATGAATTTCACATTGATTTCCCACTCACTTATTCAGTATAAATCTTTAGTAGGGGTTTCTAATTATTTTGTCAATGTTTTAATCTAAAATTTTAATTTTTTTTCAACCCATAAAAATGCATATCGATGTCTTTTTTGATGAAAAAAGATAAAATCAAAAAAAGCTAATAATATGGTTAATTATTTTTTAAAATTTTATCAATAATTTTTTTTTTTTTCAGATTGTTAGGGTCATACCCTAAGATGTCTTTAGAATATTTTTTTGTTATATTATTCCACTTTTGTGATGGACATTTCATTACACGATTCGTAACCTTTGCAAATGTTTTATAATCGTTTAAATTACTCCAAAAAGGTCCTGACCTTGGAAATTTACCTCTCGCACCTTTTTCAGGAAAACACTCATAAAAAACAGCACATTTGATCCCCTTTGCTATAGCTTGAAAACCTAAAGTTGAGTGCGCAAATACAATCATTTGTTGGTTATTTAAATTTGTATAGGTTTTATGAGTGCTAACTCTAGGTAAATAAATCCAATCTCCTTTTTCGAAATAATTTCTATAAAATGATTCTCCTTTTTTATGATTTCGTGACTGCCTCCCATAAAAAAATATTTTGATTTTTCGTTCTCTACAAAATTTTATCAAATGTCTGAAAATTATTTTATCTTGCTTTAGAGCGCTTGTATAATATGCGCTAGAAATAAACATTATTGATTTTATATTTTTTTGAAATTTATTTTTTTTGAAAACAAAGTGATTATTTTTTGTATTGCCTAAAAGGTGTATCTTACCTTCAATAACTTTTGACATTCTTGCCTTATCATTTTTGCCAAATAAAAACATATGATCAACCTTTGGCATTTGATTGGTAATTTTTTTATGTTTTCTTAAATTTCCAAAAAATGCCTCTTGGTTGTAGCTATCTTCTGTTTTAGACATTCCGTTTTGATCGGTTATATAAATTGGATTCTTAATAATTTCTTTAAGTTTGTAAAAAGCAGGATTATTGTCAATCGCAGTATAAACTATTTTGGGCGAGACAAGTTCAATGTATTTCTTTTTATAATTTTCTGTGATTTTTTTAAACTTTAAA
>Ga0315315_10007049_pt1 | contig 10402 bp, 10 predicted proteins | sample M140m3416metaG_FD_203699 | JGI IMG/M metagenome (GOLD analysis project Ga0315315, IMG submission 203699) | Ammonia-oxidizing marine archaeal communities from Monterey Bay, California, United States - M1 40m 3416 | ecosystem: Environmental > Aquatic > Marine > Intertidal zone | place: USA... | reverse complement strand
TAATCTTGCAGCGTGCGTAGAATTAATTCATTCAGCAACATTACTACATGATGATGTAATCGATGAAAGCTCATTAAGAAGAGGAGTTAAAACAACTAACTCTTTATGGGGCAACCAATCATCAATCTTGGTTGGAGATTATCTTTTAAGCAGATGTTTTGAGATCATGGTACAAGATGGTGATCTTGAGGTACTACAACTCCTATCATCAACCTCTGCAAAAATAGCTCAAGGAGAAGTGCTACAACTACAACATAAAGGAGAAGCAGATCTTTTAGAGGAAACATACATAGATATCATTAATTTAAAAACTGCAGCTCTTTTTGCTGCAGCAACAAAAACAGGTGCTTGTATTTCTAGAAGTAATGAAAAAGAGAAAAAAGCATTAGAGTCATATGGAAGAAATTTAGGTCTTGCTTTTCAGATAGCAGACGATGCACTCGATTATTACGCTAAAGAAAAATTTTTTGGCAAAGAAATTGGAAAAGATTTTTACGAGGGTAAGGTAACCCTACCACTTATTACAATTTTTCAAAAAGGTAATGAGGAAGAAAAAGAATTTTTAACTGAAATAATGAAAAAAGATAAAAGGACTGAAGAAGATTTTAGTGAAACGTTGGCTTTAATTTTTAAATATAAAGCGGTTGAGACAAGTTTAAAAAAAGCAGAATATTTTGTTAATGTTTCTTACGATGCTTTAGCAATATTTTCAGATAGTGAAGACAAAAGAATCTTGCAAAATATAACTAGCTTTAGTTTAAACAGATCTTTTTAAGGATAAAGAAGTTCCTTTTCCCATTTTCCATTTTTATTTTTGTAATTTAATCTCTCATGAATTCTTCCTTCTCCATCAACCCAGAATTCAATTTCATCTGGCAAAACTCTCCATCCTGACCAATGCGGAGGTCTTGGTACATTACTTTCATCAGGATATTTTTTTTCAAATTCTTTTATCTTTTCTAAAAAAGTATTTCTTTTATCTAACGTTTGTGATTGTGAAGATGCCCAAGCACTTATTCGATTTTTATATGGTCTGGAATTATAATAGTCATCGGCTTCTTTTTTTGTAACTTCTTCTACGATTCCGATTACTCTGACCTGACGTCTTAAACTTTTCCAATGAAAGCACATTGATGCTTTAAGATTTTCCTTTAGCTCACTTCCTTTTTTACTATTAAAATTAGTATAAAAAACAAAACCTTTATCACTTAATCCTTTTAATAAGACCATTCTAACATTGGGCTGATTATCTTTATTAGAAGTAGCAACAGCTACTGCGTTTGGATCGTTAATTTCAGTCTTCTCAGCCTTAGCAAACCATTTTTTGAACAATTCTATTGGATTATCCAAATCTTCAAAGCAACTGTCTATACCAAGGGAATTTTTGCCATTTTTTTGATTCATATATTTATTAAAATAAACTATACATTATTTACTTATGTCTTTTAATACTTTTGGAAAAATATTCCGTTTTACAACTTGGGGGGAGTCTCATGGCCCGGCTATAGGCTGTGTGATTGATGGGTGCCCTCCAAATATTCCGCTAACTGAAAAAGATATTCAAGCTGATATGGACAGAAGAAGACCTGGGCAGTCTAGGTTTACTACTCAAAGAAAAGAACCTGACAAAGCAATTATCATGTCAGGTGTTTTTGAGGGTAAAACAACAGGTACGCCAATTTCAATTATCATTTACAATGAAGATAAAAAATCTAGAGATTATGAGTCTATAAAAAATAAATTTAGACCTGGGCATGCTGATTACACTTATTTTAAGAAATATGGCATTCGAGATTTTAGAGGGGGCGGCCGCCAATCTGCCAGAGAAACCGCTAGTAGAGTTGCAGCAGGTGCTGTTGCTCGTGTGGTGTTAAAAAAAATTTTAGGTAAAACATTTAATGTTATAGGTGCTGTTACTCAATTAGGTTTAATGTCATGTGACAGGTCTAATTGGAACAACTCGGAGATAAGAAAGAATCCTTTTTTCTGTCCCGACAAAAAATCTGTTAAGTTATGGGAAAAATATCTTTTAGCAGTAAGAAAAGCAGGATCATCATGTGGTGCAATAATTGAATTAAGGGCTACTGGAATTCCAGTTGGCTTGGGAGCACCCATCTATTCAAAACTTGATACTGATATTTCAGCAGCGTTGATGAGCATTAATGCAGTAAAAGGGGTAAATATAGGATCCGGTATGAATGCTGCATTTTTAAGCGGTGAAGAAAACTCTGACGAAATAAGAAAAAGTTTAGGAAAAATAAAATTTAAAACTAATCATGCTGGTGGAATTCTTGGAGGAATTTCATCTGGTCAAGATATTGTTGCATCTTTTGCAGTGAAACCGACTTCATCTATTTTAACTAGCAGGAACACTATTGATAAAAAGGGTAAAAACACAAAAATTTCCGTCAAAGGACGTCATGATCCGTGCGTTGGGATTAGGGCGGTACCTATTGGTGAGGCAATGATAAGCTGTGTCTTGCTTGATCACTTATTAATGCATAGGGCACAGTGTAGTTAATTAGAAATCTTGTTTCTATTTTTAGCTAAAATAATATTTGAATTAAGTGTCTCTTCAACTTTATTTGCAATAGATGAGCTATCTAAGCCTGCTACTTGATACATTTTATCAGGTGTATCTTGATCAATAAAAATATCTGGCAAGATCATAGATCTAAATTTTAAACCCCTATCAAATACTCCTCTGTCAGATAAAAACTGCATAACATGAGAACCAAAACCTCCTATGGACCCCTCTTCAATTGTTATTAATACCTCATGATTAGATGCTACTTCGATAATAAGCTTTTCATCTAATGGTTTTGCAAATCTTGCATCAATAATTGTACAATCAATTCCTTTCTTAAAAAGTTTTTCTGACGCTTTTTTACATTCTTCCAATCGTGTTCCAAAATTTATTAAAGCTACCTTTTTTCCCTCTTTGATTAATCTTCCTTTTCCAATTTCAAGAGTCTCTTTAATTGAAGGTAACTCAATCCCTATTCCATTTCCTCTAGGGTATCTAAAAGCAGATGGACGATCATTTATATTAACTGAAGTGTTTATCATTTTTACCAATTCGGACTCATCACTTGCAGCCATTACAACAAAATTTGGCAAAGTTGAAAGGTAAGTAATGTCAAAAGAGCCTGCGTGCGTTGGTCCATCTGCGCCAACAAGTCCTGCACGATCAATGGCAAATCTTACTGGTAGTGATTGTAAAGCAACGTCGTGCACTACTTGATCATAAGCTCTTTGTAAAAAAGTTGAGTAAATTGCAGCATAAGGCTTATATCCCTCTGTCGCCAATCCTGCCGCAAAAGTTACCGCATGCTGTTCGGCTATTCCTACATCAAAAGTTCGATCTGGAAATTTTTTTTCAAATATATTTAAACCTGTTCCCGATGGCATTGCTCCAGTAATTCCAATAATTTTTGTGTCTTGCTCAGCATGCTTTATTAGAGTTTCAGCAAAAACCTTTGTGTATGATGGAACGTTTGATTTTGATTTATCTTGTTCCCCGGTAGAAACATTGAATTTAGATACACCGTGAAATTTATCACCTGATTCTTCTGCTGGTTTATATCCTTTCCCTTTCTGTGTTCTAACGTGAATTAATACTGGTCCTTGATGATTAGAGTTTTTAACATTTTCAAAAATTTGAACTAAACTTTCGACATCATGACCATCTATTGGTCCCACATAGTAAAAACCTAATTCACTAAATAACGTTCCACCCGTCACAATATTCCTCAACAAATCTTCAGCTTTGCCAGCTTTTTGACTAAACCTTTTTGAAAAAGCTGAAATAATCATTTTTAATGTTTCTCTTAAATTAAAATATAATTTTCCCGATAAAAGTTTTGCTAAATATTTACTCATAGCTCCAACGGGCCTTGCTATAGACATGTCGTTGTCATTTAAAACTACTATTAATTTTGATTTCAGAGCACCAGCATTATTCATTGCCTCATAAGCCATGCCTGCACTCATAGCCCCGTCGCCAATGACTGCTATGACATTATTACTATTATTAGATAACTTTTTTGCAACTGCCATTCCAAGAGTAGAAGAAATTGAGGTAGAACTGTGTGCTGCACCAAAAGGATCATATTCACTTTCAGTTCGTTTAGTAAATCCTGATAGACCGCCACCTTTTCGAAGAGTTTTAATTTTATCCCTTCTTCCAGTTATAATTTTATGAGGATAGCACTGATGACTGACATCCCAAACTAACTTGTCTTTAGGTGTATCGAAAACATAATGTAAAGCTACCGTTAACTCGACTACTCCTAGACCTGCACCTAGATGTCCTCCAGTCTCTGAAACCACATCTACTAGTTCATCCCTTAATTCGTCCGATATTTGTCTAAGATTTTCTTTCTTAAATTTTCTTAAATCAGCTGGAAAGTTTATTTGTTTAATTAGCCTGCTCATTAGAACTTTCTTTCTAAAATAAATTTAATTGTACTAGTTAATTCTTTTGCTTTTTTTCCATGTTTTTCTAATTTACGCAATATTTTTTTCTTTAAATTATCTGCATATAAATAAGCTTTTCTTTCTCCCATTGAGTTTAATAAAGTTGATTTACCTTTTTTATTATCCTTTTTAACTGGTTTTCCGACTAAATGTTGAGACCCCTTTTTATCTAAAAAATCGTCAGCAAGCTGAAATAATAATCCTATTTCTTCTCCTAAGTTACTTAAATTTTTTTTATCCCTATCATTTTTATTTGCAATCGCACCAACTGCATAAAGACAAAAATTAAATAGTTTGCCCGTTTTTTTTTTTTGCATGTCGATAATTTGATTAATTCCTTTTTTTTTGTTTTCAAATTTAAGATCTAGTTCTTGACCTCCAGCAATACCTGTATGTCCAGAACAGCTTGCTAATGATCTTATAATTTCATTTTTAATTTTAGAATTAATCAAATATTTTCGATCAGCAATAATCTCAAATGCTAGAGTAAGTAGAGAGCTTCCTGCTAAAACAGCTGAGGCTTCTCCAAATTTTATATGCGTTGAAGGTTTGCCTCTTCTAATAAGATCGTTATCCATACATGGTAAATCGTCATGAATTAAAGAATATGAATGTATACATTCTACAGCAGCACAAATATTTATGAGTTTTTTTTCTTTGAGATTAAATATCTTTCCGGTATCAAATATAATGGTAGATCTAATTTTCTTTCCTCCTGAAATTACTCCATATTTCATGGGTTCAACTAATAATGATTTTTTTTGTTTATTTAAAAAATTGATTAAAAATTGATCAATCTTTTTTCCATTTTTTAACAATTTTTTTTTTATCATTTCTTATTTTTTTCTGAAATCTCTTTAAATTTTTTCTTAAATAAATCATCTACATGTTTATTAAGTTGAATTAACCTCTTATAATCGCTTATAGACAGGTCTAAATTAATATCCTGATTTTCTAATTTTTCCAAAATACTAACAATTTCCTCTCGAGCTTCTTTTAATGATTTACTTTTTATATCAGCTGGAATATTTTCATTTTTCATCTAATAAATAATAATTACACTATGAAAAATATCTATTCAAATATATTTACTTTCAACAAAAAAATCTCAAAGAAAGCAATAAAATGTTTAAATAATAGTAATGTCGTTGGATTACCTACTGAAACTGTTTATGGTCTTGGTGGTAATGCATATGATAAAAGTTCAATAAAGAAAATTTACTACCTTAAAAAAAGACCTAAATCTAACCCTTTAATAATACATTACTATAATTTAGATGATGCGATAAAAGATGTTGAAATTAATGAAAATTTTTTAAAACTCTTTAAGAAGTTTTGTCCTGGACCAATCACGTTTATCTTGAAAAAGAAAAAAAATTCAAAAATTCACGAACTTGCCTCTGCAAAATTAAAAACTGTCGCGGTAAGATTCCCAAGCCATAGAGCTATAAGATCTATTTTAAAAGAAATAAATTTTCCTCTGGCTATGCCAAGTGCTAATCGATCTACATACGTAAGCCCGGTGAGTGCAAAGGATGTTTTTGATGAATTTAAAAATAAGGTTCAAATAATAGTAGATGGAGGGAATTCAAAAATTGGCATTGAATCAACTGTAATTGATCTTACAAATGATCCACAAGTTCTGAGGCCTGGCATTATTGGATCCAAATCTATTGAAAAAATTTTAAACATAAAATTTAAAAAAAGTTTCAAAAAAAACTATAATAAATCTCCAGGAATGATGAAAAAACACTACTCACCTGGAATACCTGTAATTATTAATCAAAAAAAACATGATAAAAAAAGTGCATTTATTTATTTGGGCAAACGATATAAGAATAAGAAAGATTTTTTTAGTTTGAGCATTAATTCAAATTTAAAAGAAGCGGCATCAAATTTATATAAAATTTTCAGAATAATTAAAAAAAAAGGATATAAGAAAATTCAAATAAGTAATATTCCTAAAAAAAGCTTTGGAATAGCAATTAATGACAGAATAATAAAAGCATCTAAATTTTAATGAAGCTACAAGTAAAAAATATTATCAAAAAATTTAATACTACTATTGCTGTAAATGATATTAGTTTTGAAATTCAAGAAAACAAAACTTTAGGCCTTCTTGGTCCTAATGGTTGTGGAAAAACAACATCGATAGGAATGATGTTAGGATTAATAACGCCAACAAGCGGTCAGATATTTATTAATAACTTAAGCCTAGTTCCTAAGAACAGAATAGAGCTATTAAGTTTAATGAATTTTGCGTCACCTTATATTGAATTACCAAAAAAACTAACTGTAAAACAAAATCTTGAGGTCTACGCAAGATTATATGGTGTAAGAAATATTAATCAAAGAATTGAGGAAATGATAGAAGACTTAAGTTTAAAAGAATTTTTAGAAAAAAAAACAGGCGAATTATCTTCAGGCCAAAAAAATCGAGTTGCTTTAGCAAAATCTCTGATTAATAAACCAAAATTATTATTTTTAGATGAACCTACAGCTAGTTTAGATCCTGACGTAGGTGATTTTGTTAGGGCCTATATTGAAAAATATAAAAAAAATAATGATCTCACTATATTATTGGCATCTCATAATATGAGGGAAGTTGAGCGATTGTGTGATGAGATAATAATGATGAAAAAAGGCCAAATTGTAGATAGCGGGACTTGTGATGAACTTATTAGTAAACATGGAAGAAAAAATTTAGAAGATACATTTTTAAAAATAGCACGGAGTAAAAATGAATTGGAATAAAATTTACGCTTTAAGCTTAAGACACCTATACTTAATTAAAGGATCATTTCCTAGAATTTTGGATTTGATATACTGGCCAACAATCCAAATATTTCTTTGGGGTTTTATATCAAAATTTTTCACATTAAGCTCATCATTCTATGAAAATACCGTTGGTATTATTTTGAGCGCTGCAATTCTTTATGATTTCCTTTTTCGGTCAAGTATCAGCTATAACATGATGTTTCTAGAGGAAATTTGGAGTAGAAATTTTACAAATCTTTTTATAGCACCCATAAAACTAAGTGAAATAATTGCTGCATTAACATTGACAGCAATTTTAAGAACTTTAATTGGTCTGGTTCCTGCAGCCCTTCTAGCAATACCGTTTTTTGGTGTTTCTATATTTAAAATTGGTTCACCGCTGATTTTTTTATTAATCACTCTTTATATTTTTGGTGTCACTTTAGGTCTTTTAGTCACTTCAGGATTGATCAGATTCGGTCCTTCTTTTGAAAATATAGCTTGGGCTAGCTTGTTTTTTTTAGCCCCTTTAGGTTGCATTTATTATCCAATTGAAATTCTACCAGAATGGCTTCAAACATTAGCAAAATTACTTCCTTTGGTTCACATTTTTGAAGAGATGAGAAATATTTTAATCTATGATATTGTTAATTATTTTCAAATATTAAAAGCTATTTTCATATCTTTTTTATATTTTGTGATTGGAATTATTATTTTTTACTTATCGTATGATGGGGCAAAAAATAGAGGAACTTTAATAAATATGGGTGAATAGGCATGCATAAAAATATTGATAAAATTAAAAAATTAGAAGGTTCTCCGCAAGTTATTAAAAACTTATTTTCAAAAACTGAGCTAGAAAGGTTCCTTAATCTTTATCATGACTTGCCTACGACAGTTCATAATAAGAAGCAAAATGTAATCAAGAAAAGATGGCTTCAAAATTACAGTTTAGATTTAGAGGATCTTTTTGTTAATAGAGTAAGAAATGAAATTGGTGAATTTAAAATGGACAATCTTAAAGATCAGGAAAATAGGGATATATTAGGTCTTTTTCAAGAAAGTTATAATCCAATAGGATTACACGTAGATGCTGGATTTGATTTAAATGAAATAATTTATAAACAAACTCTAATACCATTAACATCAAAAGGAAGCACAGTCATATTCAAAAATAAATATTATGGAAATTCAACAAATTTTACAATAGATGAAAATGAGCTAAAAGTTAAAGATCTTAAATATGGTCAAAATCACAGGTCATCAGAACATCTAAAAATATTTGAAAAAAAGACCTTTAATAAAGATGAACATGAAAAATATTTAAAACACGAGAAAATTGAGAACCTTTCAGGATTAGAAATTGATATTGTGTATGAATGGGAACTTGGTTCAATGTTAATATTTGATAGAACTAGATTACATTGTTCTTCTTCTTTAATTGAGGGGAAAAAAATAGGATTAACGACGTTTACAAAAAAATAAAGCATCGTGAAGATGAAAAAAATTATTCAAAGATTTGCAAGAAGTCTTATTAAAATCGCACTTCCCTTTTTTTTTAAAATTTTAATTATTTTTAAAATCAATAGAAGAGTTATTAATTATCTTATTGAGAAAAGCTATTTCAGTAATAATAAATACAATTTTTCGTCTTTAATAAAAAAAATTTTAAAAGATATTAAAATTATAGCACTAGATGTGGGAGCTCAAGGAGGGTTCAACTCTGATAATTTTTTTTCCAAAAAATACAATTTATTTTTTGAGGAAATATTAGTAGAGCCAATAAAGTCAGAAGCAGATAAACTTGAAAGTAAATTTATAATTAAAAAAGGTTTGTGGAGTAAAAAAGAAAAAAGAAAATTATATATTTTAGATAATAGGCTTGGAAGTTCATCAATGTATGAACCCAACGAATTAAATTTTGACTTACATGACATAGAACAAGAAGATTTTGGCAATTATAATGTAACTCGTACAACTGAAATTGAATGCGATACTATAGATAATCAACTTTCAGAGCTGAATATTAAAAATTTAGATTATTTAAAAATTGATACACAGGGCGCTGAATTTGAAATTTTAAAAGGTCTCGGAAGTTATCGTCCATTATTACTTAAAATAGAAGTACAGTTTTTCTCAATGTATAAAGATGTTCCAAGTTGGCATAAGCTTATTAGTTATTTAAGTGATTTAAATTATGTTTTAATTGATTTGAAGGATATCGGAAGTCATAGCTCAAGAATTCCTGCTGAGGCTGATATGATTTTTATACCTAATTTTGATGATGAAGCTGGTAGAAAATTAATTAAAAAAAATCAAGAAAAATTCACAAGCTTGATGTTAATCTTTGGTCAAATAAAACTTTTGCAAATAATTTTAAAAAAATTAAAAATTAATTATGAAGAATTGAAAGAATTAGAGGATCAATATTTTAACTAATGGCTATTTACGACTGTTTTCAATATTTTAATGAAGATCATATTGTAGATCTACGATTGCACATCTTGAATGAGTATGTTGATTACTTTGTAATATCTGAGTCAACAAGAACACATCAAGGTAAGAATAAAAAATTAAATTTTGATATTAAAAATTTTTCTAAATTTAAAAATAAGATTAAATTTGTAATTGCCGATTATAAAAATGAAATCAATTTTAATAATCACACTGGGGGTGAATCTATTATAGAACAACATCAAAGAAACTCTTTAATCGAGGGTATAAAAAAAGCATCATCTGAGGATCTTATAATTTTATCTGACTCAGATGAAATACCTGATTTAAAAAAATTATCTCAAATAAAAGAAAATAAAAAGTTCGTAGTTTTTTCACAAAAGATGTTTATGTATAAATTGAATCTACAAAATTTAGATGAAAGTAACTGGATGGGCTCTAGAATTACAAAAAAGAAAAATTTAAAATCTATGCAAGAATTAAGAAATCTAAAATTCAAAAATTATCCATTTTGGAGGCTAGATAAACGTAATCAACAAATTATTAATGGTGGTTGGCATTTTTCTTATTTGCAAACACCAGAACAAATACTTAATAAAGTTAAATCTTTTTCTCATGGTGAATATAATAGCGATAATTTGAATAAAAAATACATTGAAGAAAAAATACTTAGAAATGAAGATATTTTTGGTCGCGGTAATAAACTTAAAAA
>Ga0315315_10007048_pt1 | contig 10403 bp, 8 predicted proteins | sample M140m3416metaG_FD_203699 | JGI IMG/M metagenome (GOLD analysis project Ga0315315, IMG submission 203699) | Ammonia-oxidizing marine archaeal communities from Monterey Bay, California, United States - M1 40m 3416 | ecosystem: Environmental > Aquatic > Marine > Intertidal zone | place: USA... | reverse complement strand
AAATTTTTCAGAAAAAAATCTCCGCACTAATCTCGCGGTCCGCACGACTTTCCTAATTAGGAAGGTGCATATCAGGCCAAGGTGAATTGAAATTCTCCTTGAAATTCTCCCAAAAGTTGAGATTTAAGCCTCTTGACTGCATCATCGTCACCCATTTGTCTAAAGAGATGGATTTTGTGGGCGATTTCATCCGCCTCAAGACGGCGCTTTTTCGAGGCCAGTTCTTCTTCAGCCATCTGCGCACGGGCCTCGGCCTCGCGAGCCTCTGCGTCGAAACGGCGCTTCTTGAGTGTCTTTTCGCCATCGAAGGACTCGGTGCAGACTAGGGGCTCATTGTTATCTTGGCGGTTGCGCATGCGTCTCAGACGCTGCACAAAAAGGACGACTGAAAAGCAAACGCCAAAGCGGAAAAGTAGTCTTTTCGACGAGCTCGTCTTGGAAAACTTAATCATAAAAGCGTCCGACTGTAGATCGATGTCTGCCACATGCAGAGCACGGGGATTCTTCTGCACAGCTGCAAGAACGATGGTGTAATCTTTGCGACACTCGTAGCCCGCAAATCGTAATGCAAGTCCACTTTGTTTTACCGCTTCCAACACGATTTGTTTGTTGTTCTTCTCGTACTGTGCAAGATATTCAAGAGCCTCACCGTTCTGCTGGACTGCCGCCAGTGAGAGGTTGCATCTGAAATCTGGTTCGCAAAAATTGGAGTGAGCAATTGCTTCACCTTGGCTCTTCACGGCGGTCATCAAGACCTCATAGTCTTTCTTCAGATCAAACGATGCGTACTGAATTGCACAACCTGCCTGCTGTACTGCCGCCATAACTACACAGCGGTCGGATTGGAAAACATGACAGGCGTACATGAGTGCGAATCCATCCTGCATAACAGCTTCCGTCACCACTTCGCGATCTTTTTCTTTTATCTCGTCCGATGCGTATTTGAGCGACAATCCGTGCTGTTTTACGGCTTCCAACACGACGATGCGGTTCGCTCTGAGATTACTTGACGCAAAACGAAGCTGTCTCCCGTCCAATCGAACGGCTTCGGTGACAATTTCGGTATCGTCTCTGAAATCTATTGCCGCAAATTCAAGCACGCCGCTATGCTGCTTTGCCATTTCTAGAACCCGCGCGCGATTTGCCATTTGACTTGCTACCAGATTCAGGCGCCGACAAATGCGGCTGGGTGAAATTGAAAGAGAGAGAGGTGTACAAGGTAATTTTGCCCAATTTATTTGTGCTTGCCCAGCACCATCGGCGCCTGAAAATGAGACTTGCAACCAACAATCGACATGAAAGAGACGATGCAATTCAATTTGAACCAGCAACTCATACTTACACAGTGACGACTAATACACATGGAACTGAAGTGGTTCCAGTAACCATAACGTCGTTTTCTTCTAGTTACTTCAAACAATTTAACCCAGATCTGGTGGTTTCCCAGCATTTTAGAGCTTGGGAAAAAAATACAGACAGCAAGTACCACAGCCTGATTCACTCGTCACGCAATTGCGAATGTACAGACGACGAAATCAAATTGAAAATAAAAAAACTTTGGGCCGATGCTGGAGCAGAGGCGGCTTACTTGGGAACGAGAATGCACGAGAAATTCGAGCTGATTTCAAACGGCCAGGTTGTCGAAGACGACAAAGAGACTCAGTTGTTTGAACGTTGGAGGGGAGAATATGAACCATCGATGCAGTGGGAGCCATTTCGATCGGAATGGATGTTGTGGTGGGAAGATGAAAGAATCGACAACCACGTACTTGTAGCAGGCACTCTAGATCTCTTGCTCAAGAGCAAAACGACAGGCGAATTCTCATTAGTGGATTTCAAAAGAACGAACCCGTCACCCAAGTATGCTAACGGTCCTGCTAATTTACTTGGTCAAACAACGACATACAACTGTAGGCATGCACGCGGTCCGTTGGATTCCGTACAAGATGACAAGTTTGGACTCTACACGATGCAGCTGAACATAATCTCGAAAATCCTACGTGATCGTTACAACATCGACGTAAAAGACAGAATGTACCTCCTACAAATACACCAAGACATGGACAACTACAATTTCGTGAAGGTTGAAGAACACTGCAAAGCCACAGACTGCTTGTTCTCTGTCGAGGCTGAGAGGCGTCGCATGCAAGACTCGAGTCGAAGAGAGATTGGGTGGTGATCGGAGAGTCCCAGCTCACCTTTGCACGACCTTTGTGGTTGTGCGAGTTCAAGAACCGAACTCGAGATACAGAAGTTGTCCTTTGCATTGCCCGTGATCAGCATGTTGTCGAATGCACGCATCCCACTGGTCGTTGTGACATTTTTACCCAAAACAACATCAAAGCCGACTCGATCGAGCTCGTACGCCTTGTCTCCTGGCCAGCAGTTAAAGTCACCACATATAACGTGCACAGGAAGACTCGTTTTTGCATCCAAAGCACCTTTCTTGGTGAAAGGCGTATTGCATCGTAGTTGTGACTCTGTTACGTACGCGTTGACAAAGGCCTTTATTTGAGTGTCTCTTTCGACTGCTTTGTTTTGTGGGGGAAAATGAACACTCGACACAACAAACCTTCCGAACATGTCGTGCCTGATCAGCACCGAGAACGGTGCATGCGACAATGGAGTAGATCCTACTGACACTGTGGTAACTTTGTGCATTACTTCGAAGGGTGCTTTCACAAAAACTGCGTGCACCTCATTCAAAGGTGGTGAAGGACACGACGTCTCCACACTCCACTCGCCATGTTCTTGCAAATATTTTAAAAATTCATTCGACCTACTGACATCATTTACTTCGGAAAAAACAACAATGTCGGCCATTGCAAATCGACGTGCAAGCTGGTGAAACCTTTCTTTCAAATTGTCTCGAAAAACTCGCAGTTTAAGTGAATTGAATGCAATTATCTCGAGAGATCGTCGAATACTAAATACTTCACAATTCGTTTGTACTTCTGGACTAGAAGGAAATTCCCGTTTTGTAACAGAGAGTACTATTTCTTTGTTTCGTTTTTTTCTGAGCAGAATTCTGACAAGATCTTCTTTACCGGAGTCTTTTTTGCCCTCGTCGCCAAGTAAACACACAATCTCACGAAGTATTTCGACGTCAAGCTTCAAAAGTTTCTTTTCACCGAATCCTCGAAGTCCGTCGGCTATTAAATCTGTTGCTTGCATTGTCTCACAGTACTTTGGTTAACATCATGTCATATTGTAACAACTTGAAACCTTGCAACGCCGTCCACGCTCGCCATTCTGTCACTCGCCCAGCCACTCACAATAGACGACGGCTATCTCGCGTCGATTGGTCTGTGAGTGTCGTCCACTCACGACAGACTTGAATGTGTGGTACGTGCATTGACGACCCCACCCATGCGTGCGAACTCGGCCGTGAGCGCCACGTGCGATGGCCAATCGACCTCTGTCAAGTGGCGCGCAGCGGCGCGAGCCTCGTCGTCGGTCAACAAGGCATCCTCAAGAGTAAGAGGAGAGGAGCCCGAAGAAATAATCGCAATTTTTGAGTGCAACGAAGGGCGGTGGTCGAACCAGGCCTGGGCTTCTTCCATCGTCTGGCAATTCGCCGCCTTGAGTTGATCGACGAAAAACCAACGCACGCGGGCGATGTTCGCGTGTTCGTATGCGTAGCGGGTTACCGCGACGACCTGGAGTTCACGCATCTGGTCGACGGCTTCAGCGAGTCGCGTCCGGTTGATGGAAATAGCAGGCTGGTTGAGGTATCTGTAAAGACGCTTGCCCGCGATCAGGTGTTTCAGCTCAGCGTTGTACTCCCGCTCCCACTCCTCGAGCGACGCGACGGCGGACTTGTCGCGTGCCATCCACTGCCCAGTCTGTTTCGCGTAGTCGCAGGCGATCATGTCGTCGATGTAAACGCGCCGCGTAAGCAAGGACTCAATCTTGGATCGCTTGGTCGCCCGCGCCTTCTCTATCGCCGGCGCGTGCGCGATCGCGCGCTTGTACAACGCATCCCAACCCCCGTACTCCACCAGCATCTTCGACACGACTTCGAGCGTCTGGCACGTGTACCCGGCCTTGGGCGCTAACTTACGCATTGTGTCAACAGACTCGACACCGAAACGGGCCCTGAGCTCCCAGTTCCGCATGATCGGACGCAGACCGAGTGCACCAAACACCACGTTCTCGCGTGCCGATGCCGCCGCGTCCCGGCACTGCTTCGATACCTGCGAGAACTTACCCAGTGTGAGAGGGTCAAACTTGAAGTAGTGAACGACGCTCGAAAGCTCGTCGTAGTTTAAAGTGGTGAGGTTCACAACTAGCATACAGGCGCCGGTGACGTTGGGCCCGTGAGTACGTGCACGGAAGCTCGCGCAACTTATTGCCAGTATTTACGTTAGCTTTCTTTTGTGATTATGGGCAAACATACTTTTATCGAAATCGACTGACACAACGTCTCCGCAGCCAGCGTAAGCAACGCTCACACCTAAGGACTGTCGTAGTTTTTGTACCACGGCGCGTGCTTTGCACGGTCAAACCGCGGTGTGACCCAAAACATGCCGGTCGTGTCGGTCCCACTGGACACTTCCCACTGTGAGAGGTTGCCGCTGAAGCTCGTTGCCTTATAAAACATGAATCGCGTGCTCATGACGCTTGACACGTCCCAATTGGAGATGTCGCCGTTGAAGCGTTCAGCGCCAAAAAACATGCAGGTCGTGTCGGTGACCCTGGACACGTCCCACTTGGAGAGGTCGCCGTTGAAGCTCGTTGCGTTATAAAACATATATCGCATGTTGGTGACATTAGACACGTCCCACTTGGAGAGGTCGCCGTTGAAGCTACTTGCCTCCATAAACATTGTGTTCATGACGGTGACATCGGCCACGTCCCACTGGGCAATCGGACCGTAGGTTTTGTGGGTGTAGTCGTTTTCCGCCGTCAGTTCCGAAACGTCGTGCTTACTTAGCTTATCCGGCACGGCTTTGCGGGCCAACTTTCTTTTGCCGCCACGCGCGCGCATCAGCCACGCGAGGTGTGGGTACGCGTTCGGTCCGTAGTCTTCGAGCCGGCGCACGGCCGTGTGCAGCCGGAACTCCTTGTCCTCCCATTCGAGCGACGCGGTAAGGATGCCGCGACGCATCCACCCATCCGCCGCACGGAGCGTGTCGTCCTCTCGGCACACGCCGGTGAAGCGCTCCTTCCACGACACGCCAGGCTGGAGTGGCGTGTTGGGCGGCATTTTGAGCGCGATCAGCGCCTCGTGGTAAAGATCCTCAGGACATATACCCTTGTTCGTTGCACACAGCCGTGCTATCTTGACGCACATGCTCTCGGGGTCACTCCAGCCGCCTATCATCTCCAAAGCCATCTTAATAATCTTTACGGTGACCACATCCGGCAATCTGGAAAGCTGGTTGTCGCCATCGTCCGGTTCGTCCGATTCGGCCGGAGCGGCCCGTTTGGCCGAAATGGGCGTCGGCCGCAGATGCGAGAGGTTGGGAAGCGACGCCATTCGCACTTCCGCCTCTCTCTCTCTCTTACACCGCTCACCTTATGCAACTTTTGAAATACTCCGAAAGGTGGGCTTAAGCATTTGTTCGCGCTATCATATTACAATTTGAGCGAAACTATTTGTACCACCACCAGATCTCACTGAGATGTATTCATTTATTGCAGCCGTATTCGGTCTTGTGGGGTTTTGTAATGACAAAGATTTGTCCTGTGCGGGATGGTCACGCAATGGACTTTGTGAAACTGATGATACTGTCAAGAATCTTTGCCCTCACAGCTGTGGCATCTGTCCTCTGATTTGTTCAGACAGGAACGAACATTGTCCTAATTGGGCTAAAGACGGTGAGTGCACGGCTTCGAGCGACTACATGCATCGAGAATGTGGCACGTCGTGTGGACTGTGCTCTCCAAAGTGTGTAGATCTACACGACGACTGCAAACGTTGGTCCCACGATGGACAGTGCGAACAAAACCCAACATTTATGAACATTAATTGCCCATTGTCATGTGGCATTTGTGATTACAAATGTAAGGATACGCACAACGACTGTCCTGGTTGGGCATCAGAAGGAGAGTGTGTGGCAAATCCAGGACACACGATGAAAATGTGTCCTACAAGTTGCGGCTTGGATATGTGTTCTGGTGACGACGCGTGCAAGGATTTTAACACAACAACTTGTAAAATATGGGCTTTAAACGACCAGTGTACTGTCAATCCTACAATGATGCTGTTGAAGTGTCCAATCGCTTGTGGAGTGTGCTCGGCTGTGTGCGAAGACAACAACAGAGATTGCATGAACTGGGCAACCGAAGGACATTGTGAAACCAATCCGCTCGGTATGCAATCTTTGTGTCCACAATCGTGTGGCATCTGTCACAAAATTGAAGAGCTTTACAAAGTCAAAGTTGGTTGGGAAAAAGAGAAGGACGAGCTTTAAGAAACCTGCTGGCTACGCTACCGGTTACTGGCGCTCTGTCGAAAATTGGCTGGCTGGTGACAGTAGGTCAGCTCTCAACACAAGAGTGCCTACTGTACTGTGCGCGAAACTCACAAATGTCCTACACGACCCAACACGATACTGTCCCTCCAAATCCCACTACTACCTGAGGTAGTAAGTTCTGTCACCGTGGGTTCCATGGGTTGCTCATTGGGGTTTCTGCTTTTTTTCCTAGCTACGAACTCTTCTTTCGACGAGTTCATCTCCCTTGGGCGTCGTTTGCCATCGACGAAGGGGACATTCCCAGGCTTCTGAGGATTGAACTCGGCCTTGGATGCGTCCTTCTCTTTGATCCAAGAGAGCAGTCGAGCGAGCATTCCGGCGTCAGCGGGTGCATTACTCGATGTTGCACCGTAATCAGAACAATTTTGTTCCATATACCACCCGGTCCATCTCCGGAAAGCTCGTGCGGCTTCCCATTCGTCTGAAAACATGTTGTAGAGTTGATACGGGACACTTTCCTTATTGTCATTAAGGGCCCCGTGGCGGTCATTGTATTTGCCGTTGAGATTAACGGGGCCTTTTCGCATGCCGTCGTAGTTGGGCTTTAGTGCGCGGAAGGCAGCCGCGATTCCGTCAGGGTACTGCTCGTTGCACGTTTTATTTAAAGCCGCAAGCTTCTCAATCGTAAGTTTGCTATCAAAATAGTGACTGGAATGACAAGTAAGAAACGCAAAGTATTCAACGGCGTTAATCAGAGCGATTACTTCCCACGGCAACCACGGCACGATCTTAACAAAAAAAGGATCAAAGTCGATAGCACGGATCTCAATCTTATTCCACTCACTGCCAAAGTATTTTGCAATCTTGCCTTCTTTCCACGTGCGTTGAACCATGTTTTGTGGCTTCATGTCACAGTGCAGGATTCCAGCCTTGCCCATTTTCTCAAAGCATTCAAAGAGCTTGTTTACGACCTCCCTCTTTTGTTCTTCATTTGTTATACGGAGCTTTGTAACATCTGCAGTGTAGCTCTCCATGACAACGACCATCTTTCGCCACCCTCCTGTCCGAGTCTCTTGATATTGCCAATCTGTTTTGGGCGTAGCGAATAGAGACCATTCTGGGCCTTTCTCATTGACGATGTCTTTCCAGAACATTTTACTAGAGTACCATGGCGACGAGGGCTTTTCGCCTGCCTTCCGTCCTGGGTTTGCACAGTATATGGGATTGGCAAGTTGTTCATCTTCATCTCCGGGGTTCATTTTCATCATTGGTGGGTATGCCCCTTCGGGAATCACATACGCAGCAAAGATCTTTGGGCCAATGTTCTTTGACGCAGCATAGCCAGCCATCATGAGCTCGCGCATCGGTCCTTGGATACCAAAGTCATCATCGTCTGGAAAATAGGCAATGCGATACAGAATGCCATTTTGCTTGGTAGACGCAAACGCGTTTTGCAGGTTACGTTGATTCAGCGACATGTCGTAAGCAACACGCGTCGGCGGCAAAAAGAGAAAGTGGTCCGGAGGAACAAGGGGGTTCTTGGTACTGTAATTGTTGCGCACGAGACGGTACACCACATTGAATGAGCCCTGGCCCATTTTGTGAAAGCGAAGAGTGGACGGAAGAAAATTGAGCTTAGACTCCCACCACCACACGTTGCTGCAGCAATATTGTTCTGGAAAAAATTGGATGGCCTTGGACTCGTTCACCGAAAACATGACAATGCCTTTTACAACCATTTGTTGGTAGAAATTGTTCATCTGTTTGTCTCCAAAGAGACCAACACTCTGTGAGTCATCGGCGTGAACGGCATAAATGCGGTATGTACGGTTGGGATCAGTGGTTTCGCTATACTCAAACTTATTATACTTTGAAGATGGCACAAAGACCGTGTTCATGTTATACTGGACGCCACCCAATGTGTAATTCTTATCGGTTACAGTGTTGGTGCCGTCTTCGTATATTTTGGCAAGGGGCTTTTCAATGTCACATTCTTCTGTGTGCACGTAGAAGTAGTTACCACGGTCCTTAAGGGTCGGCATCAATATGACATGTGCGGCTTTGAAGTCTTTGGCATAGCCGTCAAGCACAGCCGCCTTGCCTTTCTTGTATAACAATGATTGGGTGTACTCGACAATTGGATTATACGCTCCTGGCATAGGCTTTCGCTCTTTCTTAGCCTTTTCCACAGTGTTACGTTGAACCTGCATGATGCTCAGGCCCTTTGGTGGCACTGGGTCTGGCTTATCGGGGGTTTGTACAATTCCCATTTCTTCAAGTGCAACTCGGTCTGAGTCTGTAATATCTTTTTCCGGTGCGTTCAACTGTGACGGCTGTGAACTTTGTGGTGGCGAAGGCAGTTGCTTTAATAAGATGCCCTTGTAAGTATCGTCAAGCATTGTGTCTGGCCATTTGTTTTCTAGGGCCATCCTAGACACCATCGTGTCTATTGCAGTCTTCAAATATTCATTTACACTGCGTTTGTCGTATTTGAACGTGATTGGTCTTTCTTCTTCTGTGTCATCAACGAAGGCATCAACACGTATACGAAGCCTTGTGATGAGGTTATCTTCGTTTCTGTCGTATTTGCCTTGGATTGCCTGCCAGGTCCACATAACATCGGACTTATTTTTGTTTTCCATTCTCAAATCTGTAGGAGCTCCTGCCATGCTAACAGGAGCAAATTTTTTGAACATTTCAATACTAACGAGGATGATCACCATACTCCAGTACTCTAGTTTGTCTGTTGGTGGCCAGTCTTTCTCCTCCACAATTGGCTCCAAACCTGCTCGCAGCAGAGTTGCGCAAAACGCGAGTCGAGAAAGGACACAGAATCAGCATGCATAGGAATGCACAGCTGTGTATCAAGCAGGGATGCAGCGCGCATGTGCAATATGTCCACAATGCACAGAAATTTAGGGTTTGAGTGAACTGATCGTACCTGGGTTGCCGGATTCCACCAACGGAGGAATCTCCCCGACACCCTTCTCTTTCGCGGTGGGTGCAGGAAGCTGAAGATGCTTGTCCAGTTCAATAATTCCTTCCTGTTTCATACGTTCTTGCAGGTAATCGACGTAGAGTTGATTTCGCTCTGTCTGAGCCTTCTGTGCCGATGGAGCCATCTCGAACGCGCCTGTATCGCCATCGGTATAGACTTGGTTCTCCAAGTAAGGGCCTTCTCCACCGCGCGCCCAGTCCTCATCGATAAAGGGTTGATCATATATCCAAGTATTTACAAATATATCAAGGCTCTTGGCAAGTGGAACCTCGATCGCCCACCATCTACGATCTTTGTATCCTTCGAAATTGACAAATACATCAAAACCAACTTGCAGCAGAGCGCCCCGGAAAGGCGTGTAACTGAATATTCCGTCTGGGAACCATATTGGTAAATCAAAATATCTACGTCTGTCTTCTTGTGCCAGTCGTTCACTTGTCGGTCGGCCAAGACCAACGGGTTCGACAACAAGCCACCCAGGTGGAATGTTTTCATATAATGCCATTTTGACGTATCCTCTGGCAAACATACTGCGCACAAATTGTATTGCGCTGATATGTTGCGGATTAAGTAAACTTCTGTTTGCTTCGTGGTTCTTTTGCGCCGCGGCACGACGTTGCTTTCTGGACTCGTCGTTATTGACAAAATCTGAGTTTTCTAGCATTTGTATTTCCTTTTTGACCTTGCGATCGCGTACAAGCTCGCGACGTAGCTCTGTTTCTGTAGGACCCACACCCACATGCAACTGCAAACGTGAAAGATCAGGAAGGTCACAGTTTGACATTCGACGTGTGACACGTGTGATAACCTTTTGCAACGAGAAAGTACTTATCAAGACTACAGGGACTCTCGTGTTGAAAACTGACCGACTGTCACCAGCCAGCCAGTTTTCAAGAGAGCACCAGAAACCGGTGGAGTTTCCAAAGGCTGCTTTCTAAGACAAGAGTAATTATTGTAACGACAAAATTACTGCGGCGGCCGAT
>Ga0315315_10007046_pt1 | contig 10404 bp, 7 predicted proteins | sample M140m3416metaG_FD_203699 | JGI IMG/M metagenome (GOLD analysis project Ga0315315, IMG submission 203699) | Ammonia-oxidizing marine archaeal communities from Monterey Bay, California, United States - M1 40m 3416 | ecosystem: Environmental > Aquatic > Marine > Intertidal zone | place: USA... | reverse complement strand
ATTAGCTTTTATGAATAAATCTCTTTGGAAACCCTCAGAACAAAAGAAGCAAGAGTCGCTTCTTGAAGATTTTTATAAATTTGTAAATTTTGACTCTAAATATAATTTCAAAAATTTTTGGCAGTGGAGTGTCGAAAATTCAGAAGAATTTTGGTCAAAATTTTGGGACTATTCAAAAATCATTGGAGACAAAGGTACTGAAATAATAAGAAGAAATGAGGTTTTTAATAAAACAAAATTTTTTCCTGACTCTAAAATTAATTATGCAGAAAATATTCTAAAAAAGAAAACTAATGATTGCGCAATACACTTTTTATCTGAAAAAGGTTTTGAAGAAAGTATAACCTGGAAAGATCTTCATGAAAAAGTTTGTAAATTCTCTTCCTACCTTAAAAATTTAGACTTGAAAAAAGGAGATAGAGTTGCCGCTTATGTGCCTAACAAAATAGAATCTATTATAAGTTTTTTAGCTTGCGCTAAAAACGGTATTATTTGGTCATCATGCTCACCAGATTTTGGAGTCCAGGGTGTAGTTGATAGATTTAAACAGATTGAACCAAAGGTACTGATTACAAGTGATCATTACTTTTATAACGGGAAAAAAATAAATATTCTTGAAAAGACAGATAATATTTTAAAAAAAATTCCATCAATTAAAAAAACTATAGTATTCGCTTATAATAAAAAAGAAAAAATTGATTACAAAAATTTTATAAATTTTGACAAGGTTCTGAGTCAATCCAAATCAGACAATACGTTTGAGCGTTTCGATTTCGACCATCCAATTTATATTCTTTACTCGAGTGGTACGACTGGTAAACCTAAATGTATAACGCACGGTGCAGGAAATGTATTAATTGAACACAACAAGGAGTTCATGCTCCATTGTGATATTAGGGAAAATGAAAAGTTATTTTATTATACTACTACAGGGTGGATGATGTGGAACTGGTTAGTCGGAGGGCTAGCAACTGGATCTTCAATTTTTCTTTTTGATGGCGCACCTGTTTATCCAAAAATAGATATTTTACTAGAGTACTGCCAGAATAAAGAAATTAACCTTTTTGGCGTTAGTGCAAAATATCTAGATCATCTAAAAAATGAAAATTATAGTATTAAAAACTTAGATTTAAAATCAGTTAAAATTATAACTTCAACAGGTTCTCCTTTGGCCGAGGAAAGTTTTAAATATGTCTATAAAAATATTAAACAGGATGTACATCTTGCGTCTATTGCAGGAGGAACAGATTTAGTAGGCTGCTTAATCTTGGGAAATTTATTTTCAAATGTCTATAAGGGAGAAATCCAAGGACAGAGTTTAGGAATAGATGTTGACATATTTACTGATGATGGAAAAAGTGTGAAAGATGACAACAAAGGAGAGTTAGTAGTTAAGCAACCGTTTCCATCTATGCCAGTAAAATTTTGGGGAGATGATGACGGAGAAAAATATCATAAAGCTTATTTTACAAGGTACAAAAACATCTGGCATCATGGAGATTTTGTAGAAAGAACATCAAACAACGGTTTTATCATGAGAGGAAGATCGGACGCCACTCTTAACCCCGGAGGCGTAAGAATTGGAACATCAGAAATTTACCAGCAAGTAGAAGATATTGATTTTATCACTGAAGGCTTGGTAGTAGGACAAAATTATAATAATGACATCAGAATTATTTTATTTGTCACTACAAAAGATGCTTGTGAATTAGATGATGAAAAAATTAAATTTATACGATCAAAAATTAGAAAAAATTGTTCTCCAAAACATGTCCCTGCAATTATAATCAAAGTTCCAGAAATACCTAGGACCAAAAGCGGTAAAATAGTAGAGCTTGCAGTAAGAAAAATAATTAACGGAGAAGATATCAATAACAAGGAAGCTATCTCAAACCCAGATTGTTTAGATTATTATAAAAATTTAAAAGAGCTTCAGTAATTTATCTTTCGATACACATAGCGATACCCATACCTCCACCAATACATAGTGTTGCAAGACCTTTTTTGACATCTCTTTTAATCATTTCATGAATAAGTGTTACAAGTATTCTTGTTCCCGAGGCACCGATAGGATGTCCAAGAGCTATAGCGCCCCCATTTACGTTTACTTTTTCCCCGGGTATAGAGAGTGTTTTAATCACAGCAATGCTTTGAGCAGCAAAAGCCTCGTTGATTTCAAAAAGATCAACATCATTAATGGACCAGCCAGCCAGCTCTAACGCTTTTTTAGAGGACGGTATCGGGCCAGTACCCATTAAAGATGGATCTACACCACAACTAGCCCAGGATTTTATCGATACTAATTCTTCAATGTTTCTTTTTTTTACTTCTTCACTAGTCATAAGAACCACTGCTGCAGCACCGTCATTTATTCCTGATGAGTTTCCAGCTGTTACAGTTCCATTTTTTTTAAAAACTGGTTTAAGTCGCGTTAAAGACTCTAAATTTGATCCCTCTCGAGGATGTTCATCTTTATTAAAATTAATTTCAGCATTTTTTGATTTAATCTTAAAATTTACTATTTCATCATTAAATTTATTTTCCTTTTGAGCCTTTAAAGCTTTTTCTTGGGATTTTAATGCAAATGAATCTTGCTCTTGTCTTGTAATTTGAAATTTTTCAGCAACATTCTCAGCTGTAACTCCCATATGGTAGTCATGAAACGCATCCCACAAACCATCTTTAATCATTGTGTCTATCAGTTCAGTATTACCTAATTTTTTCCCACTTCTTAGATGAATAGCATGTGGAGCTAAAGACATATTTTCTTGACCGCCTGCAATTATGATTTTTGATTGATCGGATTTCAAACTTTGAAAACCTGAAGCAACAGATCTAATACCAGAGCCACAAACTTGATTTACAATATAAGCAGGAGTTTCTTTAGGTATTCCAGATTTCATAGCTGCTTGCCTAGCAGGATTTTGCCCAGAACCACCAGTTAAAACTTGACCAAAAATAACTTCATCGATCTCATCACTACTTACTTTTGAGGACTTTATTGCCTCTGAAATTACTTTAGATCCTAGAATTTCCGCAGGAACATTTTTTAAAGATTTTTCTAGAGAACCAACAGCAGTTCTAACAGCAGCAACTATACTCACGCTTTTCATAAATTCTAATTTATATTTTTAAATTTTACTTTCAATTGAATTATCTTGGCGAATTAAGCCAATTAAAATTGCCATAATTAGGAATATATATGTAGTATTTCCAGTGGTAAAAAAACTTCCAGTACTTTTTAAAGGAAAAATTTCTACAAAAAATAAAAAAATAAATGGAACTATAAAATGGTTATTCATCAATGAGTTTTTAATAAAATACTTTTTAAATAAAGATACGTATAAAATTAAAAAAATAATTGATAAAACAGTTATAAATCCTAATATTCCTGTTTCTGTTAAAATTTCTAAATAATAATTGTGTGGATGCATATTACAGGTAAATTTTGAGTCAGGATCTATATTTGGTCTTTGATGACAGTAATATCTAAAGCTCTTTATGCCGCCTCCTATATATTTGTTGAGTTTCCAAGTTTCATGAAAACTTGCAAATTCCTTTAAGTAAGTTGGAGTATTATTGCTTTCAAAATTTTGATCTATTACTACGATAGTAACTATTTTTGAAATTTGAGTATAAAAAACTTTAAAATTTGATTTAACTTTCGGATTATAGTTAAAAATTATTAAGAAAATTAGTGGAAATATTATTATAAAAGGAAGTAGATATTTTCTTGTTTCTTTTTGAAAAATCAAAATCAAAGTGATGCAAAGTAAAAAAAGAAGCAAAGGCATTCTATTTCCAGATAATATTATTCCGGTAAAAAAAATCAAAAATAAGATAGCGACTAAATACTTTATGTACGGGCGTGTTTTTTTTAAATAATAAAAAGGTAAAACAAAAAACGCAAATATAGAAAATCTTTGAATAAAACTTCCAGCAATTAGTTCATCACCAAATGGGCCGCCTAACTTTCTTGACCCTGGAATTAATTGATAACCAAATATATCAACTTCGTAAATGTACTGATAGAAAATATCGAAACAAACAAAAAGAGATGATATTGAGCAAGTGATAAAAAAAAGTTTAAGAGTAATTATTTTTTTTTCTATTAAAAATCTTAAAATGAAATAAAGAAAGAGATATTTTATAAATAAGATAGATTTTATTGTAGTCCAAAATTTACTACCATAAAATAATTTATTTAAAGTAAAAAAGTCGTTAATTAAAGCAGTAAATAAAATCATTACAAAATATGAAATGATCAGTTTATCAATCAGATAAAACTTAATTTTAAATGGATTTAATCCAAAGAAAATAAAAGTTGAGACAATAATAAGTATTATATTGATATTAATAAGCATATTACCAGCGATAAAACTAAAAGGTATTAATGAAAACAATAAACTCAGGTAGTTGGTTTTTGTTAAATTTAGTTTTGAAATTAAATGCATTTTTTTTTAACTATGATATTCATCTATAGCATGAATAAACTTCAAAAAATAAAATTTATTCATATAAATGAATTTGCGCTTGTAGCTCAACTGGATAGAGCGCTTGGCTACGGACCAGGAGGTTCTGGGTTCAAATCCTAGCAGGCGCACCATCATGAGCAAATTGTTTAATTCATTTTCAATTTTTCATTTACTTTTTTTAAGTTTAATTGCCAGGGTTGTTACTTATTATTTTTATGGAGATACCAATTTAGCCAATGAATGGGCGTTTATTATACACAATTATGAAATAACAAATATTTTTGGAATTCATGTAGCTGTAGACGAGTATATTGCTGAAACTAAATTGGCAGAAGTTGGTGACAGAGTTATACCCTCCGTTTTTATGCCACCACTTTATTATTACTTTATTTTTGTAATTAAATATTTAGCTAATAATGCAATTGATGTTACAAATTTAATTATCTTTCTTCAAATTATTATAAGTTTAATCTCAATATTAATTTTTTCTAAAATTTTAAAGCTTCTGATTAATAAAAATTTTGTTATTTACATCGTATCTATTTTTGCTTTTTTTCCAATAAATGTTTTAGCAGCGTCTCAAATATCTTCAGTTACATTGCAAATTTTTTTATTGACTAATTTTTTTTATTTTTTATTTAAATTTAATAAGAAAAATAAATTAGTAAACTTAATTTTTTTTTCTTTTTTTTCTGGTTTATTAATTTTGATTAGAGGAGAATTTTTTTTATTTTATTCTCTAACTTTAATATATTTCTTTTTTTATTTAAAAGTACAATTGAAGGCTTTTCTAATTTCTGTGATTGTATCATTATTAATTATTTCACCTTATCTCTATAGAAACTATGAATTATTTAAAACTATTACTTTAACGAAGTCATTTGGCTATAATTTATTAAAAGGAAACACTCCAAATTTAAAAGTAAATGGTGATGCACTTTTTATAGAAACAGAGTATCCAAGAGATAATCTAAAAATAAAAACAGATAATAATTATGAAATTAATTTAGATAATTTTTATAAATCAAAAGCTATTGAAAATATAAAAAAGGACACAGTTCAATACGTAAAATTCTATTTTATAAAATTATTATCCTTCACTTTTTTTGACATAAATTCTAAATATGCCAATTATTATAATCTTCTTCATATTGTTCCAAAAATTATTCTCTCGATTACAAGTTTATTTGGAGCGATTGTTTCAATAAGAAAAAAAGGAGCCTTTCAATACTTATCTTTTTTCTATATTGCAAATCTTATGCTGTTTTCAGTTTTTTTTATTTTACCAAGATACAGCTTAATACTCCTGCCAGTTCAATTGGTCTTATCTATAAAAATGATTAAGATATTAAGAGGAAAATTGTTCGATTAATTCTTGAATGATCTTTTTAGAAGAATAGCTTTGTCTCCAATTAGGATAATCTCTTTTAAATTTGTTCATACTCGATACATACCAAATATGGTCTCCAACTCTATTTTCTTTTAGAATTTTCTTTTTTATTTTTATACCAGTGATTGTCTGAACTAGATTTAACGCCTCTACGATAGAGCAATTAGAATATCTCCCACCTCCAGTATTATAAACCTCTCCCATTTTTGGTTTTTTGTAAAACTCCCAAAAACAAGAAACTAAATCCTCACTGTGAATATTATCTCTGACTTGTTTTCCCTTATATCCTATCAAAGTATAATTTTTGTTTTGCAGAGAGGATTTTACTAAATAAGATAAAAAACCATGAAGTTTTGCACCTGAATGATTAGGTCCAGTTATACAGCCAGCCCTAAAACAGGCTGTTTTAAGCCCAACATTTTTCCCATACTCTTGCACAATTAAATCAGAATAAGCTTTAGAAGCACCAAAAAAACTATGTGTGCAATTATCAATAGACATAGTTTCGTCTATTCCATCTCTATATTTGTGATTATTCTTAATTTCCCATCTCGTTTTTTTCTCAACTAAAGGTAAAAAATTTGGGTTATCTCCATACACTTTGTTTGTAGACATGAAAATAAAAGGTGCTTTTGGACAATATTGCTTAGTAAGTTCCAAAAGATTTAAGGTTCCTCTCGCATTAATGTCAAAATCAATAAACGGTTGATTCTTAGCCCAATCATGTGAAGGCTGTGCGGCTGCGTGTATTATGACTTTGATATTTTTTTTATATTTCAAAAAAATTTTTTTTAAAGAAAGATAATTTCTAATGTCAACATTTGAATGGTTGTAATTATTTAAATTTTTTTTTAATTTTTTTTTGACCCACGAAATATCTCCATCTTTACCAAAAAAAAATTTTCTAGTATTATTGTCTATTCCTAAAATTTTAAATCCCTTTTTTGAAAAAAAACTTGAAGACTCTGAGCCCACTAGTCCACAAGATCCGGTGATTAAAGCAATTTTCATTAGAAATAATTTTTTATTTTTTTATTTTTTGATACCCATAAATAAATATCTTTCAAAATTTGATCTATACTTTTTAAAGGTTTCCACTTGTAAGTTTTCGTAATTTTAGAGTTATCAGTTATAAAATACGGTATATCAAAAACAGAACTTTTTGTAATTTTTTTAATATTTATTTTATTTTTTGTTAATTTTTCACATTTATTCGTTAAAATTTTAAGTGAAATAGAATTTTTAAATCCACCTCCAATATTGAATATATTGTTATTGATATTTTTGATTTTCTTGATTTGAATAAGAATTATTTTACAAACATCGTCAATATGAATCACATCTCTAACTTGATAGCCTTTCCCCCCAAACCCAATATAAGATAGTTTTCTTTTAAGAAAGTGGCTAGCGACCCATAACGGGACAAATCCTTGATCTTGTTTTCCGAACTGCCATGGACCAGCTATTACCCCGAATCTGTTAATTATATATTTTAAATTTGTTTTAAAGAAAATCTCACGAATTAATTTTTCTGAAGCAAGCTTAGTAAACCCATAAAGTGAACTTGCGGCAGAAGTTTCAAAGTTTTCATTTATTTTTTTTTTTATTTTAATTGGTTTTAATATATTTTTATTTTTAATAAGTTTTCTTAATTTATTAATTGAATAAACCCTACTTGAAGATAAAAAAACTATATTTGATTTGTCTTTAATACATTTTTTTAAAATATTAAAAGTTCCGATTAAATTTGTTGAAAACACTCTATCAGGGTCTTTTCTTGAGGCCTCAATTGCTGGCTCGGCACAACAGTCAATTATTAAATCAAATTTTGGTAAAGTTTTAACTTTACTAAAATTCTCAATATTTATGTTGTAATTTTTAATATTATTCTGAATTAATCTAGATTTATTTAGTTGAGAGCCTTTGCGCATAAGGTTGTCTAAACATGAAATTTTAGATTTTTTTAGATTTTTTTTCAAATAAATAGCTATATTTGAACCCACAAACCCACATCCACCTGTTATAAGTATTTTCATTATAAAATAAATATCTTACTAATAATGAAAAATATACTAACTTATGCTTTCAATAATAGTCCCAGTCAGAGATGAATCCGATAGTTTAAAAGACATTTTAGATTATTTTTCAAAAAACTTAATTAACATAAATTACGAGGTCTTAATTATCAATGATTTTAGTAAAGATAATACTTTAGAAAATGCTAGAAATTTATTTGACAAAAGCAAAAATTTTAAAGTTTTCGATAACAAAACAAAGGGATTAGGTGGGGCAATCAACCTAGGTATTAAAGAGTCCGAAGGAATTAATGTTGCAATTGTAATGGCTGATCGATCTGATGATATTAATGATCTTATTAAATATAACGAACTTATGAATTCAGGCAATTATGATGCTATTTTAGGATCAAGATTTTTAAAGGATTCAAAAGTTGCAGAATACCCTATTAGGAAATTAATTTTGAATAGGATATTTAATTTCTTTGTTGGGTTAATCTTTTGGAACAAATATAATGACTACACAAATGCATTCAAAATTTATAAAAAAAAATCTTTATTAGAAATTAAACCACTTATTTCAGAAAGTTTTAATATATTTTTAGAAATACCTTTGAAAATTATTTCTAGAAAATATAAATATAAAATCATAGCTATTAATTGGATGGGAAGAAAAAAGGGAGATTCTAAATTCAAAATAAGAGAACTGGGCTCAAAATACTTATTTACTCTAATCTATTGCTTTATAGAAAAAAATTTATTAAATATTAAAAAATGAGAATCTTGTATAACTTATCACTACAAAAGTCAGTGCTAATTTTTTTCTTAATTATTTTCGTAATTCTGATTGGCCTTACAATTATTTTATAAATATGCTCCCAAAAGAAGAATTACTCCGAGTATAATCCTATAAAAAACAAAAATATTTAAATTAAAATTTTTTATATATTTTAAAAAATAATTTATTGTAATTAAAGAAAATATATACGAAAAAAATATTGAAATTAAATTAAGAACCGATAAACCTAAATCATCTGATGTGATTAAATTTTTTAATCCATATATAGAAACTGCACCTAAAGTTGGAATTGATAATAAAAAGGATATTTTTACTGCATCAACTCTATCAAAATTTAGAAATCTTGCAGCAGTAATAGAAACGCCAGATCTACTTACCCCTGGGATGAGCGAAAACATTTGAAATAAGCCAATAAAAATTGCTGATTTATAATTAAAATCAGTATCAATTTTTTTCTTTAATTCGTATTTATCACTTATATATAACAGAATTCCAAACAATAAAGTCATCCATCCTATTATCTCTATAGTTCTTAATTTTTCTATTAAATTAGTTTTAACTAAAAAAAAACCAAACATCATTACAGGTAATGACGCTATTAAAATTTTAAAAAAAATTTTTTTATTTTTGATAAAGTTTATAATATCTTTGTGAAAATAAGTTAACACCGCTAAGAACGAACCAATATGTAAGCTAACATCAATAGAAAGACTTTGATCTTCAAAGTTGGTGTAGTTAGAAAAAATAATTAAATGTGAAGAAGAACTAATTGGTAAAAATTCTGTAACGCCTTGTATCAAAGATAAAATAAAAATTTCTATCATTTTCTTGTATGTGCAATTAAAGGTTGTTCTTTTAATGTCATATAGTATTGCATATCAGTTATGCAAAAAAAATCATCAAATTACTGGATAATATGATTTATAGGTAATTAATATTGACCTTATTTTTCTATTCAACTTACTTTTAGTCGATTAATTAATTACTTACTTATGAAAAAAAAAATGTTGCAATTTGTAGGTTTAAAACAAGAAACACCTATTAAAAGAAACACATCAAACAGGAAAGAAGATTTCAACGAGATTTATAACGAATTCATTACAGATAAAGCCAAAGATCAATCCAGTAGATGTTCTCAATGTGGAGTTCCTTTTTGCCAAATTCACTGTCCTTTAGGTAATAATATTCCGGATTGGCTGAAACTAACAGCGGAGGGAAGGCTTAAAGAAGCTTATGAAATTTCTCAGAGCACAAATAATATGCCAGAAGTCTGTGGGAGGATTTGCCCTCAAGATAGGCTCTGCGAAGGAAATTGTGTCATAGAACAATCAGGTCATGGAACTGTTACAATTGGATCAATAGAAAAATATATTACAGATACAGCTTGGGATAAAGGCTGGGTTAAGCCAGTAAAAGTTAAAAGAGAATTAAAACAATCAGTTGGGATTATCGGTGCAGGCCCAGCAGGAATGGCCTGCGCTGAAGAACTTAGAAAGTCTGGCTACCAAGTAACAATCTACGATAGGTACGATAGACCTGGAGGCCTATTAATCTATGGAATACCAAATTTTAAATTAGAAAAGTTTGTAGTTCAAAGAAGGACAAAATTATTAAAAGAAAGTGGAATTAAATTTGTTCAAAATTTTAACGTGGGTAAAGATAAAACTTTGTATGAGTTAAAAGAGAAGCATGATGCTATTTTAATTGCTACAGGAGTATATAAAG
>Ga0315315_10007045_pt1 | contig 10405 bp, 9 predicted proteins | sample M140m3416metaG_FD_203699 | JGI IMG/M metagenome (GOLD analysis project Ga0315315, IMG submission 203699) | Ammonia-oxidizing marine archaeal communities from Monterey Bay, California, United States - M1 40m 3416 | ecosystem: Environmental > Aquatic > Marine > Intertidal zone | place: USA... | reverse complement strand
CTTGACCACCTTGACCACCTTGACCACAGCCTGCGCACCCATCTTAATGTGGCCCGTGTTCAGTCGCGCGCAGCACTTCAGCTTGGGAAGTGGCGCCTCAGGCAAAGGCCTTACAGGGAGTCCTGCATATAGACTCTGGCCTACGAGCGGACTCGAGATAATACTTGCAGAAACCGCAAGCCAAAGGCTGTGTGGCGATGCCGTGCATTGACGCCCGGTAGGACAATATTGTGGGTGGGTGTGGTCATAGATGAGCAGGTACGCGGTGAGGACCGAGAATGGTCGAGACAAAATGAGTCTCACAAAGACAACCCAGCACGAAGGCGAGACCGAGTACTTCACTCGGCAGAGTATGCTGATGTAGTCGAATGGTGTGGGTCGTGACTGCGAACGCGCAAGTCGCCTCGAGGTAAAGCGACGCAGTCCAGCCTGCTTCTTCATACGACACAGGCCCTTCTGGGCGCAGGATAAGCGAGCACTATACCTTTGTTCCACGCTCACACTACTGCTAAGGTCGAGAGGATGAGCGTATACCTTCTCCTTACTTTACCGCTGGTAAGCGGCCTTATCGGCTGGGGCACAAACGCACTTGCCATACGGATGCTGTTTAGGCCTCTCGAGTGGGTTGGACTGTGGCGCATTGGGTGGCGAGGGGTCTTACCCGCTAATGCCGAGCGCATGGCCACCATCTGCGTTCAGCTAATGACCAGACACCTCCTCGACGTGCGAGAGGTCTTTGCACGAATTGACCCTGAGAAGATCTCCGAGCTTCTCAGCCCTGCACTGGAGAAGCACGCAGCTGAGATTGTGGAGGCCACGCTGTCGACCCGATACCCACGCCTCTGGGAGTCCATCCCCAGGCGGGCACGAAGCAGCGTACAGGATCGAGTCCGAGCGGAAATCCCTGAGGTCATTCACAAGCTCATGAGTGAGTTGCGTGAAGACTTAGACCGATACCTCGCCGTCGAGGCCCTGGTCATACAGGCTTTTGTCGGCAACCGAGCACTCCTCAATGAACTGTTCTGGAACTGCGGACGGTCAGAATTTTTATTCATTGCTCGCAGCGGCCTGATCTTTGGCAGCCTCTTTGGCTGTGTTCAAGCAGCCGTGTGGAGTAGCATCCAGCCCGTGTGGTTCCTACCCCTCACAGGGCTACTCATCGGCTGGCTCACCAACTGGATCGCCCTCAAGATGGTCTTCGAGCCGCAGCAGGCTCGGACACTCGGGCCCATCCGCTGGCAAGGCCTCTTCTTGATGCGCCAAGCTGAAGTCAGTGAGGCCTATGCGGCCTTCTTCGCGGAGCGTATCCTCCACCCGAAAGCCCTTGTCGATGCGGTACTGCGGGGCCCAGCCACAGAACGCCTGCTGATACTCTTGCAGCGATATATCGAAGACAGCGTCGATGCGGCCTCCGGGCCTGCACGACCTATCGTAAACTTGGCGGTCGGTACCGCCGAGTGGCGCTCACTCAAGCAAGACATAAGTCGTCAGTTGGTCGACAGGGTTCCCGGTGAACTGGACCGCGTCCATCAATACACCGGAGAGGCACTTGCTCTCAGAGAAGAGCTGACCCACAAGCTGAGGGGACTCCCCCCAGATCAGTTCGAGCAAGTCCTGAGACCCCTCTTTCGTCAGGACGAAAGGACGCTCATTGCAGTCGGTGCAATCTTAGGGGCGGCCGCAGGGTGTATTCAGTGGCTTCTGGTGGGCCTCACCTGAGCATACGGCACCAGCGGCCAACTTTCAGCAGTGATGTTGAATAAACCTACTCATCAGTATATAAGTCCTCTCCAAAGGAGTTGACCTATGCTAATCAACCTTTTTTTCGCGCTCATTGCCTGTAGCCCCGAGAGTGAGAATCACTCGGATATGCCCACTACAGCGTTCGATGACCTCGCCGACACCGGCAACGGACAAGCCCATGTCCTCCACTTTCTTCCTCACGCAGCAGACGGGCTCTCGGTCGAGCAAGTAGAGCCATCACGGTACTTAGGCCTCTGGTATGAGGTCGCTACGACACCGTCCCCTCAGCGAGATTTCTGCAGCGGCACCATGGCTGAATACTCACTCATCAGTGAAGAGAAGATCGGCGTCACCAACCGGTGCTACGTGGGCGACCTCAATGGTGAACTCAACGAAGTCCAAGCGACGGCTCGACCACTCGACGACACCTTCGCAAGGCTCATGGTCGACTTCGGTTACGGGTTTGAGTCACCCTACACTGTAGTCGAACTCGTCCAGACGGCAGGCCAAGCCGAGTACACCTACGCTACTGTCTCCAACAATGATGTCCAGCTATGGATCCTCTCGAGGACAGCCCAGATGCCTACGGACGTCTATGATGAACTGTTGGCACGATTGGACATACGGTATGAATCAGCCTCGAGGCTGACCAAGACAGAACAACCACGACCATCCGAATAGATACACACCGTGACTCTGGAGCGGAAGAGACTCCTCTCAAGCCAAAATCCAGCACAGAGAACAATTTCGTCCGATAACGCCACACCTTACATTCTCAATCGACCTTACGCGCACCTCTAAGTGTGGTTCGATCTCACCGATCACTTAGAGCGCCCTGTACGATAGAATCATTCACGTGTGGACTACAGCAATAGACTGCACTTCACCACACGTTCAGGAGCCGTACATATGGGCCGCCCAAAACTAGACGCTCACCCCGTACCGACGACCGAGCGAATTCTAAATGCTGCGGAACGAATTTTTAGTGAGAACGGATACGCTGGGGCAAGACTCGCAGACATCGCTGCGGAAGCTGACATCCGTCGGCCCTCGCTGCTGTACCACTTTGAATCAAAAGAGGTCCTGTATGAGGCAATGGTTCACCGCCTCTTCAACCGCCTCATGAACTCCCTGTCTGGACAGATGCTCTCAGACACTACGTTTGAAGTACAAATCATTGAGTTGGGCAGAGCCTTCAGGAATTTTGCTGAGGAAAACACGGCCTTCGGTCGGATCGTTATCCGCGATATCGTCGACCACCGGGATCCTGTCCCAGCGCTACTGGCGAGTGGAGTTGTTCCTGTCTTGGACCTGGTCTGTCACTACATCGAGACCCAACAAGCAGCTTCGCAGACAACGAACTCCGTACCTGTCCGATCCGCCGTACTGCAGTTCTGTACTGACACCCTCCTCCAGATTTCAGCTGGCCCTCTTCGGAGCCCTCTGTGGGGAACTGATGATCACACCGATATGCTGCTCAATCGCCTGTTCCTCTAACCCTGAAGCGAGCACGGCTAAGATACTCCATTCAGAGCCGGCCGAGTGAGTGAGCGCTGGCCAAGCGGACCGTAATGCTAAGCCCGAAGACCATGAGCCACTGCCATCGGCGAGCCTGTAGTCCTCAGACCCAGAATCTCATCGAGGTCCTGCAGAAGCCGGCTCAACTCGCTGGGCAGCCCGATCGAGATACGGAGTGAGGACGGCATCCCGTAGACAGTCATTGGTCGGGTGATCACACCTCGCTCGAGCAGTTGCTGATAAATCGGACCGGCATCTTGACGAAAATCGACCAGTAGGAAATTGGCGTGACTCGGACCTACAAGACATCCTCGAGAGATCAACTCCGTCCTCAGCCACTCTCGGAGCTGTCGGTTGAACTTTTTTGTTCGCTGTAAGCTCGTCTCATCAGCAAGTGCAGCCAACGCCGCAACCTGCGCCATGGAATTCACATTAAATGGTGTGCGAACCTTATCTATATACTCAGAAAGGCCTTCTGACATGAGCGCATAGCCACACCGAAGTCCAGCCAGGCCATAAGCCTTAGAGAAGGTCCTAAGCACCACAGTTCGGGGCCGGCTAGCGAGGAGGCTGAGCGAGTTTGGCGCGAAGGCCGAGTCAACATACTCGTGGTATGCCTCGTCGAGGACCAAAATCGGTGAATCCCCCTCGGACCTCCGGTCCATTTCAGTAACAAAAGCCGTCAACTTTTCACCTGAAATCAAGGCGCCAGTCGGGTTGTTAGGGTTCGCAATGAAGACCATTCTGGTACGACGTGTCACCTTCGCTGCGAGCGCATCAAGGTCGTACCCACCTCGCGAGTCAAGAGGTGCTGTCACAATCTGACGACTCATCGCCTGTGCACCGAGCTGGTAGGCGATGAACGTGCCCTCGCTCGTGAGCACATGGGTTTGCGGGACAACAAAAGCCTGAATCAGCAATGCGATCAGCTCATTCGAGCCATTGCCCAGCACAATATTCTGAGATGGTACGCCGTACTTGCGAGACAGGGCATGCTTCAACTGGAACTGAGCACCATCAGGATAACGATGGAGACCGCCTATCGCATCGCTGACTGCAGCAGCTACCGCTGGCGACGGTCCAAGAGGATTCTCATTTGAAGCCAGTTTAATTGGACTCAGGACTCCGTATTCACGGGTGACCTCTTCTATAGGCTTGCCAGGCAGAGGCGGCACGATCGCAGCAACCTCTTGGGAAACTAATGGAAACATAGACATTGGAAACACCTCAAAACTAGAACCATCGACTTAGGCAGACATTGAGACTTCGGGAGCACGCCAGACCGAGATCTCGACACCATCCTCGATTGCGGCGTTGTATTCCATGGGCAGCGGGTAGTAAGCGCTAGAAAAGTGCGTACTATTACGGACATAGTCGAGGTACTCGACCAATGTGCCGCTGAAAATCCCAACGTTGTCAGCAACAATTATTGCCCCATCATTGAGCAGTCCTGCCGCCTCCAGTCGCCTGAGGTCCGAAAGGTATTCATCCTTGAGATGGTCGATGAAGACCAGATCAAAGCCCTCCCCCAACTTGGGGATACCCTCAGCCGCTGTGCACACGCGAATCTCAACGATGTCATTTAAGCCAGCGTGACACACAACTCTTTGCGCTAACGCCGCGTTCTCAGGATTCGCCTCAAGACTGATTAGCTGTCCGCCTACTTCACGCAGTACCGCACCAATAAGAACCGCTGAGTAGCCACAGTAGGCGCCGAGCTCCAAGACACGTCGAGCACCACTATCGGCCACAGATCCGCGGAGGAGTTCGCCTTTTTCGATCCCCACATTCATCAAGAACCGTTTGCGCTTCGCAAACTGGTCCATGACAGCCAGAACACTCTCCGGATTACCGAATTCTGCGTGTTCCTCAACCTGTTGGGTCACCTCACGCTCACGGCTCCCCGTTCTAAAAATAAAGGCGACAAGTGAGCGCCATATTTCAAGGACCGCAAAGAAGAGCCACTGGAAGAGATGTCTTCTAGTCAGAGTTACAGGAATCATCTTGGTCACCTCGACATCCCAGCCCAATGCTGAGAAAAAGAGTTTAGGAATTCACCAATGCGGCACGACTGTGCCCCTGCGGTGCATCAGCGGGAAGAAATGGTGCAAATGGTGGCACCTCCTCCCGGCGGAGAGTGAGTTCAAGAACTGCAGGGCCGGCCCAGTCCCAGCAGCTAAGGGCATCGAATGCAGCGTCGAGCTCAACGAGGGTTCCCGCTCGCCCCACCCAGAGCGCATCTGAGGCGCCGAATCCACGCGAGATCTGAGCGATGGAAGGCTCCGCGTAGCTCGCGCACTCTATGCGACCGTCAAAATACACCTGCTGTCGTGTGACACACATGCCGTGCTTAGCATTGTTGAAAACAACAAATAGGATGGGCAGCTCCTGCTCCACAGCAGTGTGAACCTCCATTCCCTGCATCAGGAAGGCCCCGTCCCCGCAGATGACCATGGTGCGTCTAAACTCACCGTCGTTCATACTCGCACCAACTGCAGCAGGAATCGCGTAGCCCATACCACCCATTCCGAGAGCTATTGATGTCTCAAGATTCTCGTGCGGAGTGAGATAATGAAGAGCACTGGCCGCGCAGTTTCCTGCATCAAAGACAAGGCGTCCATAATCAGCAAGGTCCTCCTGAATCCGAGCAATCGCCTCTGATTGAAGCAGACACTCCTCTGCAGGCAGCACTTCATCGGCCGGTACTGGCTCAGCGAGTCTTGGGATGTACGCCAGGTGGCGATAGCCCGCTGGTCTCCCCCTAAACAACTGCAACATCAGCGGACCCTTTAGGACAGCCTCAAAGAAACCGTTGATGTCTACCTCGATGAATTCTGCCGACCGAAACGTGTTTCGGCTCAGACCAAGCTCGTCATTGATGAAGACTAGGTTGGCCCTCTCCAAGCCAGGTCCAATCGCCGCTCGCTGCATGACCTCCAGGTGTGACCCAAGCACAACCACAAGGTCCGCGGTCTCATTGATGTACCGATGCACGGACGGATGTCCAGCTGCTCCAACAACACCGAGAAACAAGGGGTCGTCATTCGGAAAACATGCGACATCGGACAACGACGTCGCTACGGGCAAGTCCACTCTACGAGCAAACTCTACAACCAAGTCCCTAGCCGCCCCTGCTCGCACACCTGGTCCGACAATGAGCACAGGATGCGACGCTGCAACGAGCGCGTCCTCGAGAGCCCTCACCTGAGAGCTGGTCGGCAGGACAGGTTCATAAACATCGGCCAGACGTCTGGGCCAGTTGAGAGGTCGCGGTGGCACGATTGCCTGGAACAGATCCTTCGGTACCAACAACACGCCGGGTCCCCGTCTCGGACTTAAGGCCGCACTCACAACCTCTCTCAGATCATCCCAAAACCGTTCCGCTGAGTTGATCACTTTGGTGGCCTTGGAAATAGCGGTCCAGAGCTTCTCAGCATCTACGGTATGACCAATACCTGAAGAGTCTTGAAAACCACCGACACCGTTGAGGCCTTGACTCACCTGTCCAACGATCGCCAGAACTGGAATGCCTTCCTGAAACGACTCAGCGACACCAACAGCGAGATTCATCATCCCGCCACCCGATGTAGAGCAGCAGACCCCTAGCGGAGCACCAGACCTCGCCTGGGCATCTGCCATAAATGCTGCACCAATCTCGGAGCGTGCAGCGACTGACCTCAACTGACGTCCACCATGACGATGAATCGCATCATGGAAATCTTCTATGTTGGCGCCACTTACGCCAAACACCGACTCTATCCCCCACTCACGCAGAGTCACAGCCAATGCTTCCGCGACGGTTAGATTCTCAATTATGCTGCATTCTTCCATCGGATCACCGCTGCTGCCGCATAGTCGCCGGCATGAGAAAAGCCGCCGAGGACGACGTAGCTGTCATCGCTCAGCTTTCCGGTCTCCATGGCACGCTCGAGACTGACAGGAATCCCAGCACCAAAGAGGTTCCCAAATTCATCGAAGGTGTCCACATGCCGTTCAGGCTCAACCTGGAGTGCTTCTCTCCAGTTTCGAAGAAACACTGGGTTCGGCTGATTGGTTACCAAAGCACCAATCTGCCCAGTCTGGATGTTCGCTTGGCGACATGCTTCTTCAACAATTTCCGGAACCATCCTGTTCCCGCGCTGGACAACCCGAGCGACCTTGGAGCGACTAAAGTCGATATGGAACTGCGCTGCTCCTGGCTCCCACCAGCTCCGACCGTCGGGACTTGCAATCTGCATGTCCGAAGCATTCTCCGCGTAGCAACGAACGGCTACAGATTGAACAGGACGGGCATCTCCGACCTCAAAAATGGCGACCCCACAGCCGTCACCAGGAATAGAGGCCTGGGGTAGCAGCCGAATGTTGTCATCCGCAAAAATTCGGCCAGCAGAGGTCTGCGCATTGCAGATCAAAACTCTTGAGCCGGAAGATGTAGTCAGAAGTGACTGGGCCAACGAAATCATAGAGATGAATGACACACAACCGTGATTATGCAGGTCAAAGATGCCCATCGGACGTGCACCGATGACCTTTGCAACCTCAGCCCCGCAACCGGTAAACGGAAGATCAGGCAGGGACACATTGGTAAGAATGAAGTCGACATCTCTGACCACATCCGCACCGACGTCTTCAGCGAGCCTCCCCAGGGCCTTACAGATGAGGTCAACAGCAGTCTCACCTTTTGCCAAGTGGCGACGCTCTTGTGCACCCTTGAACATACCGGACTGCGCAGCACCCTCCCCGCCGCCAAAGAACGAGTTAGGAACTACCGTATCCGGAAATGCTGTAGCCACAGCCTTCAAACTTATTGGCTTCATATTCATCAGTTCATCTCTTCAACTCGACCCGAGACCGGGCCACGCTTAGTTTTTGGTGGTCCAAGGACGCAGGGTTTCCCCAGTCCGATGGCGATGTTCAAGGATATGCTTGAGGTTGGTCATCTCAACGACGTGCCCAGCTCGAAAAAACGGCCACAGATCACCGACCCAAGTGTCCCGAGTCGACGAGGCCGTCTGAGGAAACGGATTTTTGTCGTAGAAGGGGTGTCTACAATTCGACCAAAGGACGACTGAACCGGGCCTATCAAACACCCGCTGAGCCGGTACAACACGCATCAAATAGATCATCCACAGGTGACTCCCCTGGTCCCAAGCACAGTGGTAGTCAACAGTCATCGCATCCGCGTTCGTTACCGTCTTACAGAATATGGGAGTCTCATCTGCAAGACGATCCCAGCCCTTGAGAACACCCGACACATTTGTTTCTTCAAAGTCCCGAGTACTCCAGGTCCACTCTTCTAAGGACCGGACATCTGCCAAGTACTCAAAGACCTTCTCCGGCGGGCAGTCGATGTATTCCTCTATGGTGCAGTACTGACCATAGACATCTTCATGCTTGTAGACGGCGTGGGTGTCCTCCATACAGAGATCACCCATTTGATCGCGGCTGAATTGTTCAATTCGTTTGAGCCCTTGAATGTTCTCTACGGCGAGCATCCCTCACCTCCTTTTTACATATATAACTACTCTTGAGTAGGTTTGTAGCAAAACTTTGATCATAATTTCATCATGAAAAGATACGTACAGTTTCAGAATCCTTGAAAGCTGAGGTTTCAGAAGCTTAATTCTGTTTTTTACGTAAAAGCAGGGCCAACCGAAAGCTATCCAAAACTGTAGCAAAAAAGTGAGACAGGCCGCACCGGGGGGGGGCCCAGCACCGTGGACATCAGACTGAGAGCAACACCAGACCAAATCACGCGTCAAAGTCAATGTGTCACAAACCGTCAGACTGTCGCAGGCACACTGAGCCTAGTGAGCTCAAGCAAGCTGGCCACCCCATCATAGATTTCGAAACAGAAGGGGCAGAGAAGAGAAGACACGAGAGCGACGGTTCGTAGAACGCTCGATCGGCCGGACTTCTATAATCTCGGTGTCAGCATCTGCCGCCGGATCGAGATCCGGAAAGTCGAGCTCAGTGACCTCAAATTTCTCTTCCCCCTCGATATCCAGGCCAGATTCATTCATCACGTAGATCTCAAGCGGGGCGCGGCCCCAGCATGCGGTTCAGGAGCGGGTCCCAGTACCGTCTTTCGGCGACCAGGTTGAAAGGTGAGAGGGGCGCCGGCGTGTCCTGCTTTCTGTGGCCGAGTCAGGCTCGCCTCCCCAGGCATGCCGTTATTCTCTGGCCATCCAGCAACGCCGGCGCCCCTCTCGAATCAGGTCTTCGACAGGCATCCACACGCAACTTCAGTGCGTTGATGCCTGTGAAGTAGTGAGGTGACCCGACCGAACATCTTCGGGCTTAGGAGCCCGAAGTGCTGGCCAGTCCCCTACTCGCAAAGACACTCTGGAGTCTCAACAGAAACCATCTCGACCATCTCGCCTTCGAGCATGAGCCAATTGCGAGAGTCAGACTCGCTTGGCGTCTCAACGCCAAGACCTACGGGACTCCCAGCTGGACCACCCAGCGCCCCCATGACAAAGATGCTGAAGTCAGCATTAAACTCAAAACTGTTCAGAGGCTGATTGTGGACACTATCGAGTGGATTGTCACCCTCAGCAAGCCCACCTGCGGAACAGTCGAGTGTAAACGAATCATCAGTGCAGCGTACATTTCCAACTGTCGTGTAGTCTCGAAGACAGCCTGGTCCAGAAGAATCTACGGCAACCCAACTATTGGTCCCGTGGGCACTCCCGTAGTCACAGTAGTCCCAGTCAATAAGCCCCTCATCAACATCCATGACACCTACTGCAGTTCCACACTCATCAGCGGTATTGGCTTGAGCCTCAGTCTCGATGGTCATGGTACCCAGTAGATCAATGTCTGAACTAAATGCTTGCTGGAGACTGTAGTCTGTAATCACAGCAGCTCCCGCGACAATTTCGCCATCAATCGCCGGCACTCGTATAGTCAACAAGTCCGATGACTCTCCACCGATCGAGTAAGAGGCATCGCCAAGCCCCAAAAGTGTATCCGTGATGCTGTAGACACCGGAGATACTGTAGGTGATGTCCAACGAGTACCCACAAGCTGTAGCGTCAGCGTCAGCGTCAGCGTCAGCGTCAGCGTCAGCGTCAGCGTCAGCGTCAGCGTCAGCGTCAGCGTCAGCATCAGCATCAGCATCAGCATCAGCATCAGCATCAGC
>Ga0315315_10007044_pt1 | contig 10405 bp, 8 predicted proteins | sample M140m3416metaG_FD_203699 | JGI IMG/M metagenome (GOLD analysis project Ga0315315, IMG submission 203699) | Ammonia-oxidizing marine archaeal communities from Monterey Bay, California, United States - M1 40m 3416 | ecosystem: Environmental > Aquatic > Marine > Intertidal zone | place: USA... | reverse complement strand
GGTTTCGTAGCCAAAACCAAATAAAAACGAAAAGATAATAGCAAGAGAAGAAAACAAACCATTATAACTCAAAAAGGAAAGAGCAGTCTGCAGTAACTCAGTCCTTTTCTTAAATAAATATATAATGATTCCAAGCAAAAAGTAAGGGTATAAAATTCTTAATAGTTGTTGGATTTCCCTAAGTAAAGAATAGTGATCAAGTTGTACCCAATAAAAATTCAAAGCTATAAAAAGTGAAATAGTAAATAAAAGAAAGAACTGAAGGTCACTTCTTTTAATAAAAAATACAAATGGCATACTAATGATTAACAAACAACCCCTATAAATAACTCCTAAAGAAGATTCAGCTTTGAGTAATCCAGATACAAACCCATTTATTAAATCAATGATTGCTGGAAAAAGAAAGACAAAAAAAAGAATCATTAAAAGTATACTCTTAGAAATTCTTTTCTTTTTATTTACTGCATTATCGATCATCTTTCTATGCAAACAAAATTATGTTTTAAAACAATAGCATCTATTCTTGTCATGTTATTATATCGACATTGGAAATAAATATAATGTAGTACAACTAAAAAATCTACCACCCCGTTTATTTCCCACTTTTCATTATTATCTATTTGCTTTCTAAAATTAAAATAAGTTATGTCAATTGGGATACCATCTTCTATACAGTCTTCCCAATCAATAAGCTTAATATTATTATTTTCAACTATAATATTTGTTAATGTACAATCTCCATGCATTAATGAAATAAAAATTTGTTTATCTTTAAATTTTGAAATATATTCAGAAAGCCACCCTAAAGTATCTTTATTATTATTTAATTTCATGAAAATTAGATTCATCATTTTTTTAACATAAGGATGGTCTTTAAAAGATACTGACTTACAATCATTGTATTTTGAATTAAAAAATTCAATAATCTTTTGTGGTAAAATTTCAGGATGATTACCTTTATAAAAAGCAGTTTCCAAAATACTATATTCTTCATTTAACTGATAATTAATAATCTTAGGAAATATCTCATTATCATTAAAATATTCAGCAATTACTTTATGCTCATTTTGAATTAATTTACTTGCGTAATTAAATCCTATCTTTATTAAAGATGGTTTCTCCCCAAGATTAAAAATAACAAACTTGTTATTAAAATCCTGATTCCATGGTAAAATTAACCGAGTAGTTGAATTAGTAATTTTAGTTGCTATTTTAATTGTTGAGAAAAAAGATCTTATTAAAAAAAAAGGCAAATAACCCAATACAAACTTTTTAAGCCAACCATATTTATTTTTTGGTTTGATAAAACTGATTGCTTTTTGAAAAGCAACCTTTGATGTCATTGGAATAATAAAGAACGGAGTATCTATATTTGGTAAAACCAGATATTCACCTTTATTTATCGGTAATTTATTTAATTGCTCTATAATTTTCATATCTACCTAATCGCCTAAACATCCCATATTTAATCTTATCAAAAAGATATTTCAGCTTTAATTGCATATTATTTTCTAAAACAAGAGATTTTAATTTTCTATTAATTTCTACTTCATCTGACTTCAATCCTTCTGTAAAATAATTTTCTAATAATTTCTTTGCAGATTTACTTTTATGTTCATTAAATATAGTGACTGTCCAATTGTTAAAAAAATTAGAAGCTAAACAATTCTGCCCTTTTTTTTGATAAAGATTCTTATATACCTCAAATGTACTTGACTCTTTTGGCATATCTTTATCTAAAAACAAATGAAAAGTCCAGAAAGTAAATAACTTCTCTTCAGAAATATCAGGAACTAATATATGCTCGGATATATATTTAACTGAGGTATAAGGAGCTTCTTTCTGAATTACTAATGATTTTCTTGGCAAGAAACAAATATTAAACTTAATATCTAACAATAAGCCATCTGCTAGAAGTTGGATTGAACTATTTGCGTTTGGTGGTTTGAATTTTAATATCATTCCACTATCAATAAGTATCTCTTTTAATTTTGAATAATCATCATGGCAAAGAACAAAATCTATATCTTTTATAGGTTCCCGAAAATCAATTGGCCTCAGTAGATAATATCTTAGTGAATGCTTATCAAATAATGAAAACAAATAATCTATTCTTTTCTGCATTATAATTGTTTTTTTAATGCATTCATTGCCAAATTAAATGAACAATTAATGTCATTTTTCACAGTGTCAATTACTAAATGTGGAATATTATTTTTAGTTAAGTATTTTTTGTAATATTTAATTACACTCCTAATCTGAAATTCTGATATTTCCTTTTTCCTATTATAAATAACCTTACTATCTCCTTCAAGTAATATAATATAATTTGGATTTGGTGAAATTCTTAAAAGTAAAGCATAATAATATCTTAATCTTCTGCCTTGTATCTTTGTATTAATATAACTATCAATAGGACACCTGTCTGATATAACATGAGATTTCTTAGCAGAGTAAAAAATGGCAATATCATTTATAAATCGCAAACCTTTTCTAATAACTCTTTTTATAAAACTTCTTGGCTCAGATTTCATAAACAAATTAAAGTACTTATAATTTCTACTTTCATTATTGTACCCAAAGTAAACATAATCCAATCCATCAATCTGTTCAGATAACGCTTTAGCTAAAGTTGTTTTCCCCGTTCCATCTGGCCCTAAAATTGCAATTAACATTATTCTCTTAAAAGTTTAAATTCAGAATACACTAAATAAATTATCATTATAACAAAATAAGAAATGGCATTTGCATATGCAGCACCAATTATTCCCATAGATTTTGTGAGTATTATTGTGCTAACTACTGTAACAATAACCAATACACTAGTTGCATAAACTCTTATTTTTTGTTTATCTTTTGCGGTAATCAATACGCCATAATTTGCACTTACAAACCTAAACAAATAGGTAACAGCAAAAATCAACAACAATTCATTAATGTAATTTAATTCATTAAATTTATTGCCATAGAATAAATTAACTATCCAACTTCCTTGCAAATAGAATAAAAAGAATAGAGCTAAGCCTGAGACAAATGCAACTAATGAAAACTTTCTAAATAAACTTTTAAAGTATTTAATGTTCTCAATATTTTCTGATAATTGTTTTAATAACACCTGAGAAAATATCATAGGTAAAATAGAAATAGGCACAATAATAATTTGAATAGATCGATAAATTGCTAAATCTTTATCTTTTACAAGAAACCCCATAATGATAATTATTGCATTTAAATATAGTGCCGACTGCAATTCATGAAAACCATAAGGCGCTCTTTCTTTAATAAAGATTTTCATATTCTTTTTAAAATCATCTATCTCTTCATTAGTATCATCCGCTTTATAATATTTATACAACTGAAAGGATGAAAAAATAAATAGCAAAATATGCATTAATAAAACAAGACCTAAAATATTAATTAAGAGTGGCGCAAATAAGTTAAAGTACAAACAAAGCAATAAACAAATTACAAATAAGAAGTATATAATATATCCTTTCGCTTCTTTATCGAACAAACCAGTACCTTTAAAAAATGAATAGGTATTTTGGATTAAAATCATAAAGGACGCTAATAAAATAGCAAAAAGAAAGTGGTTTGTGTTTATTATTGTTTGATTAAAAAAACTTAGAGCCAACAAAATACCTCCAAGAGTAAATGCAATAGCTACTGAAAGAAAGGCTGATTTTAAATAGTAATAATATTTTCGTTCTTTTTCTTTGGAGACTTTATAGATTAAAAATAATTGCCCTCCAAAAGACATAACGCTTTTAAAAAGATTTGCCAATGAAATAATAAAGGAGAATCTTCCAAAATCAGATAATGACATAAATCTGGCTAAGCCATAATTTACCAACCACCTTGAAACAAAATTCATCCCATTAGAGATGGTATTAGAAAATAAATATTTAATTACTTTATTATTCAAAGTAATCACCTTTTAACCCCACAAAAATCTAATTCTATTACTTCAGTTTTCAAGCCTTTAAACTCTTTATGTGCTACTAAATAAATAATAATATCAGCTTTCCCATTCAGTTCTTCATAATCGGTTAAATCGTATTTATTACTCACCTCCAGATTAGGTTCAACTAAAAGTAAATCAAATTTTCCTTCACCCAATAAAGTATCTACAACTAATAAAGCAGGAGATTCTCTCAAATCATCAATATCAGGCTTAAATGCCATGCCCATTAATGCAATAGTTGGCTTTGTGTTATTATCTAATTCAAATTGTAGTGCAGTAGATTTTATCTTCTCAATTACCCATTCCGTTTTGTAATTATTTATCTCTCTTGCATTTCTGATAATTACTGCTTCTTTTTCAAATTCTGAAACAATAAACCAAGGGTCAACTGCAATACAATGCCCTCCAACACCTGTTCCTGGTTGTAAGATATTCACTCTTGGGTGTTTATTTGCTAGATTTATTAACTCCCAAACATTGACCCCTGCTTTATCACAAATCATACTCAATTCATTAGCAAAAGCAATACTCACATCTCTTGATGAATTCTCTACCAACTTACACATTTCAGCCGTTTTTGCATTTGTCGCATGTAAGCTACCCTTTACGAAATGACGATAAAAATCTTGTGCTGCTTTTGTAGATTCTTCATCCAAACCACCTATCACTCTATCGTTATGCTCAAGTTCATAAATTACCTTCCCAGGCAAAACTCTCTCAGGGCAATAAGCAATGTTTATTTTCCCTTTAAGCTCAGGTCTTTCCTCAAAAATAATTTTAGACATTTTATCAGTTGTCCCAACTGGGCTTGTTGATTCTATAATAAATAAATCTCCTCTTTTCAGATTTGGCAATATCATACTTGTGGCAGATTCCACATATTTCAAATCCGGCTCATGATCTCCTTTAAAAGGGGTGGGAACTGCAATTAAATATACATCTGCCGTATCAACAGTAGTACTAGCTTTTAATAATCCTCTTTCCACTACATGTTTTACCAGCCCATCTAGCGCAGGTTCTACGATATGAATTTTACCCTCATTAATAGTATCAACAACAGATTGATTTACATCAATCCCTTGAACTTTAATTCCTCTACTTGCAATTAAGGATGCTGTCGGTAAACCAATATAACCCAAGCCCATCATTACTACTTTCAAATCTGTCATTTTATTTTTTTGATAAAAATTCTACAATTCTTTTACTTGCTTTCCCATCTCCATAAGGATTGTGCAATTTACTCATATTCTCGTATTTTTCTGAATCTTGTAAAAGTCCATTTGCCTCTCCAATTATTTTTTCCACATTAGTACCTACCAAAATCACCGTTCCTGCTTCAACTGCTTCTGGCCTTTCAGTTGTATCTCGCATCACCAATACCGGCTTTCCTAGTGATGGTGCTTCCTCTTGAACTCCTCCACTATCTGTAATAATTAACTTTGATTTTTCCATCAACCACAAAAATGCTTCATAAGGTAGTGGAGCAATCAAATCAATATTTTCCACATCTGATAAAATTGCATTCACTGGCTTTTGCACATTTGGGTTCAAATGCACTGGATAAATAATTTGCACATCATTCTGCTCTGCAATTTCCTTTAATGCTTTGCAAATATTAAGAAAACCTTCTCCATGATTCTCTCTTCTATGCCCAGTAACTAAAATTAAATCTTTATCTTTTTTTACTAGACTTTTAAGCATATTTATTTGCGTATTATCAATATTTTTTACTTTATCTACTCCATCCAAAAGAGCATCAATTACAGTATTTCCTGTAACAATTATACCCTCCTTTGAAATGTTTTCATTCAATAAATTTTGTTTGGACTGATCAGTTGGCGCAAAATGAAAATCAGCAATTCTTCCAGTAATACTTCTGTTTATTTCTTCTGGAAAGGGAGCATATTTATTAAATGTTCTTAACCCTGCCTCAACATGACAAACTTTTGCTCCATAATAAAAAGCCGCAATACTTGCCGCCATTGTAGTAGTTGTATCTCCATGTACAAATACGAAATCAGGAGCAAATTCTTCTAAAACTGGCTTTAAATTATTAATTATTTCCCCCGTCAAATTATATAAATTTTGATTAGGCTTCATTAAATCTAAATCATAATCAGGTATAATATTAAAAAACTCCAAAACTTGATCAAGCATTTCTCTATGTTGCGCCGTTACACAAACCTTAGATTCAAAATTATTACAATCTTTAAATGCTTTAACTACTGGCGCCATCTTTATGGCTTCTGGCCGTGTACCAAACACAATTAATACTTTCTTCATTTCTATATTTTTCTCAATCAACTAATTCACTAAATTCAAAATCTATATCTGTTTCTTGATTTGCGAAGAAACGATATAACTTTTCGAATATTGGCAGGTTACTACTTGCTTTTTCATCTATTAAATCATGAAACATTTTAAAAGCATTCAAACCCTCTAATATCACAGAGTTTGATTTATAATCAGCACTAAAAAAACCCTTACCTATTAACAAACCAAGTGTTCTATTTCTACTTAAATCATTTAGTGAAGTCATGCATAAATCTCCAAATCCGCAAGCTAAAAACAAGGTATCATCAGTACCTCCTAATGATCTAAGTAAAAATCTAACTTCTGAAAATGATTTTGTCAAAATCATAAATCTAGTATTAGGTGAATTATATTTAGCATCTACAACACCAAGTACAACAGCATAAATATTCTTTAACACACTAAGTAATTCTACACCTCTAATATCAGTAGTAAAATCAATATGAAGGGAGGTGTTTTTTATAATTTTATTTATAGTTTCGCATTGCTTTTTTGTAGTGTACCCAAGGGTAAGTAAAGTATCAGCATGTTCCATGACCTCAACAGCAAATGAGGGTCCTTTTAGTGTCACAACATTTTCTGTATCTAATTCTTTTTTTATACTTTCTACAATAGTAATCCCTCTTTCAAATAAACCTTTAGATAAGTTGACAAACAACACATCAGCTTGTAAAAAAGATTTTAACTCGGTTAAATTTTCTATTATAACTGATGATGGAAGAGCAATAAAAACTATATCTGCATCTCTAATAAATTCTTTACTAGAACTTGCTTTTAAATGTTTTGTAAGTTGTTTATTTGGAAAGCAATATTTATTTGTGTGAAACTCATTAATTTCTTTAACTTTCTCTTCGTTTCTAGAAAATAAAGTCACCTCATTTTCAGTATTTACTGCGAGTTCGTTTGCAATTGCAGTTCCAAAAGTCCCTGCGCCTAAAACTAAAATATTCATACTACAAAAATAAAAGGATTATACTGCTTCTGAAGTGTATCCATCAACATATTTTAACAAAAGTTCTTTAACAACCTTTTCATCTTGATTTTCTCTAGCAAATTTAATTGTATTAACACAAATACTTACTTCATTAAAGGTCAATTTACTCTCTTTAGCTTGCATAATCCTAGGGTGTTCAGATTGAACAACATCATTTCCAATCAATAACTCTTCATATAATTTTTCCCCTGCTCTAAGCCCAGTAAATTCTACTCTTATATCTCCATCAGGATTTTCATTATCAATAGGTGTAAGTCCACTTAAGTGAATCATTTTATAAGCTAAATCTATAATTTTAATTGGCTCACCCATATCTAAAACAAAAACATCTCCTCCTTTTGCCATAGCTCCTGCTTGTAAAACAAGTTCAACTGATTCTGGGATTGACATAAAATATCTTGTTATACTCCTATGAGTTACAGTAACAGGTCCTCCTTTTTTTATTTGCTTTCTGAATAGTGGCACTACTGAACCAGCAGAATCTAACACATTACCAAAACGAACCATTGAAAAACATGTGTTGCTTTTCTCAGAAAATGCTTGCAATACTAATTCTGACATTCTCTTTGAAGCACCCATAACATTTGTAGGTCGGACTGCCTTATCTGTAGAAACAAGAACTAAATTTTCCACATTTAATTCATCAGCAACTTTTGCAACATTAAAAGTCCCAACAACATTGTTATAGACACCCGAAACAACATTCATTTCAACCATAGGAACATGCTTATAAGCGGCCGTATGATAAATTGTATCAATCTGATTTATTTCAACAATCTTTTTCAAATGGTGATAATTTGTAACCGTACAAAGTGATGGAATCAAGTCAATTGAAAACGCTTTACTAACAAGCTCTAAATGTATATTGTATAAATTAAATTCTGAATTATCTAACAGTATAACCTTCTTTGGAGAAAGCTTCATAATCTGTCTTGAAAGCTCAGAACCAATACTTCCTCCAGCGCCTGTAATCAAAATATTTTTTCCTGAAATATTTCTTTTTAGCAAATCTTTCTTTGGAGAAACTACTGTCCTTCCCAAGATATCACCAACCTCAACATGTTTTATATTATCAATAGAAACTACACCATTTACTATATTGTCCATTGAAGGTAAAACTTTAACCTCAATAGGATATTTTGAAAGTTTCTTTAATATTTGAGTTCTTTCTTTTGTGCTTGCAGAAGGGACAGCAAAAAGTAAAACTTTTGCATCTTTATGTTTAATAAGATCCTCAATCGTACTAAATGGAAATACTTCCAAAAAATTAAGCATAGTACCTTGCTTTGTTTTATCATCATCAATAAAGGCAATTGGCGCATAAACAGAGCTCTTTTTTAAACTTTCAACAAGCTGAACTCCTGCATTTCCCGCTCCATAAATAACAGTCTGCTTTCTAGAATTTACAAAACTATCCCAAGAATAAAGATAACCCTTAAACAAGAAACGACTTGAAATAATAAAAATATTTATTACAAACCAAAATATTGGCAGCACTGATCTTGGTAAATCTGACTCACGAAAAAACATCATAAAAAACCCTACAACTAAACACGAAATAGTTGACGCTTGAAATGTTGTAGTTATAACTTTAATTCCAATATATTGTAAAACTGCACGATACAAGCCTAACTTTAGAAAAAGCGGTATCATTACTACTGGTATTACAATAAACAACCACCATGAATCAAAAAGATATTCTACAGGAAAAGCCTCACCTAATCTTAAAACAAAAGCTAACCACAAAGCTGATAATATAGTTAGAACATCAACAACCAACATGATAATTTGCTTATAAATTCTCTGCAGATTTTGAAGTCTAAGCTTCATATAATTCTTTAATTTTATTAACTACTCTTTTTAAATCTTTATTAGACATATTAGTGCCAGAAGGCAAGCATAATCCTCTATTAAATAAATCACCAGAAACACCATTTACATAAGCCTTACATTTTTTAAATACAGGTTGCAAATGCATTGGTTTCCATAATGGACGACTCTCAATATTACCTTTTTCAAGATGTAAACGTAATTGTTCTCTATCTATTGCACTATTTTTATCTATTAAAATTGTTGTTAGCCAATAATTAGAAAAACTACATATACTTTCATCTAAAAAAGTAATTTCTTTAATTCCAGAAAGTTCAGTTTTATAAAAATTGTAAATTGCTCTTTTCCTTACAACTCTATCATTAAGTACCTCTAATTGTCCTACTCCAATTGCAGCGCATACATTACTCATCCTATAATTATACCCAATTTGTGAATGCTCATAATGAGGAGCTTCATCTCTTGCTTGAGTTGCTAAAAATTTAGCCCTCTTAATTATTTCTGCATCATCACATACTAATGCACCTCCCCCAGAAGTTGTTATAATTTTATTACCATTAAAAGAATAAATGCCTATCTCCCCAAAAGTACCTAATTGTTGATTATTATATTTTGAACCTATTGCTTCAGCAGCATCTTCAATTACAGGAATATCATAATTATCTGAAATTCTCATAATTTCATCAAGCTTTGCTGGCATACCATAAAGATGGACTAAAACAATTGCTTTTGGTTTTTTATTCACTGAAATACCATCCTTAATGGATTTTTCCAGTAGAATTGGACACATATTCCAACTATCCTTTTCACTATCAATGAAAATAGGATTAGCTCCCAAATATTTAATAGGATTTGCTGATGCCGAGAAAGTGAATGAAGCACAAATTATATCATCATTTTTTTTAACTCCCAATAAGATTAACGCTAAATGAATTGCAGATGTACCACTATTTAATGCAGCAATTTTTCTGCCTTCAGAAAGTTCTGATAATTTATTTTCAAATTGACTAATATGTGGACCAAATGATGAAACCCAATCTATACTGAATCCTTTTCTAATAGTTTTTAATTCTTGAACACTTATATCAGGAGCTGCCAACCTAATTCTTATCAAATCATCTGAAGAAAAACTAGCTCTAAAAATTGTTGCAAAAATTAATTTTAAATCAATAAGTAAATTTCGATTGTGATAATAGTCAAGATTAATTTTAACTTTATCTTTAAATATCACTTCATAATGATACGTCTCAGGATCATCTTGATACATTAAAATTTGTTCTTCATTAGCATATTTTAAACTAGCT
>Ga0315315_10007042_pt1 | contig 10408 bp, 8 predicted proteins | sample M140m3416metaG_FD_203699 | JGI IMG/M metagenome (GOLD analysis project Ga0315315, IMG submission 203699) | Ammonia-oxidizing marine archaeal communities from Monterey Bay, California, United States - M1 40m 3416 | ecosystem: Environmental > Aquatic > Marine > Intertidal zone | place: USA... | reverse complement strand
TGGAGAAGACGAAGAAGACTTCAAAAAAACATTTGAATTAATTGAAAAAATTAAATTTATTAATTCATATTCATTTATATTTAGTCCTAGACCAGGGACAGTTGCTGCTAATTTAGAGCTGATAGATAGAAAAATCTCGATGAATAGGTTAGAAAAAATTCAAAATTTATTATTTGATAATCAAATTTCTATGAATAAATCCTTAGAAAATAAAACTTTAAATGTATTAGTAGAAAATTTAACTGAAAATGAGGCGCAAGTTTTTGGGCGTACAGAGTATATGACGCCAGTAGTATTTGAGGGTAAAAAATGTGATGTTGGAAAAATTATACCTGTTAAAATTAAAAAAAGTAATAGAAGCTCTTTATTAGGAGAAGTAATAAATAAACTTAATCAAAAGGTGGCATAACAATTGAGCAGTGTAACAAGAAAAAATGTAGAGAAATCTCTTAAATTTGTATACTCAGAAAATAATACTTTAAGTGTAATTTTTCAGGATAATGATTTATTGATTGGAGTTGTTGGTGAATTTAATAAAAATTTGAAAGAATTAGAGAGAATTACTCAAGCAAGCTTGTATTCAAGAGGAAATTCGATTTTAATTAAATCAAATCCTGAAAATAATGAGTTGGTAAAAAATGCTATTACGTTTTTAGCAAATCAATTTATTAATAATGGAAGTATAGAGAACAAAGATATAGTTTCATCAATAGATAAATTTATGATTAATGAAAAAGTAAAAAATAACAATGTTACAGATATTATCAAAACGCCCAAAAAATCTATTATACCTAGATCTGAAAAACAAAAAGAATATGTTAGAGCCTTAAGGCAAAGTGATATAATAATTTCAGCTGGACCAGCAGGTACTGGGAAAACTTTTTTAGCAGTAGCAGTTGGTTTAACAATGCTGTTAGAAAAAAAAATTGAAAGAATAATTTTATCAAGACCGGCTGTGGAGGCTGGTGAGCGATTAGGTTTTTTGCCTGGGGATATGAAGGAGAAAGTGGACCCTTATTTAAGACCACTATACGATTCTCTTTATGACTTGTTTGATTTTGAAAAAATTCAAAGAATGATTGAAATTGGCGATATTGAAATTGCACCCTTAGCTTTTATGAGAGGAAGAACATTAAAAAATTCATTCGCTATCTTGGATGAAGCACAAAACGCTACTGATACTCAAATTAAAATGTTTCTTACGCGTATAGGTGAAAATTCCAAAATTGTTGTTAACGGTGATCCAACACAAATAGATTTACCAAATAAGAATTTGTCAGGTTTAATTAGATCCAAAGAACTTTTAGGACATTTAAATGAAATATCAGTTATTGATTTTGATCATTCAGACGTTGTAAGACATCCGCTAGTATCAAAAATAGTAAAAGCTTATTCTAAAAATGATTAATATTAATGTCTTCTCAAATGAGAAGGCCTGGTCCCAAAGACTAAAAAATAAAGAATTATTTTTTAAAAAAATTTGTAGTGTGTTTCCAAAAAAATATAAATTTTCTAATAAAAGAATTAGTCTTACATTAATGTTATCAAACAACCTAAAAATAAAGAAATTAAATAAATACTTCAGAAATAAAAATAAACCCACTGATATTTTATCATTCCCATTCTCTGAAAAAAGTAAGATATCAAAAACGACCTATATTGGAGACATTATAATTAGTTATAATTATGTAGATAAACCTAGGTCACAAAGTTCTAAACTTTTTAAAAAAAAATTAATTAAAATTTTTATTCATGGTTTTCTTCATTTATTAGGTTTTGATCATATCAAAAATAAAGATTACAAAAAGATGCTACATGAAGAAGAAAAAATATATCAATCTGTAATTTCAAAATTAAACTAAATTGAAAAATAAATTATATATTGAATTAATATCTTTACTTTTTTTAGGAATGTTAACTTCTTTAAGTTTACCGCCTTTAAATTATTTTTTTATAAATTTTTTTACATTTAGTTTATTTTTCATATTTTTGACTAAAAAATTAAATCAACATAACAATAAATTTTTTTGTTTTGTTTATGGATGGTTATTTGGCTTTGGGTATTTTGTTACAAATTTATATTGGATATCAATTTCTTTAACGTTTGATCAAAATTTTAAATTTTTAATTCCATTTACTATAATTCTGATACCTTCTTTTTTAAGTATCTTTTATGGATTAATTTCCTATTTATTTATAATTTTAAAACCAAAAAAAATTGTAAGCTCTTTTTTTCTTTTTTCATTGATTTTTGGAATTTTAGAATTTGTTAGAGGTTCAATTTTAACTGGTTTTCCTTGGAATCTAATCGCTTATAGTTTTTCTAATCAATTAGAGTTTTTAAGTATTACTTCAATAATTGGAAGTTATGGGTTTAATTTATTTTGTATCTCTTTGTTCACTAGTCCAGCTGTGTTTGTGTTAAAAAATAAAAAACTAGATGCAGGTGTATGTATTCTTTTCCTTATTGCAGTTATTCTTTTTTTTATTCACGGATCACTAAATAAAGAAAAGTTTGATAAAATAGCTTTAAAAGATTATGGTTTTAATATCAGAGTTGTCAGCTCAAATATAAGTTTAGATAGATTTTATAAAAACATTAATACTAGTTCAGTTATTAAAGACTTAATTAATATAAGTGATCCAAAGGATGATGAAAAAACTATTTTTGTGTGGCCAGAAGGTATTCTACCAAATATTTCACAAGATAATTTGATTGATTATAAATCATTATTTGATGAAAAATTTAGCAAAAACCATTTATTAATTATTGGAACGAATAGAAAATCTACAAGCAAAGGAGTAGAAAAATATTACAATTCTTTTTCAATTTACGATAATGAATTAAATATAATAAATTCTTACGACAAAATAAAATTAGTACCTTTTGGAGAATTCCTTCCTTTTGAAAATATCTTAAGTAAAATTGGTTTAAAATCGTTGACTAATAATTATCAATCTTTTTCAAACGGAGATAAGAGAGACATCATTGATTTAGACCAAAAAAATTTTTCATTAAAGATATTACCATTGATTTGCTATGAAATAATTTATTCTGGAAAATTATTTCATAAAACTGATTTTGATTTAATAATAAATATCTCTGAAGATGGGTGGTTTGGTCAATCAATTGGACCTAATCAACATTTTGTTCATAGTATCTTTAGAGCAATCGAAAGTGGGAAATATGTAGTTCGATCAGCCAACAATGGTATTGCAGCAATAATCAATCCTATAGGTAAAATAGAAAAAAAAGTAAACATTGATCAAACAGGATATATTGATCTTAAAAGTTATAAGAAAATACAACCAACGATATTTTCTAGATATGGAAATAAAATTTTTGGATTATTAATTTTATTGTATATTTTTTTAATATTTTCATTTAATAGAATTAAAAATGAGTAATCTTAAAAATTATCTTTTTACAAGTGAGTCTGTATCTGAAGGTCATCCAGATAAAGTATCAGATAGGATCTCAGATATGGTTGTCGATAGTTATCTTTCAGGAGATCCGTTTTCAAGGGTTGCATGTGAAACTCTTACAACAACCAATAAAGTTGTCTTAGCTGGTGAAGTTAGAGGACCTGAAATAAAAAAAGATGATTTAATTGAAAAAGTAAGAAATTGTATTAAGGATATTGGCTATGATCAAGAAGGCTTTACTTGGAAAGAGGCAACAAAAATTGAAAGCCACCTTCATTCGCAGTCTGCAGATATAGCTATGGGAGTAGATTCTTCTGGAAATAAAGATGAAGGCGCAGGAGATCAAGGAATTATGTTTGGATATGCGTGTGATGAAACTGACGTGCTAATGCCAGCACCGATTCACTACTCACATAAAATTTTAAAGTTAATGGCAGAAGATAGAAAATCTGGAAAATTAAAGAATATTGAGCCGGATTCTAAAAGCCAAGTTACATTTGAATATATTGATGGAAAACCTACTAAAGTTAAATCTGTAGTAATATCGTCTCAGCATTCTTCTGGCATAAAGCAATCACAAGTGAGAGACTTACTAAGACCTTACATGTTAAAATCTATTCCAGAAAAATTTCTTAAAGATTTTAATGAAGAAGAGTTTTATGTTAATCCAACAGGAAATTTTGTTATTGGTGGACCAGATGGTGATTGTGGATTAACTGGAAGAAAAATTATAGTTGATACTTATGGAGGGGCAGCACCGCATGGGGGTGGAGCTTTTTCAGGCAAGGATCCAACTAAAGTAGACAGGTCTGCAGCTTATGCTGCAAGACATATAGCCAAAAATGTCGTTGCATCAAAAATAGCTGATAAATGTTTAATTCAATTAGCCTATGCGATTGGTGTCTCAAAGCCTTTATCAATTTATGTTGACTTATTCGATAATGATTTAGAAAAAAACAAATTTGTAATAGAAAAAATAAATGAAAACTTTGATTTAAGCCCAAGAGGGATTAGAGAAATGTTAAATTTAAATAAACCTATATATGAAAAAACAGCTGCTTATGGTCACTTCGGAAGAAATCCTGAAGACGATGGAGCATTTTCATGGGAAAAAACAGACAAAACAACTGTTTTTTCTAAATAGTTTCTATTGAATTAGAAAAAAACTTTACTATATTGCACTTACATTATTAAATTTACAAAATGGGCTCAAGCCCATTTTTTTTTGGAGTAAACAAAAAAATGTTAAACAAAAGAGCTGACAAACTAGAATTATTGAGAATTGCAGAAGCAGTTGCCTTAGAAAAATCTATAGATAAAGAATTAATTATTAGTTCTATGGAGACCGGTATTGCAAAAGCTGCAAAATCAAAATTTGGTCAGGATAATGAAATAAAAGTTCTAATTAATAGAGATAATGGAGATATTGAAATATTTAGAAAACTAATAGTTTCGGTGAAACCAGAAAATTCTAACACGGAAATTAAGCTTGAAGATGCAATAAATTTGGATGAGGCAAATAAAGACAAAGCTGTTGGTGATGAAGTTTTACAGCCTTTGCCATCATTTGATTTTGGAAGAATTGCTGCTCAAACCGCAAAACAAGTCATTAATTTTAATGTTAGAGAGGCTGAACGTGAAAGACAATATAACGATTTCGTAGATAAAAAAGATACTATTTTAAGTGGGATTGTTAAAAGATTAGAATTTGGTAACGTAATAGTTGACCTTGGAAGAACAGAAGCAATTATTCAAAAAAATGAAATAATTCCTAGAGAAAATATTAAAGCTGGAGATAGAGTTAAGGCCTATTGTCAAGATGTTAGAAGAGAACCTAGAGGTCAACAAATATTTTTATCTAGAGCTCATTCTAAATTTATGGAAAAACTTTTTGTTCAAGAGGTCCCAGAAATTTATGATGGATTAATTGAAATTAAATCTTCATCAAGGGATCCTGGCAGTAGAGCAAAAATTTGTGTGAAGGCTGTAGATACATCACTTGATCCAGTTGGAGCCTGTGTTGGAATGAGAGGGTCAAGAGTTCAGGCAGTAGTGAATGAACTTCAAGGTGAAAAAATTGATATAGTGAATTGGTCAGAGGATCCAGCAATTTTAGTATCAAATGCATTATCACCAGCAGAAGTTCAGCGAGTAAATGTTGATGCAGAGAGAAAAAAACTTGATGTAATTTTAAGTGAGGAGAATTTAAGTAAAGCTATTGGTAGAAGAGGTCAAAATGTAAGACTTGCAACTAAACTGTTAAATTATGAAATTAACATAATGACAGACGCAGAAGACTCAGAAAGAAGACAGCTAGAATTCAAAGAAAAAACTGAAAATTTTGTAAAGAATCTTGAACTAGATGAAACTTTAGGACAGTTATTGGTTGCTGAAGGATTTTCTACTATTGATGATATAAAAGATAGTTCTACAGAAAATCTTGTTAAGATAGAAGGAATAGAAGAGGATACAGCTAAAGCTTTGATTGAACGAGCAAAAGAATTTTATAAAAAAGATCAAGAAGATATCTCTAAAAAAATTAAGGATTTAGGACTGGCAGATGATTTAATAAATCTTAAAGGTTTGACACCAGGAATGTTAGTGACATTGGGTGAACAAAAAATTTTAAAATTAGAAGACTTTGCAGATTTAGCTTCAGATGAGTTAACTGGAGGCTTCGATATAATTAAGGGAGAGAGAGTAAAAATCCAAGGATATTTAGAGGATTTTGCTCTTTCAAAAAATGAAGCAGACGATTTAATCATGTCTGCAAGAAAAATAGTTTATAAAGATTGAGAGATGATTGATGGACAACAAAAAAACAAAATTAACTATTTCTGGCAGTTCCAAGAAGTCATTTAAAAACTTACATTCATCAAAATCACAAGGTAAGAAAACTGTTATTATTGAAAAAAAAACTGGACGATCGTCAGGTAAAACAGGATTCACTAAACCTTTTGGTTCAAGACCTTCCTCACCTAATTTTAAGCAAGGATCGAATTTAAAGCCTAATTTTTCTCCAAAAACCTTCTCATCTACATCAGATTTTGAAAGACGGAAACTTGCTGAACAAAGAGCAACAAAAAAACTCAAAGGAGATTCTGATAATGAGAAAAAAAATAAATTAGGTACAAATAAGAGACAAGTTAAGCTTACAGTTTCAAGAGCTTTAAGTGATGAAATAGAGACTAGGGAAAGAAGTTTGGCTTCTGTTAAAAGAGCAAGACAAAAGGAATTAAAAAATATTAATAAAGATGAGAATAAGGAAAATTTAAAACCTGTAAAAAGAGATATCAATATCCCTGAGGCTATAACAGTTCGTGAATTAGCCAATCGAATGGCCGAACAATCCAGCAATGTAATCAAATTTTTATTTGGTATGGGTGTTACAGTTACAATTAATCAAACATTGGCAGCAGACACTGCAGAATACCTTGTAAAAGAGTTTGGTCATAATCCAATAAGGGAGGAAAAAGCAGAAGAAATTATTAAAAAGATTAAAGCTGCAAGAACAGAAAATTTAAAAAATCGACCACCTATAGTTACAGTTATGGGACATGTAGATCATGGAAAAACGTCAGTGCTAGATGTTTTAAGAAGTGCAAATGTTGTTTCAGGAGAATTTGGTGGTATTACACAACATATTGGTGCTTATCAAATAGAGAATAAATCTAATAAATTAACATTTATAGATACTCCAGGCCATGCAGCATTCACAGAAATGAGAGCAAGAGGATCAAAATTGACAGATGTCGTTGTGTTAGTTGTTGCTGCTGATGACGGAGTAAAACCTCAAACAGTTGAGTCTATTAAGCATGCAAAAGCCGCTAATGTACCTATAGTTGTAGCGATTAATAAGTGTGATTTACCTGAAGCTGATCCACAAAAAATTAAAAATCAATTACTTGAACATGAATTAATAGCTGAAGATTTATCAGGAGACACATTGATGGTAGAAATTTCAGCTAAAACAAAATTAAACTTAGACAAATTAGTAGAGTCAATAATTCTTCAAGCTGAAATATTAGACTTAAAAACTGATTTTGAGTCAAAAGCTACAGGAATTGTTCTTGAGTCAAAAATTGATGTAGGAAGAGGGCCTGTTGCAACCATAATTGTAACAACAGGAACTCTTAAAAAAGGAGATTTTTTTGTAAGCGGTTTGAGATGGGGTAAAGTTAGAGCAATAATTAATGATAAAGGACAAAATATAAATGAAGCTTTGCCATCTACACCTGTTGAAATTTTGGGAATAAATGGTGCAGCAAAAGCAGGTGATGATTTTATTGTTCTAGATAATGAAAAGGAAGCTAAAAATTTAAGTCAAAATAGAGCACAAGAAAGTAAAGAAGGAAAAAATCCGTTAACATTTGCAACTCAAGACTCAGCCTTTACAGATAAATCAGCTGAAGAATTAAATTTAATTATAAAATCAGATGTACATGGATCATCAGAAGCTATAAAAAATGCTATCAGCCAAATTAAACACGACGAAGTAAAACCAAAAATAATTTTATCAGACATTGGTATGGTTACAGAAACAGATGTTACTTTAGCAAAAGCCTCTAATGCAGTTTTAATAGCCTTTAATGTAAAACCAAGCAAGGAAGCAAAAAAATTAGCTGAAAATGAAAATATTAAAATTTCGTCTTATAATATTATTTATGAAGTATTAGATTATATAAAACAAAGGATGTCTGGTTTATTATCTCCTGACGTTAAAGAAACAATTTCAGGTACAGCTCAAATTTTAGAAATATTTAAAGTCTCTGGAGCTGGAAAGGTTGCTGGCTCTAAAGTTATGGAGGGTGAAATTTTAAGTACCTCAGACGTTAGAATTATTAGAGATGGTGTAATAATTTTTACCGGTAAAGTTGGAACTTTATTTAGAGAAAAAAACCAAGTGAAACAGGTAAGTAATGGTCAAGAGTGTGGAATTACTGTTAAAGATTATATGGATTTTCAAAAAAATGATACAATTGAAGCTTTTAATGTTACATCTACGCAGAGGTCAATTTAATGGCGGATAAAATAGGAAAACCAATATCTCAACGACAGCTTCGAGTCGGTGAAATGATTAAACAATCTTTAAGCATGATTTTTATAAAAAATGAGGCTAAGGTGCCGAATTTAGAAACAAATACAATAACAGTAACTGAAGTAAAAATGAGCCAAGATTTGAAAATTGCAAAAGCATATGTAATGCCTCTAGGAGGCAAAAATGCTGATGAGGTAATTAATCAACTTAAAGATTATTCTTTTTTAATAAGAAAAATTTTATCTAAAAAAGTTTTTATGAAATTTTTACCAAAATTACTCTTTAGAAAAGACGAGTCATTTGAGTATGCGGAAAAAATAGAAAATTTAATTAAACAAACAAACAAATAAGGAAAAGAGAGCATGAACAGTAAGGCAAAAGAATTAGCAATTCATGATAAAGATACTGGATCATCTGAGATCCAGATAGCGTTGCTAACTGAGAAGATAGAAACTCTATCAAAACACATTAAACAATTTAAAAAAGACAAACATTCTTCAGTTGGATTGTTGAAAGCAGTAAATAGAAGAAAGAAATTGTTGGAGTATTTAAAAAAAAATAAAATGGATTCTTACAAGAATGTACTGTCGAAATTAAATTTAAGAAAATAGAAGTCAAGATAGATAGAATGGAACGTAAAGAACGAAACGAAACGAAATGGAAATGAAATGTTTAAAGTATATAAGAAGGAAATTGAAGTAGCAGGAAAGAAGATAAGTTTAGAAACTGGTAAGGTAGCAAGACAAGCAGACGGAGCAATCATCGCTTCATGCGGTGAAACAGTTATTTTAGCAACAGTAGTAGGAGCAAAGAAAGTAAATCCAGATATGGATTATTTTCCATTGTCAGTAAACTACCAAGAAAAATACTACGCTGGTGGGAAAATCCCAGGTGGTTATTTTAAAAGAGAAGCAAGACCAACTGAAAGTGAAACATTAATTTCAAGATTAATTGATAGACCAATCAGACCCTTGTTTCCTGAAGAATTTAAAAATGAAGTTCAGTTGTTACCAACTGTAATTTCATATGATAAAGAAAATCAACCAGATATATTGGCAATTACTGCTTCATCAGCAGCTTTAGCTATTTCAGGAATGCCATTTATGGGTCCAGTGGGAGCGTCAAGAGTAGGTTTTGTTGATGGTAAATATATTCTTAATCCATCAAAAACTGAATTAGAAAATTCAAGTTTAGATTTAGTTGTAGCAGGGACCAAAGATGCTGTACTTATGGTTGAGTCTGAAGCAAATGGTCTCACAGAAGAAGAAATGTTAAATGCAGTCAAGTTTGGACATGAAGGTTTTGTTCCAGTAATTAAGATGATAGAGGACCTTGCCAAAGAGTGCAGAAAGCCAGAATGGACTGTTGAGAAAAAAGATTTGTCTGAAATTAAGAAAAAACTTGAAGCTACATTTACAGACGATCTTAAAAAAGCTTTTGCAACAAAAGACAAACAAGATAGATCAAATCAAATTTCAGACATAACTGATAAAGCTAAAAAACTTTATGAAGAAAATGAAAACTATACTGATCTTGATATAAACAGCCAATTAAAAAATTTAGAAAAATCTATTGTTAGAACCGATATTCTTAAAAATAAAAATAGAATTGATGGTAGAGGCTTGTCTGATGTAAGAGCTATTTCATGTGAGGTCGGGGTCTTGCCAAGAACTCATGGCTCCGCGTTATTTACTAGAGGAGAAACCCAAGCAATAGTTGTTACTACTTTGGGAACTTCTGATGATGAGCAAAGATTAGAAAGTTTGGATGGACAACATAGAGAAAGATTTATGTTACACTACAACTTTCCTCCTTTTTCAGTTGGTGAAACTGGAAGAATTGGAACTGGAAGACGTGAGATTGGACATGGTAAACTAGCATGGAGAGCAATTAACTCTTCTCTACCATCAAAAGAGGCGTTTCCATACACTTTTAGAATAGTAT
>Ga0315315_10007040_pt1 | contig 10409 bp, 9 predicted proteins | sample M140m3416metaG_FD_203699 | JGI IMG/M metagenome (GOLD analysis project Ga0315315, IMG submission 203699) | Ammonia-oxidizing marine archaeal communities from Monterey Bay, California, United States - M1 40m 3416 | ecosystem: Environmental > Aquatic > Marine > Intertidal zone | place: USA... | reverse complement strand
CGACGACGGCGGCGACGGCTCGGCCTTTGCCGTCTGCGCGTTCGGAATGGACTGCGCGGACTGTGGGAAGCGGCTCCTCGACTGCGACATCCAGTGCGGGGACGAGACGACGGAGACGGCCGCGCGCTCCCAGTGCGCGACAGCGCTCGAGGCGGAGTTCTCGAACGTCAAGCGCTGCTGGGTCTCGCGCTGGGACGTCACGGTCGCCGGACCGCTCGTCGACGCGGATCCGAATCGCTACGCCTGTCGCTGCACGGCCTTTGCGCCGCCCTCGGTGCCGCCGCCCCCGCCCCCGCCGCGTCCGCCGCCGTCGCCGCCGCCGCCGAGTCCGCCGCCCTCGGTGCCGCCGCCCTCGCCCCCGCCGAGTCCGCCGCCGCCCAGCCCGCCGGAGTTTGCCGCCGCCGCATTCGACTACGCCGTCTTCTCGGGCTCCAACTACGACGCCAACCACGGCCCCGCGAACTGCATCGACGGCGACGTCGCCACCGCCTGCGCCACACTGGAAACGAGCGGATTCCGCGCGATCTACGTCATGTTTTCGCAGATGTCAATCTCCGAAGTGCGCATCACGGCGCGCAGCGGCGATTGCGACGGAACGCCGTGCAGCCACCAGCTCGGCAGCCACATCGTCTCCTACATAACCGGCAGCGTCTGGAGTCCCGACTACCACGAGTGCAGCCGGTACATGGGCGGGCTGTCGACCGATGGAGAGGTGCACACGCACGCCTGCCAAGCGAGCAGCGACGCCAGGGGCATTCGCGTGCACGCCAACTTCATCGGGCGCTTTGGGCTCGCCGAGGTGGAGGTGTACAACCTCATTGGCCGGCGGCTCAATGGCGTCGATGTCCGAGTTCGTGCGTCTTAGTGTATATGTATTAAATCGAGAACGACACGCACCACGCGCAAACACCCCCTACGCGCCCACACCCGCGCCGTTGTCCTCCTGCTGGTTTGCCGCGGCGAGCGCGCGCTTGACCCGGAACAGCGTCGCGCCCGCGGTTTGCAGGCCGTGCCACACCTCGGCGTCTTCCACTTCGCCGGAGCGCATCACGTCCCCGAGCAGGGCCAGCACGTCTTCGCCCAGCTGCCCGGCGCGCTCCGCGGCGCTTGGCGGCGCCGACGCGGCCATGGCCGCGCTCATCTCGCGCGCGGAGAAGCCATCGCTGTCGACGATTTGCTCCTCGCGCTGGCTTTCAATGGAAAGGCGCTTGGCGCGCATCGTCTGCTTAAACTCCGTCAAGGACTCGGCGTCGGACACCTCTTCGGGCGACCCGCGCTCGTCGTCGGAAGGATGGTCGGAGTTTTCCGAGTCGGCGCGCGCCGATCGGCGCAGCTCCGCGCGCCCTTGGGCGGCGGCCTTGCGCGGCGGCCGCCCGGAAGCGCGCTTTCCGGCTGCCTTGGGCTGAGCCGCTTCCTTTTCCGATCGCTTGCGCTTGCCGCCGTGGTGCTCTTCGCCCCCGGCGTCGTCTTTGGCGCGGCGCCGGCTGGAGCCGACGGCTGAGGCCGCCTCGTCGCTCTCGCTCGTCTCGCCCGCGATGCGCGCCCGGGCGACTTCGAGAGACTCGCGCGCGCGCGCGCCGTCCATTTTGCAAATAGCGCGACCAAATCGCTCGGGCGCGCCGACCCGTTCCGGTTCCGAGTCGTCGTCGGACTCGTCGACGACAAGCGGACGCCGCTGGCGCGCGTTTTCGCGTGCGCGGTTCGCTGCGAGTACGTCGCGAACCGCGTCCACGGCGTGGCCGAGCGGGCCCGGCCCCACAATGTCGGGAAGGCGCACGTTGCGCCGGCCGGCGACAAAGTCGCGGACGTTGCGCAGATCGCGGGCGACCGAGGCGGCCTCGCAGTCGTCCTTGAACATGATGTTGCGCATGTCGTTGATCGATTCGATGTCGTTGCTCTTGTCTTCGATGCAGCCGACGACCATGATCTGCACGTCGTGCGCCTCGACCATGGGGAGCGATTGCACGTGCATCGTCGCCTCAAAGTATTGCGCGCACTCGCTGCCCAGCGCAAAGGTGCCCAAGAATTCGGCGGGCGGCGTCTTCGTCTCGCCAGCGCGAGCCCGATCCACATCGGCCTTGCGCTCGGCCTCGGGACGGTCGTAGCACCGGACAAACTCGACGCACAGCTTCTCGAGCTTTGCAAAGTCGGCCTTGAGCCACTTGCGCGCGCTGTAGCCGTCGAGGTTGGGCGGCGGGTGGGTCGGTCCGCCGCACGCCACGGCCCCCTTGGGAGGCGCCGGTAGGCCGAAGAGGTGGTAGAACTTCATGGTGGAGGCGTCGCAGTCGTTCTGGCAGAACATGCACTTGACCTTGTCGTCGCCGCGCAGGTCGTGCACCGTCTGCTCCAAGGAGATCGACGACATGCTGGCGTAGTAGGCCGTTTGGTCGCGAATGGACATGCACGCGTCGACGACGCGGCGCACCTCGGCCGGCCAGCGGCTGGTCATCGCCTGCTCGCGCAGCGTCAGCAGCTCGGAGCGAAAGCGGTTGTATTCGGCGAGGCGCGGGTCGGACTTGTCGACGCGAATGTTGCGCATCGCGCATTCGATCATGTGCAAGACATTCTCGACGCGCTGCACCTCCCCATCGTCCTCCTCTGGCAGCTCCGCGTCGAGGTGCACGCTCATTTTCGATTCGCTGCCGCCGCTGCTATTACAAGTGCAGCGCGCGCGCGAGCGCCAGCCCAAGTCGGGCGGCACGATGCGGGCGCCCGCGCCGCGCCGCGCGCGCGCAAAACCCCCCGCGCGCAGCCGCGCGCATCGTGCAACTCCGACCGGCGCAAACGGTTGCGCGCGGGGGGTCTTGCGCGCGCGGCGCGCACCCCCCGCCGACGGACGGCGCGGCTGCGCCTCGCGCTCGCGAGTGCACCGCGACTACGAGTAGCATCGGGAGCCAATGGGCGAGCAGCAGCCCAGCCACTTTGCGCGAACGCAGGGCGCCGTGGACTTCAAGTCGGGCATCGACGCGCGCTGGGCGCCATCCTTTTACTCGCGCAACGGCGCGCGCGACCCGGCCACCAACGAGCTTTGCAAGAGCGCCGGCGTCAGGAGCGGCTCGAGCGTCCCGACGGCAAGGTACGAGCGCCTCGTACCCAGCGAGACCGACGCCGTCTACAATGAAGAGCGCAAGAAGGCGCTCGCGCGCATTCCGATGCAGCCGCTGCCCCCGCCGGCGGTGAAGAAGGAGCCCGACTGGCTCGCGGATTTGAACCGCCGCCTTCACGGCCCCGGCGCGCCCAAGCGGCCGCGGTCGCTGCAAGAGTACCTAGCGATGAAAGAGGCGGGGGAGCTGGAGACGCAGCAGCCTTGCAAGGCGGCGCGGCTCGGCGAGCCGGCGCGCGACGGCCTCCCGCCGGGGCTCACCGAGCTCGTGCGCGACGGCCTCCCGGCGGCGGCCGCCGCCGCGGACCCCTCCCCCGACTGCCCGTGGCGCCGCCTTGTGGCGCGCTTGCGGCTCCGCGAGCTCCTCTCGGCATTCGCGCGGGGCGGCGTGCTGCTGCGGCTGGCGAAGCAGAAGCTCTTCTGGGACGAGTTCAAGCTGCACGTCGGGATTGAAAATGAAGACGACGACTGCGAACGGCTGCTCAAGAGAGCGGTCTTCAACGCGTCCCTCCCGGTGGAGACGGTCTTCAACCCGATGCGCGGAGCGGACGAGACGCTCGAGCCGGGAAGGGCCGAAATAGAGCGCCTCCAAAAGCTCGAGAGCGCGGCCAAGAGCAAGATGAACGACGCGCGCAACAACTCCAAGGTCAAAGCGTACCGCGAGCACAAGGCGGAGGTGGACCGAATTCGCGCGAGCCTCGACGCCGCGCGTCGGCGCCAGGCCGACGCGCGGCTCATGGCGCCGCTGCCGCCGACGCGCGCGCGCATTAGGGTGGAGCGGTGCGTCCGCGTGCACGACGGCGGGCTCGAGGAGCTGCTGTACGCGCCGAGGAGCCTTCACCTGGTGTTTGACGACCCGGAGCGGAGCTACGGGGTCGAGGACATGGACCTAGTCGCATCGCGCCCTTTGATGGCGCGGCGCTTCATCATCAAGTCGCTCGAGCGAGCCGGCTTCCAACGCGGACCGACGACCCACTGGTGGTACCTGCCCGCCGACGCGCACGGCGCGGCCTTTGCCGCGCTCGTCAAGTCCCACGGCGACGCGCGCAAGCACTACGAAGCGCCCGCGCCGCTCTTCACGCCGCCGCCAAAGTGGGAGGACCTCTCCGAGGAGCAGCGGGCCGTCCAACTGGAGCGGCACACAGAGCTCGTGGCGGAGCAAGAGAAGCGAGAGCTGCAGCGGGCAGCGGAGAGGGCCAAGAAGACGGCGGCCAAGGAGGCAAAGGCAAAGAACGACGAGGCCGAGGCGAAGAGGCGCAGCAAGGAGGCAAAGGCGCCCGTGTACTACGCCGTCGACGACGAGGGCAACAAGGACGAGGAGGCCGCCCCCGAGCCCTTCAAGCCGGCCGCCGAAGAGGACTGACCCTTCCAACGACGCGGTGTGTGCGTGTGCGTGCGTGGTGTAGCGAGTGGGTGTACGAGCGTACGAGTCCTTTCAAATACACACGTGTTACATTTTCGCCTTCTTCGGCTTGGACGCCGCCCGCGGCGGCGGAAGCCGCACCGCCATCTTGGGAGGCACCAGCGCCGTTGCGCCCGCGAGCTTCTTGTGCAGGATGTTGGTGCCCGCGAGCGTGGAGCGGACCGTCACCTTGGAGTGCTTGCCCATCACCTCCTTGATGGCGACCGCGTTGGCAAAGGCCTCGCCGCAGTAGGCGGCGAGCGCCTTGGTGAGCATCAGCGTGCAGGCCTTGCTCCACGGGTGCAGTATGGGGTACTTGGTCGTCTCGGCGACCGTGTCCAGCCGCATGTCCTGCGTCTCGCCAAAGAGCACGGCCGCCGCATTGCCCGCGGCGCCCGACGCGAGGGTGGTCACGGTGTGCGAATTGAGCACGCGGTTGATGCGCGTTTGGGTCTTGTCCTTCTTCTTCTTCTTCTTGCCCGACTTGTCCGTCTTGCCCACGCCCGACGGCTTGCGAAAGAGCGGGCACGACTCGGCCACGGACCACATGCGGTTGACGCCCTTGGTGCGCTGGAAGGCCGCGTTCTTGAGGTTGAGGTCGTCCTTGCTCAGCGACGCGATGTTGCGCACCTCGCTGGCCTTGGGGAAGGTCTTCGAGTCGTACGGCTCGTACACCTCGGGCTGCTCCTCGCCGGCGTCGGACATTTTGCGTGCGGCGGCGTGCGGCGTGCGTGCGGCTGCGTGCGGCTTATCCGGCCCCCCCGCGCGCGCGGCGCACTAGCGCGGGCCCGCCCCCGCGAGCCGCAAGTCGCCTCCGACGACCACCTCCGGCTCCGCGCCGGCGCACGCGATGCGCTCGGCGCGCATCGCCGGCGCCGACCGGGAGCGCCGGATCGTGCGCAGCGTGGCCGACGGCGGGTGCAGCCAGTGCTGCGGCTCGGGCGTCGACGTGTCGATGGGGCTGCGCGCGGCCGTCAGCTCAAAGTGGCGCTCCGCGAAGACCTCTTCGCGCACCGCGCGCTCCGCCGCGGGCCAGCACGCAAACGGGAGGCGGTGCGCGGCGAGGAGCTGGTCGCTGCGGAGCGTGGCCGTCCATGGACCGCCGCCGCGCCGGTCGATCCAGCCCAGCTCGGCGACGGAGACGTAGTGCAGCGGGCGGCCCGCGCCGGTGGCCTCCACGAGCTCAAACCCAAACTCCACGTCGTTCAACCCTCGACGCCCGGCAGCCGCCGCCGCGGCCGCGCGCCGTCGGGCGCCCTCCAACGCGCCGCTCGTGCGCAGGCGGCGCGCCGCTCCGCCCGACATCAGGTGCAGCGGGCCTTTGGGGAACATCAGCGGCCCGACGCAGCGCCGCTCGGGATCGCGCACCGGATCGAAGGCCGCGCCGGTGCAGTTGGCGAACCGCTGGCCCCAAAACCGTGCGGACGACGGGAGGTTGGCGCCGCCAAACCCGGTCGCGCGCAGGAGGTTCGGCTGGTAATTGTACCACTCGTAGCTCCCCGCGTGCCAGGCCACGTCGGCGCCGAAGGCGCGCAGCAGGCGCGCCGCCACGGCCGCGAGCATCGGCACGTTCACGAACGTGTCGTCCTCGGCGAGGGCCACCGCCGGCGCGTCCTCCTCGGCGGCGCGCTCCAAGAACGCGCACTGCTTGCGCAGCGCCGGAAAGCCGTCGACGGCCCACAGGAACCGGTCGGTGGCGACGCGGGCGCGCGCCTTGCCTTCGTCGGACGCGTTCGTCAGGTAGACCACGCGGACGCCGGGCGTGGAGCCGAGGCCTCCCATGCGACGCCGGTCGCGACTGCCCGAAAGGACGCCCAGCAGCACGTGGGGCGCCATCGCGTGCGGGCGGCCGTGCGTTCTTTCGACAACCCCCTCCTACCCGCGCCTAGCGCGCATCGACGCCGGCGCACGGCTCGCGCAGCACGAGCGCCGCGGCGCCGAGCGCGAGCACGCCCAGCAGCAGCAGCAGCGCCATCAGACAGAAGCAGGGCCCGCGCGGCCCGCGCGTCGGCGCTAGGCGCGGCAGGTCGGCGTGCATCGAACGCGTCTCGAGACGCCCCGTCGCCCGTGCGCCGAGTGATTTAGCCGCGCGCGGCAGCGGATAAAGCAGCACCTTTAGCGACGTCGATGGCCGCTGCCGGTTCCGGCATTCCGCCGGCGCAACTCCATCCGTTCGACCGCCGATCGTCGCTCCACTTCGGCGGCCCCAACAGCTACCGAAGTCCGCCGCCGCCGCCGCCGCGCCCGTTGGCGACGCCCACCCTTCGACAGTGGTACCCCGCGCCGCCGACGGTGGACGAAGACTGCGAACAGCTGCTCAAGAACGATCGCATCGCGCGCTACCTACGCTACGAGACGTCCAACGGGGCCATGGCGTGGCGAGCCGCGCAGTGGGTCGTCTTCTTCCTGCTGCTGGCATTCATCGCCACCATCGTGGCGCTCATGGTGCACGCCTTCGAGCAGATGCAGGTCATCTACGACGAGTTCTCGAGCTCCGAAGCGCACACCAAGCTCACGGCGATGCTCAACAACGCCGCGAGCGCCTCGAGCAGCCTCACCGCCGCCTCGTCGCACGTGCTCGAAATGGCGCAAAAGGCGCACGAGACGCTCGATCAGAGCGTCCCCGTGATGACCACGGCGCTCAACCGCAGCGCCGGCATGGTCGACTCGCTGAGCAGCTTCTCGGCGCACCCGCAGATGACCATTTCGGCGGGCTGAGGGGCGAGTCGGCACAGTAGTCGTAGCAATCGTAACAATTGAAATATGTGCAATAGTGCAACCCCGCAGTCTCGCGCCGCTCGGCTGCGGCTTGCGCGCGCCGACGGCTCAAAGCGCAAAAATGGGAAAGGCCAAGGCGCGCGCTCGCGACCAGCGGTCGGCAAAGGCCGCTGGTCGCGACGACGACGCCGGCGCCGACCAAGGCACCACCGTCAAGCCGCTTTGGAAGTCCCACAGGGCGTTTAGCATGAACACGCGCGACATTGAAGAGTATTTGCGGACGCACGAGGCGGACACGTTGCTCCACCTTGCCAAAAACTGGCAAAGGGAAACCGTCGGCTGCACGGTGCTGCGCCGCGCATTGGTCGCCAACACCCTTCAGGAAACCTGCTGCTCGAACGTGCTCAGAGGCGCATTCTACGCGATCGTGCCCACACAAACGGTCGACGGGGTCCTCGAATACCACAGCGCCGCGACTCCAGGGTACTGGAAGACGGACTCGCCCACCTTTACCGACCATTGCAACGAGATCAAGTGGTCGGACGTCCGTCGGATTTTTCCCAGCGTCAACAGCGGGGAAAAGACCGAGCGCGACGCGTTCCTGCTCAAGTTCCTGGTGGCTCAGGGACGCTTCGGTGCGACCGACGCTGCCGACGACCAGTACCGCGCGACCGACTTTGCCGAGTCGCGCGCCATCGGGGCCCTCGACTTGCATTTGGACGAGAACGACCCGCGGTCCGTAGCTGCCATCGCGCAAAACGACCCCGGAACGGCGGCCGCGCAGATGCCACAGGCCTGCACGAATCCCGAGCGCTTTCCAAGCTACGGCGCCGCGCTGCGCGTGCGCAACTTGTTCCTCGGGATGGTCGAGAGCGGCGAGATTCGGAGCGCCATGGACCGCGGCGACGTGATCGTGACGCCGCACCCGAGGGTGTACTGCCCGGCGTTTCACTACCACCCCATCGCCTACCGCGACTGCGCGCACGACCGGGATCCAGCGGTTCTGGCCAAGCCCCACTTCAACAAGTTCATCGACTTCGTACAGGCCTTTGGCGAATTCTTTGGAAAAGATTACTCCTCGGACGACATGATCGAAAAGACGCCAATCATTTGCTTCGAATCCGACCCCGAGGACCTGGAGCTGTCCAAGGACACGGTGCCTCGTCAGGTGCCCTTTGAGCCGGACTGCGGCCTGGTGGCCGGCCAGCATCTTCGGCTCCAAAAGGAAGACCTCGGGCCGGCGCATTGGAGAAACAACGGTCGGCTGAACTGGTTGTCGGGCGCGCGGCGCCTGATCATGGCCGCGATCGCCGCCCCCGGCAAGCTCACGTGGTACGTCGGGCCGGGCGGGTCGGTCTTTGCCAACGTGACCATCTGGGGCGGGGGCCTGCTGATGCTGAGAAACGCCCGGCTGGTTATCTGCCCGATCAAGTTCCCGCCCAACGGGCAGAACGAGTTCGGAATATCCGTTCAGGATGATCCCACAAAGGCCGAGAGCGCCTATCAAGGATACTGGAGCGACGAATACCCTTGGGTGTACTCGCGTCCTCGCCTGCGCATCGTGCTCGACTGTACAATGGGCGCGCTCGACCTGAATCGGACCCCGTACATGGGATCGCGCCGCGACCTTGCAAAGGCCAAGCGCCAGTGTGGCATTGCGGACTCGGACGACGACGACGAGCCGGTCCCCGCCGCCGACCCTGAGCGGTACGAGATGCTCTACAAGGGCGTCGCGCGCGAGCTCTGCGACGAGATCTGCGACACCGTCTTGCGCCGCATCCGCGCCAAGCCGCGCCGCTCGGCCGCCGAGCGGCGGGCGGAGCCGGTGATGGCCGCGCTCGTTCGGGAGCGCGACCTACGTGCGCCCAAGCACAGGGCGCCGCGCGAAGGGAGCACCGACGTCGCCGACGCCAAGCGCGCCGTGGAGCGCGAGGAGCACAAGGCCCGCCTCGCCGAGGCCACCAAGGCCAAAAAGGAGGCCAAGCGGCTCGCGGACCAGCGCCGCTTCGAGGAGCTGCGCTGCGAGTTTGTGGGGCGCCAGATTGGCGGCTCGTAGTTGCGTGCGGCGGCAGCCGGCTGCCGCTCGCGTCCGACGCGTGTTTAGAGCGCGTCTTGAGTCACACTTTCGTTTGCACTACTATGCAAGCGCAGCCGTGCGACATGGATGACATTGCCGAGGATTACCGCGAAAAGTCCCGCCTGGACTTTGACAACGAGTGGGACAAGTCCAAGAACTGGTGGCTCAGCCTCGACCAGGGCGTCGCTGCGCACTACACGGGCACGCCGCGCGCGCGGCTCTTGGAGATGTGGAGCCAAAAGGCGCACCAGACCAAGGCGCTCGCCCGCGTCCTCTTCAGCGGCATGGACTCCGAGCAAATCTATCCAATGACGGCCGAGTGCCGCGGATACGTCAACAATCCCGACCTCGCGGTGGTGGTCAACCGCCCGGGCAAGCGGCGCGCCTACGGCGTCGAGGTGGAGCACGCGGCGTGGATCGACCTCAACGACCGGCTTCGCACGCCGCGCATCGGGGCGGGCGGAATGTAGTAGTGTGGGTCGTTTGAATTTCAACTCGATGTTAGCTCATCACACGCCTACACACACACACACACACACCGACGCGCGTCCTAGGGCCGGCTGGTCAGCTGCTCGAAGCGCTCGTTCGTTATCCACATCCCCTGGAAGTGGACGTAGTCCATGGCCTTGTAGTAGTCGACGGCGTCGACTAGGACGCCGTCGAGCGGCTTGAGCTTGATGCGCTTGATGACGTAGTCGTGGCCCGCGTGCTTGCGCTTGTCGCCGTCCGCGGGCGCAATCTCCCACACCGACTCGGTCTCCCAGTGGAGGGCGGGGATTTGCCACTGCGGCTTGTACCCGTTGCGCCGCTTGTCCAGCGGGATCTTGTCGAGGTCGTCTTGCACGCCGTGAATGTGCTTGCACACGCGCGCCTCGCGCGTCTCGCGCCTCGAGACGAGCTCGATCTTGGAGGCGCGGTGCTCGTAGTGCGGGCAGGTGCACGACCACCGGTGCAAGACAAAGTGCGCGCTGCGGTCGCGCGGCGTCGGCTGCTTGGCCTCCATCTCGGCGCGCTTCTCGTCGCGCTTGCGCTTGGCCTTGGCGAGCCGCTCGGTGCGCTGGGCGTCGGTTTCGGCCCTAGGCATTCTGCACGATTGCTATACACCAGCC
>Ga0315315_10007033_pt1 | contig 10417 bp, 1 predicted proteins | sample M140m3416metaG_FD_203699 | JGI IMG/M metagenome (GOLD analysis project Ga0315315, IMG submission 203699) | Ammonia-oxidizing marine archaeal communities from Monterey Bay, California, United States - M1 40m 3416 | ecosystem: Environmental > Aquatic > Marine > Intertidal zone | place: USA... | reverse complement strand
CCACCTCTCGTGGGATATAGTCTGTCGTAGTCGAGCCAACAAGTAATCTAACAGCGACAATCGCGAGCGAGTCGTCCAATGTCTCCTTTACAGAAGAAAGACTCTTCGATTGAATTTTCATCGCAGAATGCCAGGGGCGTGGTAGTAAGCTCACTGTCAACGTGCATCCGTCTCTCGATGGAGCGAGAAAAAATTCTCCGTTATTGATGGATAGTTTTCTCTTTATAGAAACTTGATCGTCACCGACACCATCACCCGCCAATATTAACCGCTGGTCATTGCTCACATTGAGTAGGGTCTCGAATATGGTTAGTGGAAACTTGGGTTGAGCTACACCATTTGCTCCAATAGTTGTCGATGTCCCTATGGCTGGAACGGCATTAAATGTCTTGCTGTCTGTGCTGATTTGATTTATTTCTCGGAAACGAGAGCAGGCACCTAACGTGGATGAACCGCCCTCGTCGGACTGGAAAGGCTCGGGGTCAAATTCATCTCCGAATATGAGCATTGAGCCATTGGAAGTCAGGCTCACGAGAAAGACGCGTTCAATGAACTCCCCATCAACGCCGCATTCACCTGTGGCGGCCATTCTACCTCTTAGTTGCGGAGCAGAAAATGCAGCGGAACCTTCAAACGATGTATTCAAGCTGAGACCGAGTCCCATGGTGCTGGCACCAAGCCAATTAAGCTCTTTCATTTGTACACTCGTGGAATTATATTCAATCATTAACACCTTTGGCTGGTTCGTCCTTGTAGACTTTCCCGTGCAAGCGAGACGGTAGAGCGAGGTCCCAGCTTTCTCCACAAGACCCAACTCAGTCCAATGCTGATAAGGCGCTGATATGGAGTACCCGTCAACGCCAGATCCAACAAGAGTTGATGATATAATCTGTGGAAGCAATTCGAAAGAACCTGTTATTGTGCCCGTTTGTCTGTCTAGGATCAAGGCAACTACACAAGACGATATGCATTTGTACAACAATAGACCGCTCTGCTCCAAGTACTCTAGACTTGCCCCTTCTCCAAAACTAGAACTCCTGGAACCCAATGCTCCCGGGGTAGCGCCACTGTATCGCCTCACTCCCTCTGTTGGGAATGAGAGAGTGTCGACCGAATCGATGTAAGTTTCGCCTTGGTCTACTAGAACTCCGTTTGAATGAACAGAAAGACTGACTACTTGCAAGCGCCCTGAATCAAACAGCAGTGCAAATCCAGTGCTTGCTGTACCATCCTTCTCTGGCTTGTTGAGAGGTATAACCGCCGCCGATCGAATCAAGGCATCTTCATACGACACTGTTGAAGGGGAAAGTGGCATGAAAGTACAGTGTAAGTCAAGTAAGAATTGTAGTTTTGCACAGAGGGATTCAAGCCGATATTTATGAAAAAACTCACTGGCATAAGTTTTCGAAGGCATACACTTCAGTCCTTCTCCGTCGAGATAACGAACAGAACGCTTTAGGTCAAAAACTTTAATGAATGTGCTGCAAATGGTAGCGACAAGCGTCTCGGATGACGGCACCCATTCAAATTTCAGAACATAGTCGTTCTCGCATTCTTGAGGCTCCAAGTCCACTGCAAGATCGATCTTTTTCTCCACTTTGTCGAAATTCTTGCTAAGTATCAATACCGCTCCTTCGCCTGTGCCCCATACAGCGAGGTGACGTTCATTTTCTCGACATAGAGCCATCCCAACAATTGTGAATTCTGTCTTGAAGGAACCAAGTCGACAGAGTTGGCTCCTATCAATCGGAGTTTTACCATTAACGTATCGAACGTTGACGAGAGGAAAGGCGGAGCAGAAGAGAATACTACCAGACTCAGCTATCGCTAGCCTACCACGGCTGTCTGCCACCAGGGCGTTCCGTCTAATATCATTTTTGGACAAAAGTGCCTTTTTGATCCTATCCGTAGCGCTGTCATTGGAGAGCTTTTTCATACTGAGTGAGTGTGACTTTGCAGACCGAACTGACACCATGGTCGCACCCTTGATCTTTTCGAGCGAGAGAACTCTTCCGCTTCTTCTTTTCATATCAAGGGCTTTAGGTGAACATAAAATCTGTGCTGACTTTGACTCGACTAACGAGTCGGCCTTCGGCAGGGGCAAAGGCTTGAGGAGGGGCTCTGAGCTTTCAATTGCCTCGCACCAGTTGCTAAAAGAGGCGTCAAAGCTTTTAAAGAGAGAATCACGCCACAGAGATCCTACTCGACTAACCATGCCTTCAATAGATGCCTTCGCCTCTATCGAGCAGGAAGATACAATCATGGTAATAGCCTTAGAAAGCGAAAATGGCAAATTTTCAATCGGATTTGCCTTCGAATGCAGATTTTCAGACCCATTTCTTGCTTCGATCGCAAGTTCCCGTGGTGGCTCGTATATCGTCCTGAGCCTGCCAGATGACAAAGGAGAGAGGCACCCGCATGGGACCCTGTTGTTTTCACTCGCGCTGGCATTCTCGGCGCCACAATCACAAAAGAAGGAACTCTTCCTAGAATATCCCACATCATGGTCCTTGTGACATACCACGGCACAAAGCGAGCAGCAACCTTTGTCCCAAAGCAGTCCACAAGTATAGCAATTGTACCAATGTTGCTCCTTGAAATCTCCACCTGTCTCCACGAATGAGCAGGTACTGCGAACCTTGGCACCGGCTGCAGTAATACAATATTCAACTCCGTTTGACTCAATCCCAACAGTAGCTTCGTTCTGAGATCCCAGTCGTCGACTACCTTTTATGCCACAGACCTTAGAAATAGTCTCGTCTTCGACAAGCATTCGGTGTAAGTCGTATAAATAGCGAAAGAACACCTCTATAGCCCAATGGTGCTGACAAAGCGCTCTGTCTGTGGATCTCATCTCAGAAACCAGCTTCAAGAGACGGGTCCCCGTATCAACAAGAAGATCGCACCTAGTCGCCAAGATACAAAGAAGTTCTATCACACGAGTGATAGAAGGCGAGGCAGTTTGAGAACGATCGAGCCACTCGTGCATCGAATCAATGAGAGCGCGCGCTGCCGCAAAGTAGTGATCGCAAGGTGATGTCGGTTGTTCTGCAGAGCAAGCAAGACGCATCAGAATCAAGGACAAGTTTTTACTAGCTTCTTTGCTCTCTTTGCTGACATTAGAACTCACTCCAACCAGGCACAAGTCATTCCGTATGACTTCTTCTATACAGTTCGACTCCAATTCATCCCAAGCGCGCGATAGAGAGGATCGAACTACTGTTGCCATGCCAAACAAGTTCACGTTCTTGGAAATATGACGAGCCTCCGCATCAATTGTAGTTTTTAGTAGAGAAGCAATAGTTGCCTTGGTGGAAGGAAGCACAGCAAACTTGGTAGCACATAACATTTGCAGGAGTAAACCAATCGCATTCGTCTGGTCTGTGGCCCACTGCCAGCGATCAATTGCATTATCAGGAGAAGCATTCTGAGCCAGGGAAAGAAGGTCAACTGCATTCACAGATCTTTCGAGAATCGTGTCCACCTTGAGAATATTGCGAAATCCTAAAGAAGCTAGGAGATGCACTCCCCCCATGGTATGTTTGCCATCGATATCATCAACGTCGGACACAGCACGAGCCTCTAAACTTTTGACAAGTTTTGGAAGGATAAAGTTGATCATCATCGAGCAATCGTGTTCGGTAGACCTTGAAAGTGCTTTCTCCAGTGCAAAAATACCAATGAAGACAGAGCGGATAATGAAGAGATCTTCCAAGGCTTCAATTTGCCGAAGGTCACCTAACAAATGACAACTTGATGCACGAAAAATCTTGATCTCGCTCCCCTCGGGCTCAGACTCGGCGACGCGCCCGGATATAAACGCGAGAGACACGGAAACGACACGCTTTATATCATCCCGGGTGATACTCCCAAACGTTTGAGTTGGATTGGAAGGAAGCGGAGAGGACGGATAGTCTACCTCGATGTCAAAACAAGCCTCAGATTCCTTCTTGCTAAGAGGATGGGGTGGCCGACCTCTACCAAGATTCAACCCAAAACGAAGAAGTGCTGCAGTCGACACCATGGCCTCGGCGCAGCTCGATGACACACGCTGCCAGCGCAGGGCATCACTAAGTCGATTCTGCATGTCGATCAGATTTGGCTGCTGCGTAGCTTTGTTGGCCACAGAATCAGCTGAGTCTTGATCTTCTTGAATCTTAATATCAATAGAGGTTCCAATCAAAGCATCAGCCATCAACATCTCCCATTCCCCCGTTGCGCGCAGCTCGCAATTATTAGGCTCCCAGCCATCCAAGGACGTCCCGCACTCCTGAAGCGAGCCGTGAATTCTTTGTGCTGCATTTGGTACCCACGCTTCTTTCACCGACTCTTCACTTTTGTATTCTAGTGTACTAAAGGAGGCGAGACAAGTTTTGTTCACGCCAAGCGCGGTAGATATTAACTCATTTGCGTCGAGTGCACTGTCCCCCGAGTCCTTAGTTTCAGTACCCGAATCGCTGCAGTACCGCAAGGACGAATGGATACCGAGTGCTGATTCAGCACACTCTTTCATATTTGGGACGGTGTTCCCCCGATGCCCAAGAGCAAGAGCAAGCTCTAGAGACTTCATCCGGTGAGACTCGGCAGAATTCGCAATTTTTGTAAGAGCCTCAAGAGCTCGCGTAGCTCCCTCAGTCGCGACCTGAGAAGATATTCCTAGCCGCAGTCGGACATTTGTATCAAGCCAATCAGGATGAAGAGGAGCCACGCCCAGCGCTTTACAAGACTCGTGAAGCCTGGATAAAGAATCAATTCTTTCATCCTCATCATCTACATCATAATCGGATTCCCTCGACTCGTCTGATGACATACCACCTTCCTCAAATGAGTCTGAGTTTCCACTTCCCTTCCTTCTCTGCGCATCAGGATGCCTCCCATCAGCATAATATGATGATATACCCTTGTCTGATCTCGTATACAGAGATACCAGAAAAGAAAGTTGCACAGCAGTGGCCTCGCAAACTGCCGTCGTAGAAGAGGGAATTTTGTCAGGCTCATTGTCTTTAATGACAGCAGTAACAGAGTCTGCAATACTAACAGCGACATCCATGCTACTCGTCAGTGCCTCCTGTATCGTCTTGTTCCGGTACTTTGACTCATTCTTTTTTTGCAGTAGCTGCGATGTCACTGTCTCAGATCCAAAGCCACCTTCACCTAGGATCCGTTTGTGAACTGCAAACATGTCCTCTCTTAGCTCGATCAAATGCTGAACATCATTGGTCACTTGTCCTTCAGATAATAATTCTGAGAGGAACTTCGCATCCCAGGCACTGCAGCTAGACAAGGCATTCCACGATGCGAACAACAAGTGGCATCGATCTTTTCTTGCAGAGAGAAATGATACATCAAACAAGGCCAGAAGAGACCGAATCAATTTGTTCATTGTCCCTTTGGTGAGAGGTTCGGTGCCGTCTACAACACTAGGAACCGGAACTGTCTGAGATTCCCAGTCTGAGAACAAACCCATGAAACTACTATCACGCCTATACCAATCATCGCTATTGCCGGTCTCATTTTGACTTAGATTCGGAAGCGAGTAGTGCTCGGGACCTGTATGAATAGACATGTTGTCCAAAAGGTGACGACCGCCACGGACAGCATCAACGGATGTAACAATCAGTGTAACGACACGGGCAAGGAAACTTGATATGGCAGGATTGCTTGTTGTTGCATTATGGATTCGTTTCATTCCTTTTCCCTCCGAATAAAGAACATCAATGAGTTTCGGAATAAACTTTGTCTGATCGTTTTTGGGAACCCGCAGAAGCGCCAAAACGAATAGCCGAGCATCTCGCAGAGAGAGAGGGATATTATCCGCAATAGTCATCGGCGTTGATGTTCTGCCTTCCGCTGTGGTAGTAAGAGGCAGACTTTCTAAATTGCTCATCATCTCCACCAGCGCGGCGATGAAGGAGTCACAGATAAAGAGCTCAGGGGCAGCGTTCAAGGTGTCTTCTGGAGCTACCTCACTTGACATGTTTGAAGTGACGAGTGCATGCTGCACAGGTGGCAAGCAAAGAGGCCACGCCAACGAATTCTGTGTATATGTATTAGAAGCCTTACCAATTGCTTGAAATGTAGAAAGTCGCAATTCGCTATCTCCAAATTTGGGTTTTGATCGGGTTGCACAGTTAGACGAAACGTAGGCTGTTGTTCCTCTCCCCACGACAAGGCAAAGCTTGACATGTGAACTAAAGAGTCGCCGTTCAGAGGATTCGTAATCCGGCAGACCTTCACGCTGGGAGGACACTGACGATTCCGACTGGCCTTCACCATCGTCGTTGCCAGGCTTTTCCCTCAAATAAATTCTTCTGCGTAAGACGGCATCGTCTAGCTTGAACCCAAGTCTCACCAGTTTCTCGGTGTGGTCTAAATTGAGCCCTTTCGCACGAAGACTTCGTCGAAGCCTCTCCTGCATCCGAAGCGACGATTCGCCACAAGTATCAGAGGGAAATGACAGACTGCGGCGAAGAGTATCTAACGTATCCGCAGCCAACGCCGACCTACAGAACTTCAATTGAGTTCCAGTGCTAGAGTTCACTGATGAGACTGAATAGCAGCAATCGACAACGTGTAACAGCCGCATAAGCAGATTTGCGGGGGCTTCTTTTGATGATTTATCACCAGTGGATTTTATACCACGAAGAAAAAGGGCTAATGCATGTCCATCATCTAGGCTAGATCCACTGCCTGCGCCATCTCCAGCTGAAGTGGCGTCCATGTCACCCAGGACCCCACCGTACGAAGAAAGTCCTACTGCCTCATAATTCGGAAAAACATTCCTCCAGTGGTGATCAGAATCTGGGACAAGTGAAGAATCGAGATTATAGGTTTCCACTAGAAGTGCAGGCATTCTATTCGAGGAGGCAGGCGATAAAATTTCTGTTGTCGTCCTTGATGCTCTAATGCCACCGGAACTAGCAGTAAGTATTCGTTTCAGGCAATCCGACAAGACGCAAATCGACATACTAGCAAGGCGGGCATCAACAATGACTGACACCGCATCTTCTGAATTTCGCATTCCGGTGGAAGAAATGACAATAGCGCCCCCCCCAATGGCCAATGCAGAAGCAATAGCAGTCAACTTATTCATACAATCGATAGAGCTGTCGGGACGCAAGGAAGCAGAAGACAAATTTCCTGGGGACGAGGCTTTCGTGGTGAGAGCGATAGCTGATGCCGCACAACGCGTGAGGGTATCAACTGCCCGTGGAATGTAAGGATGCAAAAGCACGCCGTCGCCGTGATAAGACGAGTCCTGAACAGTACTTTCGATATCAGAATTTACCAAAACATGGCGACAGACCTCATCCGTTGACTCCACTATTCGACTGCTAAAGTTCTCCGCCAGACATCTACCATGGGCTGTCATTAGATTGCCAAGAAGTTCGACAGCTTCGTCTCTAATATCAGCCCGGACCCATTCTCCTCCTCCGGAAAGTCCACCGCCAGGTACGCGACTGGTCCACACAGTTTTCTCCTCTTGACTATTACTCAACTGCTTTCGACCGCTAATAATCTTCTTCTGTCTCGATACCTTCGTTTTCTCTCGCCCCCCCTGCTTTGTTTCAGCAAATCCCAAGATATCGCAAGCGTAAGACTCCATACCTCCACTTGGCGCTTTTACTCCACAGTTGTTTCCAATCTCATTCGTGAGATTGATGAGACGGACCGCATACGCAACCAATGCGACATTACTCGGGGGGGATGACCTTTTCGTGGCATCACCTTCATCCTTGTTTGCTTCGCCTGCACAGACTTTTGTCGTGGCGCGTGTGCTCCTAGTGTTCTTTTCTGAAAAAAGAAGAGACCGTTTCATTTGTTCACGAGCCCCCATAGTTTCCTTGCTGCCAGAAGCAGCACATTTATGCTCACGATCAACTTCGCAAAAAGATCGAGGCCTTTTTCGCTTTTTATATCCAAGCGAGCTTGTGGGGTCATCAGATTCTACTATCTTGCAATTGTGTCCACCGATACCCATAACAGAGGTCCAAAATAATCCACAATCAGCATCATCATCGGTATCAGCGCGTGTGGCTAAAATTTCGCTTGCAAGCTGCATCAATCTCTTCTGACCGCCGCCGAACCAAACGAGTGCCATGGACGCCCACCGGCGAACAGAGATACGACCATCAAATACGGTGGCATTCGTATGGGGAGGGCCCAAAAGGAGCGCCTTGAAGGCAGCCGAGCAAGACAACGTCGATACCTGCCCCACTTTCACTGGGGTGCCCGATGATTTCGAAGATCGTCGCTGCCCCGCCTTCGACTTCCGCCTTCCGCTCCCAAGAAGAGACCCCTCCCCTACCGCCTCAACCGAATTGTTGGGCTCAACAGACGGTACGAGGGCCCTTGCAAGCAAATCTATCTCCCCTACGAAGGCTGATCCTAATGCGCTGGACGCGAAATTACAAGCTTTCGTCGCCAAGAGGACGGTGGAGGTTTTGGCCGCGGCGGTCCATCCCAATTCAAGCTGGGAGGCGGTCCGACCAGCGTCCAATTCAGCCGCTGCCCCAACCGTATCCGCCGGAGCAGCGGGATTGGAAGGTCCTAGCCGAACGCACAGATCTGTCTTAGCCGCCATGAGCCGGAGAGACCTTCTCCAGGCCTCAGCCGTCTCGACCGCCGCCACAGCGGCGTGATAGTGTAGGCTGGGGCTGGCGTACCCCCCTGGGGAGTGCTGCACGCCGGAAATCGGGGGCGAGATCACAGATGGCGGAGCCAGGCCAAAGTGGGAAAGGCGCTCGAGGGTTATGAGAGCGGACCAGACGGAAGAGCGAACAAAATCCCTCTCGGCGGCCGAGCCATCACCGTATGAGGGGGCCAGTGCGACAACAATCTCCAGCCCTGCGAGGGAGGAGAGGGACGCGACGACGACGGCCCTCCCCACGACACTCCTTGAGTCAAAACCACCCTCTGTTGAGACGTCAGAGGGGGGACCGGTGGGGTGGGCGCACCTTTCTAGGCGGGGCCGATCGGTCAACAGCATCTTGGCTAGAGCGGTTGCGACTGCGATGGCCGCCGTGGCGATGCAGACCCGGTCGACGTCGTTCCCTTCCCCGGTCCCCGGGGGATCCCTTCGCATCAGCGTCAGAAGGCGCTGCAGGACGTGTGATGCGAGAGGCACAAGGCGGGCGTTATAGGCCGCATCGTTAGAGGTTTCCAGGGAGGCGAGATCGAGATCCACGGACCCGGATGCAGTGGTGGTTTTCATTGCCTTCCCCCCCCTCCCCCCCCCGCCCCTGGCCTTCTTGAAGGAGCCGCCGCCGGCTGTGACTAAATTGGACAGGGTGCCGTCGATGATGACGTCGAGGGCCCGCGTGCAAAGATCCTTGGACCTCGACACAGATTGGAGGCTGTGCACCAGAGCAGTGATGGGGGAGGGCGGCGCATTATGCTCCGCTTCTGCCAATGAGACTGGGGTCGGGGCCGTTTGAGCCCGTCGTGCAGCCTTTCGACGTGGCGCGCGTTTGCTGCAGAAATCACGGAAGGAGGGAACGAGACGGGGAAGGGGTGCATCAGATCACATGAGCAAGTCTACGGAGACAAAAGGCCCTAGAGCAGGAGACGAGCCAAGCCAACAGGTATATCACTTCGAACGCATGCGCCGAACATCAAATTGAGCCAAGAAACTCACCCTCCGCCACCGCCACCGCCGTCGACGGCAGCTTCAGCCACCGCCACCGCAACAGCCCTTTTGGTCCTCTTCTTTGGAGGCATAGTGGCCTCGCCTGCCTGTGGGAGGACAGTGCGTTGTAAAGATTCGGTCGAGCCGGCCTGGGCCGACGGGGGACGGTGCTTCGTGGAGTTTCTTGTGCGACGACCACCCTCGCAAAGACTACGACTCTCGAACTCGAACTCGAACAGACCCACTCCCGCGAATCCACGCCGACTCGCTGACTCCTGGACTCCACCGAACCCTCCCCGATAAAGCAAACCGCCACTCTGGGAGCTGGCGGAGCGACTGCTATCGCAAATATAGACGGGCTAGAAGGTCAGGTTCTGGAGCCAGGAGGGGGCGGAGTCCGGTGGTTGAGACGGGGCTTCCCAATTCAAGCTGAGAGATCTATTGATTGGAAAAATTAAAAAATATGAAAAATCTTGCAGCCAGGTACTTGCTCGTATTCATACTATACTATGCATAATATCTAGTCTAGTACGAGCTCGTACACTGTGTATACAGTTGTTGTTTTTGTTGTTGGGTATTCGGCCACCGGCCGGATCCCGCCTCCTTTGCCAACTCACGATGATTCTCGGCCAGGGGGACAGGAAGCCCTCTACGAGCTCGTATGCGCCTCTTTATGGTGTGTATACCACTGCATACTCCTCGAGTACTAGCTACTAATCTAGTAGTATATAGTAGTAGTACTATCCATACTCTAGTACGAGGTCGTACTCGTACTCATACTACTACTCT
>Ga0315315_10007032_pt1 | contig 10417 bp, 13 predicted proteins | sample M140m3416metaG_FD_203699 | JGI IMG/M metagenome (GOLD analysis project Ga0315315, IMG submission 203699) | Ammonia-oxidizing marine archaeal communities from Monterey Bay, California, United States - M1 40m 3416 | ecosystem: Environmental > Aquatic > Marine > Intertidal zone | place: USA... | reverse complement strand
AGTTTACAAACTATAATGATATTCATTCAGAACAGATTGAAGTAGTATCAGAAGAGTTGGATAACTTTAAAGATTCATTTGGAAAAGATTGGCAAGAGTGGAATTTAAAAGACCTACGAAGTAGATTAAAAGATAATTGGACATTTTATTTAACCGAATGTGGTTGGGCATTTATAGATTGGAATAGAAAGTATCCTTATTTATGTAATCGTTATATAATGCCAGAGTATAGAAATAAAGGATTAGGAAGTGATTTAGTATGGTTGAGATGTAATGAAATCATCAAACAAGGATACAATTACGCTTCAATTAAATTAGAAGATTGGAATAAGCCAGCTCTATCAGTTATGAAAGAGGATATTTTTACGGAATTAACAGAAATTTGATATTTATATATAGGAAAAAATTATGTCAGTACAAACAAAAATAGAAAATTATTTAAATTACATCACAGGAAGTGGTGGAAATTGGCCAAGTAATACCAATATTGGTGTTATAGGTGGAGTAGATTACATTGTTGAAAGTGGTTCAGATAATATATACTTTCACGAAATGAATACTGCTTGTGGAGTTTATGGTTCATACGCGACACAAGTGTCGATATTTAATAAAATATCAGACTACGCTAATGATAAAGATTGTACGAGTGCATATATTTATGGACAAGATGATTCACGAAAAAGAAATCCATCATCAATACAAGAACCCTTAATCAGTTCAAGTTTTGCCAGACACAACATTTCAGTAAATTTTGAATACGCAGAAAATACTTCATTAACATACTTTTCACAAAGAGGAAATGCAGACCACTTAGATAAATTTCATTTGTTTATGCAAACACCTTGGTATAGTGATGACAACTTGTTAGAGATTGTAAGTGGTTCATTTAACAAAAATACATTTAGAACAATTTTATCAAGTTCACCAGTTAGTTCTTCTTTGACACCATTATTCAATACAGGTTCGTATTCTACATCAAACCCATATCATCCAGACTTTGTGATAAAAAATGCAGACGAAGACGGAACTGCACACGGCGGAGATACTGGTTTACAATTTTACAGATATGTTGATTCAAATCCTACTTACCAAAATGCAGTAGATAGTGGTTCATATTTAATTGAAAAGTTTATTGTTCCGAGTGGAAGTATAATAAATACTGCAGGATATGCAAGTACAAGGAAAATGAACTATTTAATGACACCAGACCAACAAGTATTACTTGAGGATAAAGATGAACATCCATTATCTGAGGCACCAAAATGGGTAATGCAAGGTGATAAATGGTGTGGTGAAAATAGTTTAATGTATTCAAGTGTTAGTGGTAGTTTGATTCAAATGTATGATAACTCAACAAAGCAAGTTCAAGATATTCAAATTGGTGATGTAGTAAAATCTTACAAGCCAGCTGGATTGCCAGATGAAACTTTTAAATACGATTGGACAAATTATAGCACAACAGATTTGGGTGGTTCAGTATCGTCAGGTTCAGTAGTAGTTAGAACTTTTGTACATAATCATTACGGACATTATTTAGTTAATGGTTCGATAAAAATACCAGTAATGAATCAATCTATGATGAAAGGTGCAAGATATTTCTTGAAACAAGGAGATACTTGGAGTTTTGCAAAACCATCAGATATATCAGTAGGAGATTATTTATTTGATAAAGACGGAAGTGAAGTTGAAGTTACATCAGTTTCAGAAGTCGGAGAGGATAATCCATACTATTCATTAGATGTAGAGGATATAGATACTTATTTCACATCAGAGATATTAGTTCATAATATCCCACCAAGAAAATGTTTCACAGGCGATACAATGATTACATTGTTTGACGGAACCTATCAAGAGATTAAGAATGTAACATCAGGTATGAAAATCAAAACATACAATCACGAAACTGGCAAATTACAAAATTCAGTCGTGGGTGATGTAACAAAAATTGAACACGATAACTTACTCGAGTATAGATTTGATAACAATACAATAATTAAAGCAACAGATGACCATCCATTTTATGTAGAGGGTCAAGGTTATAAAGCACCATTAGAATTAGGCGATAAAGTTTTAACTGATGATTTAAACAAAATAGAGTTGGTGGGATATAAACCACTCAACACAACAGAAACAACATACAATATAGACAACACAAATAACGGCAAGAACTACTTTGCGAATAAGGTTTTAGTTTCGGATGAGTCTGATACATAATTATAATTTCAAGTGGTATCATTATAGAGACAATTTTTTATCACACGAAGAATGTGACACAATAATAAAAAAGATTGATAATGCAGAACAAATATGGTCTAATTCAAAATTAGAAAAAAATGTTCAACTTGATGAACCAGAGTTGGTAGAAAAGTATTGGGGTTTATTTAATTTAGTAAACACATTACATTATCAGTTTGATATCACAGGCGTTCAAAGAAATCGTGTTTATGGTAAAAGATATTCACACGAGGGTTGGACCGAAGATGAATTCCCACATACAGATTTTGCAGCGGGAGAGGATAGATATGTGGATAGTACAACAAAATTTACTTGTGTAACTTATCTATCGGATGGTATGAGAGGTGGTGGATTAATGGTAGGAAATAATGTAGTACCAGTTAAAAAGGGTAGAGCAGTAATATTTCCATCATTTGCTAATCACAAAGTTACACAATTTTATGATAAAAATAGATATGTATTAATTAACTTTGCAGAGGGGAATACTTTCAAATGAAATATAACGATGATTTTAAATTTTCTATTCAAATACCAAACTTTCTATCAGAAGAAAGGTGTGATGAATTAAAGAAAGACATAATGGAATCTGAACAAGATGTAATTGGTTGTGTCGGAGATGAAAAGGGAACAGCAATATTGCCAGAAATTAGAAAAACTAATGAGTGGTATTTGTTTGACCAACCTGACAATGAATTTAGACCAGATAAGACCAACAAAGATTGGAAATGGTTACAAGACAAGATGTTTCAAATGGTAAACATAGTTAATGATAGTGTTTTTCATTTTGATGTCGATGGTTGTGATGATGAATTAAAACTAATAGAATACCAAGATGGTGGATTCTACGGATGGCACACAGACTTTAATGCAGGTAGTTGTTCCAATAGAAAAATTGTAGGAATTGTTCAATTGACAGACCCAAGTGAATATGAGGGTGGAGATGTTCAGTTCGGTATCCAAGACAAAGATACAAAAGAGTGGTACTCGATGAACAAATTAAAAGGTTCATTAACATTATTTCCGGCATTCCTATGTCATAATGTAACACCAGTCACGAAAGGTAAACGATATGTAATTCAAGAATTATTTGTCGGAGACCACTTCAGGTAGTAAAATGTATAAAGAAATAGATATGGATAGTTTAAAAATCAATCCTAATTTTAGGTGGTTTTTAGAAAGAGAGGACTTTTTCAGTAAAGATGAATGTCAGGAAATTATGGATATGATTGACTCACAAGCAAAACTGAAAAGTGGATATTATCGTGGAACAGAAAACAGAGATGCTCTTTCAAAAGACGATAAGAATTCTTGTATCTTAAACATTAAGAGAAATAGTAGTCCAGAAATATTAAATAAATTCTGGGGAGCTATCCAATTAGCAGACTTAACCACTTATCATTATGGTTGTAAAGGTATTTATAATAATAGAGTACAATGTCACAGATATGATGTAGGTCAATACTACAATCCACACGCCGATTTTCATTGGTTAGATAAGTATAGTGCAAATAAACTAACATTAATTGTATTTTTAAATGATGATTATGAGGGTGGAGAGTTTCATTTTTTTGATGGAAAAGTAATTGAACCAAAGGTGGGCAAATTAGTTATACACCCAACATTTGCAGGACACGGAGTTAAACCAGTAACAAAAGGACATAGATATTCTTGTGTGGCTTGGGGAGTAGGAGATACATTCGTATGATACAAAACGATACATTTGAATTTGTAGTGCATAAAGAAGATTTCTTATCAGAGAGTCAATGCGTAAAACTAATGCGATATCTTGAGAGAAATGAACCAACGATATCAGAACTTGCTGGCAAATATGATGATAACATTATGAATAAAGAGGTTCGTGATAACCAAGAAGTCAAAATCAATGACGAAAAACTAAGCAATAAATTAAAAATGGTATTTGAATTAGCAAATCACTCTATATTTAAATACAATATACAAGAATTAGAATCAGTAAAGATATTAAAGTATGGTGTTGGTGGTAAATACAAATGGCATACTGATTGTGGAGCAAAAGAAACTTCCACAAGAAAACTAACTGCCATTGTTCAGTTGTCAGATGAAACGAACTATGAGGGTGGAGATTTAGAGTTCGGTATCACAGATGACACAGGTAAAAATAATCATAAAGCAAATAAAACAAGAGGTAGTATAACTATCTTTCCATCATTTTTATCACATAGAGTTACACCAATCACTAAAGGAACAAGACACTCACTAATAACTTGGATGTTGGGAGATTGCTTTGTATGAAGTTAGCACTATGTATATGCCCACAATGGTCAATTGAATCACCATCATACGCACTCGGTGTATTGAAATCAGAAATCAATAATCCAAATGTAGAAATAAAACAATTTGATATCAACATCGATAGTTCAGTCTATATGAAGGATATTGATTATGAGTTTTGGTATGACTGGGGAAATGATAAACCTTGGAATTCTGATAATAACTTTAGAGAGTTTGTTTTACCAAGACTACAAGGTTTTTGGCAAAAGTACATTGATGAATTATCAACATATGACATTGTAACTTTTACTAATTACACTTCTAATATAATGTCAACCGACTACATAGCGAGATTCATAAAACAAAAAAATCCAAAGGTACAAATTTGGTATGGTGGACCATACTCTTGGTATTCTGAAACTGGTGGATTAACTGAGCAAGGTGGAATGCAAAATGATGTGAAAGTTTTTACTGATATTTATCATAGAGAATTTGTAGATGTTGCTTGTAATAGTTCAGACGGAGAAAAAGTTATAGGAGATTTAGTTGATTGTTATTTAAGAGACGGACACTATGAGAATGTAAAAGGTATTTGGAGGTGGGATAAAATGACACCAAGTTTTCCAACGGTTATGAAAGCCGGTAGAAGTGGAAGAAACCCAGTATTCAATGGTAAAACAATTCCACTTAATCTAAATGATACAAAAACACCAAAGTGGGATAAGGAAATACTTGATAACTATTCCGTATTATCAAAAATGAGAACAGAGAGTCCAGAGTTTTACGGGACAGAAGCAACATCTTTCTTTGAAGAACATATGGAAGAAAAATACAAACCAGGAAAGAATAGAGGTTCATTAGTTGGTGAAGCTTATGGAGACGATAAACCTTTGTACGACGATTTCTTTGTTTTACCAATTCAGGGTTCAAGGGGTTGTACTTTTAAATGTACTTTTTGTGCAGAAACGAGATTGTATAGATACAAAAGTCCAGAAAAGATTATCGAACAAATGAAAGAAATGATTAAGGATACTGGTATACATAAATTTTGGTTCACAGACTCACTAATAAATGGTTCTATGAAACTATTTAGTAAATTTATAGACCAACTGGAGTGTGAAATAGAATCAGGTGAACTACCAAAAACTGTAGAATGGGGTGGACACTTTAGAACACATAAAAAGTTAGGAACAGAATTATTGACAAGGGCAAATAAGACTGGATTGAATCATATGAATGTCGGATTTGAAAGTGGAGTTCCAAAAATATTAGGTTTAATGGAAAAGGGACAATTGCCAGATACCATTAGTGATTTTTTGAGAAGTTGTTACGAGAGTAAGGTAAAGTTTCAAGGTAATTGGTTACCAGGATTTCCGAAAGAAAATCATATGGACTTCTTGATTGGTTCAAAATGGTTGTTTGATAACGCTAAAAACTTTGGAGAGTTTGGAGAAATATTATTATTACAATCAACTGACATTTATGACCACACACCATTAGATGTTTATAAAGATGAATTTGATGTATCAAAAGAAAAGACTATGGTTAATTGTTGGATTAGTAATGATAATAAATCTTTTTTAATGGTTAGACACCTTCGTTCATTTTTATATGAAGCACAAGTTAATATGTATGGAATTTATTATAGAAGAAGAGTTTGGAATAATCCACTAACACTTCATAAAGTTGATATAGATTTAAAAACTAATGTAGATGATATTATATTTGAAACTGAGTTTTTGGAGACAAAAAAATATACAGACCCAGAAAAGATAATTGAAAATGAAATGATATTAACTATTAAATCTTTTATTTGGGCGATGGTAAATTTATCAAATAAATCAAATATTGATATAGAGGTTTATGATAAATTGATAACTTATCATTGTAAGAATTCATATTCAAAGGTAAGAATTAAATTAGAATCTTATGGGGATTTGTTTGACGCAAACATTGAATATGATGTCAGGGTAGACAAAGAGGACAAAAAGTTATTTGATGAAAAAACCGATAGCAAAGATTTTATTGTAAAGGGAAAGTTAAAAATTTCAGGGAATATAAATGATTACAGGTATAATGATAAAGTTAGAGAGTTATACGAGGATAGTATGGATTATAAAAAGCACAAAATTAATTTAAAACGAACTAATATGACAAGTCAATATTAAATAAATTACATTTTCAGATTCATACAAGATATTTATTTATATCTAAAAGGTTATTCACTATGAAAACAAAAACACTATTTGACCACATAAAACAAGTTACAAATGTTCAGAACCAATTGTATTGGGACGAACTATCTGAATCAGATAAAAAGACCTGGTCTAATTATATGGTGCATAGGTTTTTATCGATGAAAGCCGATTGGATAGAAGTTGTAAATGAAATACAACAATATTGGGAATTGAAACCAAAGACGGTTTATCAATTCTATACAAATCTACTACCACGAGGAAATACATATTTACGATATACTAAATCTAAAAAGAAATCCAAGATAGAAAAGTGGGCTATGGATATATTATGTGATTACTTTCAAGAAAGTTCACAAAATATTGAAAAAACGCTTGACATTATGGGTAAAGATGTCGTATATTCAATTATATCAAAGTATGGTGTAGATGAAAAACAACTAAAAAAAATATGGAGTAAGTAATGATTAAAGACACACCAAAAGGATTGCCAGATTCCGCTCTTGACTTTGAAAGAGAAATACCAAAAGCAACCTTAACCAAAGAAGACCAGGAAATGGTGGACACACAAGATGTCGTAAAATATATGGAGAGAACTTATCCTGAAATGACAGGTGAGTTTCTAAAAATACAATCAGAACAATATGAATTGTTTTGTAGAAAACAATACGACTATGGTCCACAGAATATTGCAGTGGGAACTATTCTAAAAACACCAGAGGATATTAAGTTATCGTTGTTAGGATTGTGGTTCAGAATGAACGACAAGATAGAAAGAATGAAAACATTATTATTGAGAAACGGAGTAAACTCAGTTGAGGGTGAACCCGTAACTGATAGTTTTTCAGATGTGTCAAACTATGGAGTTATGGCACAAGTAGTAGCGAGGGGCAAATGGGCAAAATAGGAGTAATAGGACAAGGATATGTAGGTAGTGCTATCAAAGTTGGTTTCAAACCATACTATGAAGTATCTACATATGATAAATTTGATATAAGTAAATCAACTCACGGCAACTTAAATGATGTTGTAAACAATTCAGAAATAATCTTTGTGTGTGTTCCAACACCAATGAACCAAGACGGAACTTGCCACACTGGCATTGTAGAAGAAGTGGTGAAAGAAATCGCTGAAAGTGCACACGACAAACAGATAGTTGTAATTAAATCTACGGTTCCACCAGGAACAACAGACAGATTACATAGAAAATACAGAAATATAAGTGTAATATTTAATCCAGAGTTCTTAACCGAAGCAAACTTCATTGAAGACTTTAAGAATCAGAATCGTATTATTTTGGGTGGAACGAGAAATGGAACAAATATAGTAAGACAATTATACTCAAGAGTATTTCCACACGCAACCATTGTAAAGACAGGTGCTAAACACGCAGAAATGGTAAAGTATTTTACCAATTGTTTTTTAGCAACTAAAGTATCATTTGCTAATGAGATGAAATACATATGTGATAGTATTGATTTAGATTACGATAAGGTTGTGGAGTATGCCACATATGATGAACGATTAGGTAAATCACATTGGGCAGTTCCAGGTCCTGACGGAGACTTAGGGTTTGGTGGACATTGTCTACCAAAAGATTTATCAGCTATCATCAATCAATTTGAAACATTGGGATTATTAGAAGCAGTAGAACAAGTAAACGACCAAGTCAGAGAAGATAGAGATTGGGAAAAGATGAAGGGCAGAGCAGTCATAGATGGGTAAAATAAGTTATAGTCAGTTCGCAATGTGGGACAAATGTCCTTACACTTGGAAAGCAAACTATGTGGATAAAGCAGAGACTTTCAAAGGTAATATTTATACCTTGTTCGGTAGTGCTATTCACGAAACTATTCAAGCATATTTAGTTTGTTATTATGAACGAACAATCAAAGAAGCAGATGCTCTACCACTTCAAGATATTTTGATTTATCGTATGAAAGAATTATACAAAGAAGCCAAGAAAAGATATGGTGACGGATTTGAAGTAACCAAAGAAGAGATGGCAGAGTTCACTCAAGACGGATTCAATATTATTGATGAGTTCTTAAAGAGAAAGTCAAGACACTTTAAAAAGAAAGATACTGAGTTAGTCGGTATTGAGATGAATCTAAATTATGAACTACCAAAAGATATGAGATTCGTTGGTTATATGGATGTAGTTCTACACGATAAGAAGACAGGTCGTATGAGAATTATTGATATCAAGTCATCCACTATGGGTTGGAATAAATATATGAAAGCCGATAAGAACAAAACTAATCAGTTATTATTGTATAAACACTTTATGGCAAAACAATTAGAAATATCAGAAGATAAAATAGATGTTGAATACTTAATATTAAAGAGAAGATTATATGAAAATATGATGTATCCACAGAAAAGAATTCAGGCGTTCTCGCCAGCAAGTGGAAAACCAAGTGTGAATAGGGTTATGGTAAGGTTACAAGAGTTCATAGACGAGTGTTATGATGACAAGGGTAAAATCATCGCACACGAATATGAAAAATGTGAAAAGCACAAAAAGTGCAGAAGTTGTAAGGACTTAAAATGATAGAACCAAGTTTAAGAATTAAAGTAACAGATTTTTTAGCAACAGATTATGAACAAGATGTTTTTCAAGAACTAATGCGTATAAAGCAATTGCCAGAACTCAAGGGTGCTCATTTCCCATTATACTTTTGGTATGATAGAGAATATGAATACGTTGATTTGAGTGTATTGAAAGATTTTATAATGTATTGGAAGTCATCAGGAGAGTATGGAACTAAATTAAGTCTTCATCCAGAACCATTTGATGACGGAAATCATTTTATTTGGTATGATATCAAACCAAATGATATGGATACAAAACTAAAAGAAAAACTCTCAACACCATTTGTTCAGTATTATAGATTTGCATATACTTACTCAGACCCAAGAACTGGCATTTTAGAGGGATTAGAGGACTTTGTAGAAAAATATAGATTCGTAACTCGTGACAACTCATCAGTAGTGAAAAGAAAACAAAAAAGAAACGATTATGAAGATAGCAATCATAGGTAGTAGAAACTACACCAATAAAAAAAACATTCAAAACTTTATGTTCAGACTGAAAATGGAACATAAAGGTATTGAAATAATTAGTGGTGGTGCCAAAGACGGAGCAGACAAATATGCCAAGAGATTTGCATTGGAGTTCGGATTAGACTATTCAGAATTTCCACCACAACACGAAACACACAATATTCATTGTGTAATGGAGGCATTCAATTATGGTAAACCATATAATGTTGGATACTACCACAAAAGAAATAAAGATTTAGTAAAATATTCAGACAAAGTGGTGGCATTTATCAAAGATGATATCATAACTAATGGAACAAAATCAGCATTAGAATATTGTAAAAAAATAAATAAAAAATTCGTTATTTTAAGTTGAAGTTGATATTTATATATACATATATATAGGAACGATATGAAAGAAGAAAAATTAACATCAGTAAAAGTCATTGACGAACTCTACAAGAAATTTAGAGAGAAATCAATAAGAGATGACTTTTCATTACAGAAATTAGTAAATCGTAGTATAGATTTATTTGTTTATGATGAAGAGTTCGCAAAGAAGATTATGAACTATGAGAACTTAGAGGAAAGTGGTTCTAAATATTAACACAAGAAAGAGGTTTTAATGGATTTACCAAAACTTAAAAAAGTTACAGAAAAGAAAAAGAAAAAAATTATCTTATTATCGGACG
>Ga0315315_10007031_pt1 | contig 10417 bp, 12 predicted proteins | sample M140m3416metaG_FD_203699 | JGI IMG/M metagenome (GOLD analysis project Ga0315315, IMG submission 203699) | Ammonia-oxidizing marine archaeal communities from Monterey Bay, California, United States - M1 40m 3416 | ecosystem: Environmental > Aquatic > Marine > Intertidal zone | place: USA... | reverse complement strand
GATTTCAATGAGCCCCATAATAGAAGCTAAATAGTTATTGCATTCCTAATAGTATGCTTAGTAATATCGAAACTTGCAAAGGATAGAATATGCCTACAATCATTACAATTTGCGAAACTTGTAAACGGGAAGGGTGGGCTGACAGGAAAGTCTCAGAAACTGACGGTTTAAAATTTGCGAAAATGATTGAGCAAATTCCCACTAATAATGGAATAGTTTCAACTAGAAGACATTCTTGCTTAATGGGATGTAAGAATGGTTGTAATGTCATCATTCAAGATAATGATAAACTAAGTTACGCTTTGGGTAATTTTACTCCAGATGTAGAATCAGCTACCGCTTTGGTTAATTACGCGAAATTACATGCGGAAAGTTCAAATGGGCAAGTACCTTATAAAAGTTGGCCAGATAAAATAAAAGGGCATTTTGTTGCTCGCATTCCCCCTTTAAGAAAAGATTAAATGATACGTAAAACACTAGAACATGGTGGAAATTTAGATCATCACGTAGATATTTTTGGAGGAGAGAAATCTAATTGGATTGACCTTTCCACGGGTATAAACAATTCTCCATACCCGATTCCAAAAATTCCAAAATGGGTATGGAGGTCTCTACCTGACAAAACATTGATAGAAAGTTTTGAAAGTGTAGCGCGGGATTTTTGGAAGATTCCAAAAAATGCTGATATTATTTCAGCGAACGGAACATCATCAATTATTAGCCTTCTACCCAGTATTTTTAATAAGGGTAATGTGGACATATATCACCCAAGTTATAATGAATATGAAGCGGCCTTTTTAAGAAATGGATGGCAAATTTCAAATACTGACCTGAGAGCTCGAATATTGGTTAATCCGAACAATCCAGATGGAAAATATTGGAGTTCAAAAGATATCCTTCCTAATGATCAAATTACAATTATTGATGAAAGTTTCTGTGATTTAACGCCCGATAGATCTTTAATAAGATTTTCTAATCAGCCTGGTGTAATAATATTAAAGAGCTTTGGGAAGTTTTGGGGATTAGCTGGCTTACGTTTAGGTTGTGCTATAGCTTCCCCAAAAACTTTACAAAACTTACGAAGTGCTTTGGGGCCTTGGCCAGCATCTGGACCTGCACTTTTTATTGGAAGAGCCGCATTAGAAAATAAAAGATGGGCTGAAAATAATATTAAAAACTTAGATCATCATGCTACTAAATTTGACAATATATTGGCTAAAAATGATATCGAAATAATAGGGGGAACCTCTCTTTTTAGATTGATTAAAACTCCAAATGCCAAAAAATTAAAAACACACTTTGCCAACAATCATATCCTAATAAGGACATTTTCTTATTCTAATAAAATAGCAAGAATTGGAATTCCTAATAGCAATCATCACCAAATTCAGATAAAAACTATCCTAAGTGAATTTAAACAATGACTTTATCCTGTATTTTGTTAGCGTTAATTCTTGATGCCTTTTTTGGTGAACCAAATTGGCTTTGGTCAAAATTGCAACATCCAGCAGTAACTTTTGGAAAAATCATTAAATGGGGTGAAAAAAAATATAACAATGGAATTAATCGTAAGGGCAAAGGCGTTATATTTTTGAGTGTTGTAGTAATATTTTTAGCAACACTTGGGTTTGCTATTGAACAGCTACCCTTTTCGGCCATATGGAAAATACTAATTGTTGCAATATTATTGTCTCATAAGAGTTTAATAGAACATGTGAGCGCGGTAAGCCTAGGGTTACAAAAAGACATCGATCATGGAAGAAAAGCAGTCGCAATGATTGTTAGTCGCGACACAGAAAAGCTGAATGAATCAAATGTTGCACGCAGCGCTATCGAGAGCGCTGCTGAAAATTTTTCAGATGGTATTATTGCTCCTTTATTCTGGTTCTTTATTGGCGGGTTACCAGGAATTATCGTTTATAAATTCGTAAATACTGCTGATAGCATGATTGGATATAAACATCCACAACTTGAACAATTTGGATGGGCTTCTGCTAAATTGGATGATATTTTAAATTGGATACCTGCAAGGTTAAGTGGCTTATTAATATGTATAGTTTATCAAAATAATTCAGCCTTTCAAACTATGCGACGAGATGCAAAGCTACATCGATCTCCAAATGCTGGATGGCCTGAAGCCGCCATGGCAGGCGTGTTAGATATAACCATCTCCGGACCAAGATCATATGACGGAAAAGAGAAACTCTATCCATTTGTTAATCCCGATGGAAAAAAGAAATTAACAGCTATCGATGTCGATAACGCTGTAGATGTGCTTTGGCGTTCATGGGGCGGATTGGTCTTAGGTTGTGGGGTAGCATTATTTTTTTCAACAATAGTCTGAAATCAATCTACTATTGATGATAAAATTTCATTGGTATTTTCACCCAGCTTTGGTGATGTTTTTGAGATTTTCATCTCACTATCCGAAAACCTGAAAGGTGATAAAATTGTTGGTATATTATCAATTTCTTTTGAGAGCCCACGATAAACAACCTGGGGGTCATCAAAAACTTCGGACATATCATTTATCGGACCCGCTGGAATTCCTTGTTTTTCACAAGCTTCAAGTAAATCTTTCTTCAGAAACTTTGTAGTTTGACAACTTAATTTTTCAATAAGTAGAGTTCGATTTCTTAGTCTATCCGCATTCGTCAAGAATAATTCGTTCATCGCAATTTCTTCCAAATTCAAAATTGCACACAAACGCTGATATTGTGCATCATTTCCCGTTGCGATTATTATATGCCCATCTTTACAATCGAAAACTTGATAAGGGGCAAGGTTCTGATGCCCATTTCCAATCCTATGCGGCACCTTTCCCGTAGTTAAAAAATTCATCCCCTGATTTGCCGTTACGGCTGTTGCTACATCCAATAAAGCCATATCAATATGCTGACCTTTTCCAGACTTGTCCCGCTGAATAATTGCACTTAATATAGCCGTCACACTATACAATCCAGTTAAGATATCTGTTACAGCCACCCCCATTTTTTGAGGCTGCCCGCTTGGCTCTCCAGTTATTGACATTAAACCTGACATTCCTTGAATTATATAGTCATAACCTGCTCGATGTGCATAAGGTCCTGTTTGTCCAAAACCTGTGATTGAACAATATATTAATTTTGGGTTAATTTTGATCAGACTGTCAAAATCTAATCCATATTTACGCAAACCATCAACTTTAAAATTTTCAATTAATATATCTGCTTTCAAAACCAGTTTCTTTATAATGTCCTGACCTTCTTTAGTTTTAAAATCTACACAAATTGATTTTTTTCCTCTGTTACAACTATGAAAATAGGACGCGGAGGTATCGTCTCCATTCTCAACAAATGGAGGCCCCCATCTACGAGTATCATCTCCCTCTATACTCTCTACTTTGACAACTTCCGCGCCCAAATCAGAAAGTGTTTGACCTGCCCATGGGCCTGCCAATATTCGCGCTAGCTCTATTACTTTAACGCCTTCTAAGGGATGCTCCATTTAATAACCCTTTAAATGTTCTTTTATCTTATCAACAAATTCGTCATAACTAGATTTTTTCATTTTCTCACCATTAATTATAAATGATGGTGTAGACGAAATTTTATCTTTATCAGCATTTTTCTGATATACATTTACAAGAGCTTGAGCCATATCACCATCGCTCAGGCATGCATCTATAGTGTCGCTATTCATACCAATTGATAAACCGATTTTTCGAAGATTATTTGCAATTTGAATATCCTCTTCTCCTTTGGTCCATTCAGCCTGCCGTCTGAAAATTTCTTCAACAATACCGTAAAATTTTTCAGAATTGTCACATCTCGCAACCATTGCTGCCCAAAGCCCATATCGGTCAAAAAAAACGTCTCGTAATATAAATTTAACCTTACCTTCATCGATATAGTTTTTCTTCAACTTTTTAAATGTTCCCTCGTGAAAATTTTTACAATGAGGGCATGTAAAACTTGCATATTCTATGATTGTTACAGGAGCGTTGGGATCTCCAAGAACAATATCTTCAACAATAATACTGGAAACGTTTATTAGATTTTCTGATTCACTATTATTACTAAGTTGCAAATTATTAACCATGTTTAGATCCGCCACTGAATCACTCTTTAAATTTAAACCTGGGTTAAATTGTATAATCAGATAACCAATCAAAACCATTATTATGCTAGTACCCAATATTATACGAATGCCGCTCATTTTAATTCCTCTTCATTTGATGACTTTGCTAAAATATTAGCCCCTAGTGACTGTAACGCAATTTTCAAAACATCATCTTTAACTTCGGTTACTTCTTCTTTTGCCTTAATTTTGTCTAAGTCACTTGGTTTTAACTGCTTTTTTTGATCTATTAAATTTTCGTTAATTAATTCAGTTGGATCAGTTTGGGTAATTCTTACTCTGGAAATTGCATTATATCCATAAACTCCATTTACCCTATCTATAATTTGTTTACTCTGTGCTTGAACAATTGGAGCATTTGCTCCATTTGTTAACAACACTAACCCGGCACCAATGCCGTCTCTTCCATAGTTGACTTTAACTGGTTTAGCAATTTTAGCGATCTCATTACCAATAATATCTGCCCAATTTACTAATAATTTAGAAACAGCAAAACCTCTTGTCTCACTGGTTTTCTGTATCTGCTTTTCTAGTAAACTTGATGCGCTTCTAAATCCAGCACGTCCACGTTTAGTTATTTTTTTTGTTTTCATTCTACCGCATCACTTACTTATTGATTCTATCATTAAAGAATATCACTGAAATATAAAATTCCAGAAAATTTATTAATGTGAATTATTAAATATACTTTTTTGCTGTTCTGTTGCTTCTGTTTGATATTTTTGCTTCCACTCTGATGCTGGCATCCCATAAACGATCTCTTTGGATTCTTCCTTACTAATATCCATTCCTAATTCTTGTGCTGCTTCTTTATACCATCGGCTTAAACAATTTCGACAAAAGCCAGTTAAATTCATCATATCAATGTTTTGAACGTCAGTCCGATTTTGTAAATGAGTTCGCAAAGATCTAAAAACCGCCGCCTCTATTTCTATCTCTGAATTTTTATCCATTTGAATATGTCCTTTTATCGATCAATTTCCTGTTTAACACTATTTATTGCATGTGCCAACTTAGCGCCCCACATCAACTGTTCTTTTTTACTACTAATTAGATCATTTCGAACTTCAATCAACACGTGCAATCGATCAACACTTAAAGCATGGCGAAACATTGTGTCTCCAATCAGATCACCCCTATATGGCTCATTATCCCCACAAATAATATCTTGCTGATTGTTGAAATAATTTAGTAAAGGCTGTGCAAATCGTCGGTCATTAGAAGATAAAATGCCAACATGCCAAGGTCGATTAAAACCACTCTTTAACTTAGGTGTAAAACTATGAATTGATATTAAAATAGGATCGTGTTGAGTGGAAACTAGTCTATTAATTTCATTATGGTAAGGTCTGTAACAACGGTTTAATCTATTCTCTCTATCATCTCTACTTATCTTGCGATTGCCTTCAATTATTGTACCATCATAAAGTTGCATTATTAAAGTAGGATCATCCTCTCCTCGGTTAGGATCAATTACTAATCGCGAGAAGTTTGAAAGTACTACTGGTGATTTAAGCTGTTTACCCAATTCTTTGCTAAGGCCTGAAGCACCAATGTCATAAGCGATATGTCTGTTCAAGTTCTCTTCAGAAATTCCAAGACTACCTTCCTTTACACATTTGGGTACTAAGTTAGAAGCATGATCACATAATATTAAAAAGTCACTATTTTGATTTTCATTGAAAGTATAAAATGGCTGATACATTAATATTACCTCTAACTTAAATATTCTTAATTTCTCTATTAATAAGAAGAAAATGTTATGATAAGCATGTATATAAAATGAACCCATTGAAAAGGTAAAACTTGTGCGAAGATTGAGAAACGTCAAAATTGTAGCTACATTAGGCCCGTCTTCAAGCGATTATAATACAATTAAAGAGTTATTCGAACATGGAGCAGATGTTTTTCGACTTAATATGAGTCATGGAAGCTATGATGAAATTAAAGCAAGACATACCATAATCAGAAAAATTGAAAAGAAATACTCTAGACCAATCGCTATCCTCGCAGACTTACAAGGTCCTAAATTAAGATGTGGAATATTTAAAAATGAAAGTATTATACTAACGCAGAATGATAAATTTTCGTTTGATTTAGAAGACATACCAGGTGATCAAAAACGAGTATATCTACCACATAAAGAAATTTTTAAAACAATCCGAAAAAATGAACCAATTCTGGTAGACGATGGAAAAGTTAAACTAAGGGTTCAATCAGTCAAAAATGGAATTATAAAGTGCTTAGTTGAAGTTGGGGGAAGTATCTCAAATAGAAAAGGAATAAATGTTCCGGAAACGCTTGTTCCAATGGCCGCTCTTTCAGATAAAGACAAAAAAGATTTAGAGTTTGTATGTGATTTAGGTGTGGATTGGTTGGCGCTGTCTTTTGTTCAGACGGCTAAAGATGTAATAGAAGCAAAAAAACTTATAAAAGGTCGAACATCTGTGATCTCAAAGATCGAGAAACCATCAGCTGTAAAGGATTTTGAAGCAATACTAGCGAACTCAGATGGAATAATGATTGCAAGAGGGGATTTGGGCGTAGAGATGCCAGTTCAATCCATCCCTCCCATACAAAAGCGACTTGTGATGGCATGTAGACAATTTGCAAAACCCGTTATTGTGGCCACTCAAATGCTGGATAGTATGGTTGATTCTCCAATGCCTACTCGTGCCGAAGTAAGTGACGTAGCAAATGCTATTTATGAAGGTGCTGATGCGGTCATGTTATCTGCAGAAAGTGCAGCTGGGGATTTTCCAATCGAAGCGGTAAAGACAATGGATAGCATTGCCATAGAAATAGAAAATGACACAACTTATCGAGAAATAATGGATAGCTCTCGATTTCGGCAAAAAACAACCGTTGCCGATGCAATCACAGTGGCGGCAAGAGAAATCGCAGAAACAACACCAGTAACAGCTATTTGTTGTTTTACCCATTCAGGAGCAACTGCTAAATTGGTGTCTGGTGAAAGGCCACGTGTCCCAATAATTGCCTTGACTCCCTTAATAGAAACAGCACGATTACTTTGTTTATACTGGGGCGCACATTGTGTTATAACAGGCCACGTTGATAGATTTAAAATGGCAGTCATAAATGCAGCAAGAGCAGCAAAAAAATATAAGTTTGCCAATATAGATGAGCAAATAATCGTAACCGCTGGCGTTCCATTCAACCAACCAGGCAGCACCAATATTATAAGAGTTTCTCCAGTAAATGAAAAACTGATTTTTGGTAGTGACGAGGAGTAAAGCCTAGAATTAATCCATTTTTAGAGCAGAAATAAATGCTTCTTGAGGAATATCAACACGTCCAAATTGGCGCATTTTCTTTTTACCAGCTTTCTGCTTTTCTAAAAGTTTCTTCTTTCGCGTTACATCTCCCCCGTAGCATTTTGCGGTTACATCTTTTCGCATTGCAGATAATGTTTCTCGTGCAATAATACGACCGCCGATGGCCGCTTGAATGGGAATTTTAAACATGTGACGAGGTATTAAATCTTTCAATTTTTCACACATAGCTCTCCCCCTCGATTCTGCACGGTCTCGGTGTACCATGGTCGATAGGGCATCCACAGGCTCATCATTAACCATGATTTGCATTTTGACTAAAAAATCTTGTCTATAATTTTCAAGTTGATAATCAAAACTAGCATAACCTTTTGTTACAGATTTTAATCTATCATAGAAATCAAAAACAACTTCATTCAACGGTAAATCGTAAACAACCATTGCTCGACTGCCAGCATATGTTAGATCCAGTTGTATTCCTCTGCGATCCTGACAAAGTTTTAACACATCACCTAAATAATTATCTGGAACTAAGATTGTAGCCTTTATTCTTGGCTCCTCAATATGATCTACATAAGTTAAGTCTGGCATATCTGCAGGATTATGCAATTTGATAACATTTTGGTCTTTCATATGAATATGATAAATAACCGATGGCGCTGTAGTTATCAATTCTATCCCGTATTCTCGTTCTATTCTATCCCTAACAACTTCCAAATGTAAAAGACCAAGAAAGCCACATCTAAATCCAAAGCCAAGAGCCGCGGAGGTTTCCATTTCAAAACTAAATGATGCATCATTCAAGGCAAGCTTTTCGATTGACTCTCGTAGATCTTCAAACTCTGAATTATCAACTGGAAAAAGACCACAAAATACAACTGGTTGCGAAGGCTGAAACCCCGGCAAAGTTATAGTTGTCCCATTTTTTTCATGAGTGATCGTATCGCCAACTCGTGTATCCCTTACTTGCTTTATACTTGCTGTAAGAAAACCCAATTCTCCTGGCCCTAAGCTATCAATTGGTTCCATCTGAGGTTTAAACACACCAACCCTATCTACTTGATAAATTGCATTGGTATTAAGCATTTTAATCCTATCACCTTTTCTTAAAATACCATCATGAATTCTTATTAAGACAACCACCCCAAGGTAAGGATCATACCAACTATCTACCAGCATAGCCTTTAAAGGACCATTAGGATCACCATCTGGCGCTGGTAATGAAGTAACAATTCTCTCCAAAACATCAGGAATACCCAATCCAGTTTTTGCAGATATATGAATAGCATCTGTTGCATCAATCCCAATCACATCCTCAATTTGTTGCGCCACTCTATCTGGTTCAGCTGCTGGTAAATCTACTTTATTTAAAACAGTTACGATTTCATGATCAGCATCAATTGCATGATATACGTTGGCCAATGTCTGAGCCTCTACCCCCTGAGAAGCATCAACAACAAGCAAAGATCCTTCAACAGCGCGCATTGAACGTGACACCTCGTAAGCAAAATCTACATGCCCAGGGGTATCAATGAGATTCAGAACATAATCTTCTCCATCCCTAGCTTTGTACTCAATCCTAACTGAATTTGCTTTAATGGTTATTCCGCGCTCACGCTCAATATCCATTGTGTCGAGCATCTGTGCTTCCATATCCCGCTCAGCAACAGTCCCTGTCTGCTGGATCAGCCTATCCGCCAAAGTCGATTTCCCATGATCAATATGGGCTACAATGCTAAAGTTACGTATATTAGAAGTTTTAATCATCATAGTCGCATATGAGGTGGTTTTCTATAAGGGTCAAGAAGATTTATTATTTTGAATAATATAATTCTACACACGAATCTACTTGCAAAATTTGTTAATGATGAGTAACACGCAAATTCTATCAAGCGTATATGGCCATTAGGGCTGCCTAAAACGCTTAAATCTCAAATTATAGGAGACAAAAATGCCCAAAATGAAAACAAAATCTAGTGCAAAAAAGCGCTTCAAAGTAACTGCTTCAGGCAGAGTCAAAGCAGCTCAAGCTGGCAAACAACACGGCATGATAAAACGATCTAATAAATTTCTTCGCAACGCACGAGGAACTAATACTCTGTGCAAAGCAGATGAAGGTATCGTTAAAACTTATATGCCATACGCACGCTAAGGAGAGATTGACATGTCAAGAGTAAAAAGTGGAACAGTCACACACGCCCGTCATAAAAAAATAATCAAGGCAGCAAAAGGCTATTATGGTCGAAGAAGTAATACTTTTAGAACCGCCACCCAAGCTGTAGATAAAGCAAACCAATATGCAACTCGTGATCGTAAAGCTCGAAAAAGGACTTTTAGAGCTTTATGGATTCAACGCATCAACGCAGCTGTGAGAGAACATGATCAAGAGTTAACATATTCCAGATTTATAAATGGATTAGACAAAGCTGGTATTGAGGTAGATAGAAAGGTTTTGGCAGATATCGCTGTGAACGAACCAGCTGCTTTTGGATCCATCGTTAGTCAAGTCAAGGAAGCGTTAGCTTAACATAGCAAAAAACCAAAGCTTTTAGTTTTGATGTCTTTGGGCTTCTTTAATTTTTTATGTTAAGATAAGAGGATAATTGGTTTTGTTTTATATTTTTGTAATATAATAGTTATATTATTTATGAAAGTGTTTGAAATTTACCGACTCTAAAATAATAAATAATTAGTCGAGACGGAGTAAACCACATGGATGGGTTGAAAGATCTACAAAAAAAATATTTAAGCCTCATTGACAGCCAAAAAGATCTTAACTTATTGGAAGAAGTAAGGGTGTCTATCCTTGGAAAAAAAGGTGAGTTAAGTCTCAAAATGCGCGAATTAGGTACCATGTCACCTGATGAAAAGCAGACTTTTGGTCCCGTACTTAATAATTTAAGAAACGAAATAACCGATAAATTTCTCAGTAAAAAATATGAACTAGAAGAAATTATTTTAAACAAAAGATTAGAAACAGAGTGGATTGATTTGAGTCTGCCATC
>Ga0315315_10007029_pt1 | contig 10418 bp, 10 predicted proteins | sample M140m3416metaG_FD_203699 | JGI IMG/M metagenome (GOLD analysis project Ga0315315, IMG submission 203699) | Ammonia-oxidizing marine archaeal communities from Monterey Bay, California, United States - M1 40m 3416 | ecosystem: Environmental > Aquatic > Marine > Intertidal zone | place: USA... | reverse complement strand
AAATACTTTTTCATTCTCATTTTCAGTCAAGTCTTTTACTTGAAGATAGGCAACGTCTCCATTTACTCTTCTACTAGGATTATTTGTTTTTCCACATTTTAAAACTTTTATTTCTAAAGGGCCAAATTTAGTGGTCTCGCCGAGCTTAACAACAATATTAGTAGTTTTTGCTGTTATCTTATCTAGGCCTAGTAATTTCACTTTTGAAAAATTGCCGCTTAATAATAAGTCCTTCTTTTTTCTTAACTTAGTTGAGGAGTCTATATTTTCATTTGTTTCCTCTATCTCCTCAAAACTTGGTTTTAATTCATCTAAATTTATCAATGGACTACTTGTAATTTTATCCTCAGTGCTTAAATGAGAGTGTGATATAAATATTATAAAGGTTAGATAGAAAAAAAATTTACTTCCAGCTCTCATATTTTTTTGTGTCTGTGCCTTTTTTAATTTTAATAGGTTTATAACTCTCGTTAGTGCCAGTTTTGTTTTCTTGATGTTTTTTTTGCCACTTAAATTTTTTAACATCCTTTAATGGAATATTATTTGTGGTATGGTGCATCCATAAAAACCATTCAGAAGTTATTTTTGTTGCCTCAATATTATTAGAATAAATTACCCATCGCTCGTCACTTTTGCTTTTGTAATATTTATTGCCAAACTCATCTGACCCAACAAATTTTCCAAAGAACAAAGTCTTTAAGAAAGTTCCAAAAGTTTGTCTGTTCCACCAAGTGAAAAATATTTTAAAATTCATTTTTTTTTTAAATCCACACACTTAATAAGTGTATAAAAACTTATATCAGACTACTAATTATTTTGCTATACATGAAATTAGATTCCTTATAATTATGAAAAAATTCAAAGTTGAAACTTATTATACTTGCACATTCAAAACCGTGCACACATTAGACAGTCTGAACGACCAAGAATTGTCAAAAATAGACTCCAGAACTGATGGTGAAGTCGAAGTTTTAGATGTAAAATTGAATAATAGGAAAACAAAGAAGATAGGTGAAACAAAAGATACAAGACAAAGTGTTAAGAAAAATGAGAACTTAATTTCCCCTGCGATTTCAGAAAAAATGGTGAAAAACGTAGATGAAAAAATTAATAATGAAAATAGATCTTTCAAAGTAAAAAATAATTTAAGGTTCAAGATGCCCGACAGAAGAAAAGGCTATATACAAAAAGCGCAGATTGGAGACCATAAAGTTTATTTACATACCGGAGAATATGATGACGGCAAAATAGGTGAAATTTTTATAGACACCAATAAAGAAGGTGAACTTGTAAAAGCAATGATGAATAATTTTGCGATAGCTATTTCTTTAGGACTACAGTACGGAGTACCATTAGAAGAGTATGTTGATGCTTTTATTGATACAAAATTTGAACCATCAGGTAACGTATTAGGAAATGATAGAATTTTAAGTGCTTCTTCTATTTTAGATTACGTTTTTAGAGAATTGGCAATTTCTTACCTAGGCAAAGAGGAACTAGCGCATACTCCTTCAATAGCGAGCACTAAAGATGTTGTGTCTAATGGGACGGACGACAAGTTTTTAAAAATTGTAAAGAATATTACCTCTAAGGGCTTCGTCAGAAGCAATTACGAGGAAAAATTGGTCGATCTGTCAGATGTAAGAATTAATTTAAAATCTAAAAACTAGTCCTTTTTTTTTAAATCATTTTTTATTCCAAGTTCTTTCAGCTGCTTTGGATCTACTTTTGATGGGGCTTGCATCATTAAATCTTGCGCATTTTGATTCATTGGAAATAGTGTAACCTCTCTGATATTCTTTTCACCAGCAAGTAACATTATAATTCGATCTAAACCTGGAGCGATTCCACCGTGCGGTGGAGCACCATAGCTTAAAGCATTTAACATTCCCGCAAATTTTTCTTCTACTTGATTTTTATCATAACCAGCGATTGAGAAAAGTTTATACATTAAATCTGGAATATGATTTCTTATTGCTCCTGAGGAAAGCTCTATTCCATTGCAAACTATATCATATTGGTAAGCTTTAATTTCTAAAGGTTTACTAAAATCAATTTTTTCAAGGTCACCTTGAGGCATAGAGAAAGGATTATGACTAAATTTAATTTTTTTTGTTTGCTCATCAAGTTCATATAAAGGGTAATCTACAATCCAACAAAAAGCGAACTCATTTTCTTTGATTAAACTTAAATCATTGGCAATTTTATCTCTTGAAATAGATAAAATTTTTTCTACATCACTTTCTTTGCCACAAGCCAAAAATAAGCTGTCACCTTCTTCTGCTCCACAAATTTTCATAATTTCTATTAATGCCTCTTCGCTAAAAAATTTTCCAATTGGGCCGTTAGCTGACAATTTTTTTGACTTTTCTAAAGAGAAATAAGCAAGTCCAGACGCTCCTTGGTCTTTTGCCCATTTATCGATATTATCAAAAAAACTTCTTGGCTTATCTTTTGTATTTTTAGTGACAATACATCTAACTTTAGAGCCAGTGCTTACTAGTTTTTTAAAAATTTCAAATTTTACATCCTCTCTTGTAAAAATATTTGTTAAATCGGTGATATATAAAGGGTTTCTTAAATCAGGTTTATCAGTTCCATATTTAAGCATTGATTCTCTATAAGTAATTCTTGGAAATTTATCTTTTAAAACCTTTTTTGATGAGAATTTTTTAAATAATTTTACCAACAATACTTCTAGAACATTAAATACATCTTCTTGTTCAACGAAAGACATCTCAATATCAAGTTGATAAAATTCTCCTGGACTTCTGTCAGCTCTTGCATCCTCATCTCTAAAACATGGGGCTATTTGAAAATAATTGTCAAAACCTGAAACCATTATTAATTGTTTAAATTGTTGTGGGGCCTGAGGTAAAGCATAAAATTTTCCAGGATTTAGTCTGCTTGGTACTAAAAAATCTCTTGCTCCTTCTGGACTTGAAGATGTTAAAATTGGTGTTTGAAATTCTAGAAAACCCAAATTTAACATCTCTGATCTAATAAAAGATATTACATTAGATCTTAAAATTATATTTTTATGCATCTCCTCTCGTCTTAAATCTAAGAATCTGTATTTAAGTCTTATATCTTCAGGGTAATCTTGTTCTCCAAATACAGGCATGGGCAACTCTCTAGCTTCAGACAAAATTTTAATTGATTTAATATCAATTTCAATTTTACCAGTGCTGAGTTCTAAATTTTCAGTGCCTTTGCTTCTTTTGACAACTGTGCCAGTGACTGTAATCACTGACTCTGGTCTTATTTTTTCTACAATGCTAAAAAATTTATTTTTATTTTCTATTACACATTGCGTGAGACCAAAATGATCTCTTATATCTATGAAAAGTAAATTTCCATGGTCTCTTTTTCTATGTAGCCATCCAGATAGAGAAACTGTTTTCTTTTCATCTTTTTCGTTAAGTTCATAACAATTATGTGTTCTATATTTATTCATCTATAACTTTTTTTATTAAATTAATATTTATTGATTTTCCAGAAGATAAGGATAAATCATCAACTTTCTTTATAAATATTGATACTTTCTCATAAGATCTTTCTATATTGTTGATAATATATTCAGATACTTTTGGACTCACTTTTATTTGTTTTTCAGAAAAAAATTTTGAAATTATTACTCTCAACAAGTCATCTGTTGGAAGATCAATTCCAATGTTTAAAAAACTTTCTAATCTTGATTTTAAATCGATTAAACCGAAATTCATATCTTTTATTGGTGTGGTTGAATTAATAACAACAAAATTATCCAATTGTTTTGAATGATTAAGTATCGAATAAAAAAGTTTTTCCTCAATATTTTTATTAAAATTGTCAATAATTAAACATTTGCAAGTTGAGAATTTTGTAATTGTTTTATCATCAATTGATTTAGCATCAAGATATTTTACATTTCCTATTTTTTTTTCAAGTATTTTAGACAAATGTGATTTACCGCATCCCCTTGGACCGAAAATATTTAACCATTTTTCTGACCAATTTGGCCAGCTCTCTATTAATTTATATGCTGAAAAATTATTACTAGAAACATAATAGTCTTGCTCGTAATATCTTGTTTTAAAAGGAAATTTGAATGTTAATTGTGACATCTTTATATAATGCTAATTTGCCATTGTCCATTTTTCATTTTTAAATTAATTTTTTCTTTTTTGAGCTTATCAATAATCTTTGTAACTTTTCCTAAATATTTAATTTTTACAAACGCATAATCTTTGGTTAATTTTTGTATATAGAATGTTTCAATCAAATCAATTTGGCTTAACCTATTTCCCAGTTCAAACAAATTATTTTTTCTATTTATCTTTAGCTCAACATTTAAAAATGAAGGTGTTCTTACATCGATTAAGTTTTGAGATTTTATTAAATCTTTTATTATTTTTTTTGTGTCTAAGATAATTTTATCATTAAAGTTTTGTTGATTGAGTTTTTCTCTTTTTACTATAAGTGTCTTATTTAGTTTTTTGTCTGATACACTATTAATTAAAAATATTTTAGCTTCATTGTCATTTTTTTCAATAATAGCGAAAGTCATATTTTCATTATTATATTCTTTGAAAAAATTAGAAATATTTAATTCAAATATTGTATTTTTATTTAATTCAATACTTTGAATACTTTCTATACTTTCAACTGGTAAAACATATTGGATTAAGTTTTTTTGATCATTTTTGATCCAATTATCGTAAAAATAATTTTTAGAATAAACAAAATATTCATCTTTATAAATTAATAGAGGAAAAAATAGTACCTCAGAGTTTTTTACGTCCGAGTATAAAATATTTCTTTGATAAAAAAAATTATGAATTTTATCTTTATCAAAAAAAATATTAATATTTAAATTATTGTTTTTATCTTTATTGTTGTTTTCAATTATTTGATAATATGAAATTAGAGTTTTTATAACTTCTAGACTAGTGCTAGAAACATTTTCAAAATCTTTTTCTAATAATAACCTATTAGTTAATTCTTTAAATCCATTTTTAAAAGCAAGGTTTGCTAAATCTTCATTTTTATCAGAAATATCCTTGTTTATCTCGATATTATTAACATTAAAAATGTTATTATCTGAAAAAAGATTTCCAGTTTTAAATAAAATAATTAATATACAAATTATTAATTTTAAATTTTTCATAATTAATTAATTATCATTCTTATAAATGAAAAAAGCGCAAAATAGTTACAAAAAAAGTGGTGTTAATATTTCTGTTGCTAATAAACTTGTAAAACACATCGCAAATTTAACCGAAAAAAATGTCAAAAAAACGAACAATTTATTTTTAAAAGGTAATATTGGTGCTTTTGGATCAAACTTCGATATAAGCAAGATGAAAATTAAAGATCCAGTTTTAGTTTCATGTACTGACGGAGTTGGTACTAAAGTTGAGTTGGCTAACAAGCTTAAAAAATTTGATACTATCGGCATAGACTTAGTGGCGATGAGCGTAAATGATTTAATTGTCCAAGGGGCAAAACCTTTGTTTTTTCTAGACTATATAGCTGTTGGTAAATTAAATTTAAAAAAAACAAAAAAAATATTAAAAGGAATTCTTAAAGGTTGCGAAATTTCAAATTGTAAACTTATTGGCGGGGAAACAGCTGAAATGCCCGGGGTCTACACAAATGATAAATTTGATCTAGCTGGTTTTTGTGTTGGTATCGTATCTAAAAAAAAAATTCTACATAAAAATAGAGTTAAGAAAGGTAATATAATTTTGGCAGTGCCATCAAGTGGGCTACATTCAAATGGATTTTCATTAGTAAGATCTATTATAAAAAAAAATAAAATTGATAAAAATATTAAAAAAGAATTACTAACTCCAACAAAAATTTACTCGAAAGAAATGTTAAAGTTGCTTAATAAAAATTTGATAAATGCTGCAGCGCATATTACTGGAGGAGGTTTGGTTGAGAACATAATCAGATCAGTCCCAGAAAATTTATCTATAGATATCGATTTATCAAAAATACAAACAAAAAATATTTTTAGATGGATCAAATCTAAAAATGTATCTGATAGTGAGATGATAAAAACCTTCAATTGTGGAGTTGGTTTTTGTTTAATAGCCGATAAGAAAAAAATGAAAAAAATTAAAGCATGTTTTACCAAAAATTATATGCCATACGAGATAGGTTTCGTTTCAAAAAATAAAAAAAAACTCAACTTTTTTAATTCTATAAAATGGTAAAAAAAAAAGCTTGTATATTTATTTCTGGACGTGGTTCTAACTTAAGTTCTATTTTAAAAAGATCCAGAGAGTACAATTTTCCAGTCAAGATTAAGCTTGTTATCAGCAACAATTCTAAAGCGAAAGGCTTGTTGTATGCAAAAAAAAATTCAATACCTTGGTTAATAGTTAATACAAAAAAAAGAAATTACGAAAATCAAATTTTAATGGAAATTAAAAAATGGAAGGTTAATTTAATTTGTTTGGCTGGTTATATGAGAATTATCTCTAAAGATTTTATTAGAAATTTTGGAAACGACATAATTAATATTCATCCCTCATTGCTTCCAAAATTTAAAGGTCTTGGCACTTTTCAAAGAATTTTAAAAAGCAATGAAATAAAAACAGGTTGTACAGTTCATTACGTTAACGAAAAACTAGATGATGGAAAGATTATAGTAAAGAAAAGTTTTTTTATTAATGAGAATGATGATATTGAAAGTTTAAGAAAAAAAACCCAAACGCTAGAGTATAAAGCCTATTCAGAAGCTTTAATTAAAATATTTAGATACAATTAATTCTTAAAGAAAAAATCAATTTCCTTTTTTGCATTTTCAACTGAATCGGACCCATGTACGGAGTTTTTATCAATAGATATTCCATAAAGTTTTCTGATTGTATTTTCGTCTGCATTTTTTGGATCAGTCGCTCCCATTAATTTTCTATTCGCTACTACTGCGTTTATGCCCTCTAGAATCATTACAACAATAGGCCCGGATGATAAATAAGCGCATAAATCCTCGTAGAATGGCTTAGACTGATGAACTTTGTAGAATTCAGCAGCTTCTTCTTTTGTTATATGAATTTTTTTACTCTCCTTTATTTTCAAATTATTGTTAATAAAAATAGATTTTATATTTTCAATTAAATTTCTTTCAACGGCATCTGGTTTTATTATTGATAAAGTGACCTCTATATTACTCATAATTTTCCTCTATCAATTGATTTAATAATCTCACTCCAAACCCAGTTGCTCCTCCTGAATTTAAAGCTCCACCATATTTTGAAAAAGCCATACCAGCTATATCTAAGTGCGCCCATGGAGTTTTGTTTATAATGAATCTTTGCAAAAATTGAGCTGCAGTAGTTGATCCAGCGCCACCAACGTAATTTATATTTTGGACATCAGCATTTTTAGAATTCATGAGCTTATCATAATTTTTATGTAAAGGCATACGCCAAACTTTTTCTTCGACTGTTTCTCCTGCATTAAAAATTTGTTTTGACAAACTATCATCATTGGAAAAAAGTCCAGCATACTCTGATCCTAAACAAACGATAATGGCTCCTGTTAAAGTTGCTAGATCAACAATAAACTTTGGTTTAAATTTTTTTTCTGTAAAAGTAAGTGCATCAGCTAATACTAATCGACCTTCTGCATCTGTATTTAATATTTCTATAGTTTTACCACTGTAAGATTTTACTATATCGCCAGGTCTTTGAGCATTACCGCTAACCATATTTTCAACTAAACCTACTACCCCTACTGCATTTATTTTTGCTTTCCTCAATGCAAGACTTTTCATTAAACCAACTACCGTAGCAGAACCGGCCATATCATAAGTCATATCTTCCATAAATCTAGCAGGCTTAAGTGAATAACCACCAGTATCGAAACAAACTCCTTTTCCCACAAAAGCTAAAGGTTTGGAATTATTTTTTGCCCCATTCCACTCCATTGTTACAAGATAAGATCCTCTAATACTTCCTTGTCCTACACCAAGTAATGCATGCATACCAAGTTTTTCAAGTTTTTTTTCATCATAAATATTTATTTTTAAACCATCTTTTTTAAGAGCGTTTATTCTTTTAGCATATTCATCTGGATGGAGAACATTGCCTGGCTCTGAAACTAAATCTCTTGCATAAAAAGTTCCTTCTTCTAATGCTTTAAATTTTAATTGACTTTGAGTTGATGGTTTATTTTTATTTCCTAATACATTGACATTTATCAATCTTGTCTCTTTTTTTGTTTTATATTTTTTAAATTCATATGATTTTAATTTTAAACCATGAAGAAAATGAGCTAAAAAATTTTTCTGTTTACTTATTATACTATCAGAGACTATGGAATACTCACTATTCTTACCGTAATTAACTCGGCCATAAAATTCAGCACCTAATTTTTCAATATCAGAAGTTTTTAAATTATTTTTAATTGAAATTATTACTATTTTTTTTTTTGAGGAAAATTCAAAAACAAGTAAATTTTTTTTTAAATCGCTGGATTTTAGCAAATCGTTAATGTAGGAAAATTCAGAATTTGAAAGATATTTTTTTAACGCATTTATATTAAATTTCTCATTTGCAAATAAGACCAAATTCTCAGTAGATTTCCTGTCAGGTCTGTTTGAATAATTAATTTTAATAGACATAAGTTTAAAATAGGTTTTTAAGCTGTATATGTTCAAATATACAAGATTTCAATGGAAAATTCATAATAGTGTACTATCATAGGTTGAGTTTTAATTAAAGTTACATTATTTTAGTACTTCAAATTACCATGCTACAAAACAAGATTTATCAAAATTTTATAATAGAAATTCTTAAAACATTTTTTGTAATAATTTTTGCCTTATCAGTTATAGCTTGGACGGTTAGGGCGGTAAACTTTTTGGATTTAATTGTAGAAAGTGGTTATTCTGTATTAACTTACTTTCAATATTCTTTCTTAAATTTTTTAGGAATTTTTACGAAATTTGTTCCTTTGTCATTTTTATTAGCTTTGATGATTTTCGTACTTAAACAGATTGATGAGAATGAATTTGTGATTTTATGGACATCGGGTGTTAAAAAATTAACAATGGTTAATCTATTTTTTTTAACATCAGTAATTATTTTATTTTTTTACTTGGTATTTTCTACTTTTGTCACTCCACTGGCTTTAAATAAATCAAGAAATTTATTAAGTAAAGATGGATACAATTCCTTTATTCCTACAATTAGAATTCAACAATTCAGTGACTCGTTTAAAGGATTTACTTTTTTAGTAGAAAATAAGGTTGGTAATGAAATTGAGAATGTATTTATTTTCGACAACTCAAATTTACTCAAAAATATCGGAGCAAGCCAAAATGATTCAAATTCAAAAACAATTATAGCAGAAAAGGGTTATGTTCAAGAAAAAGGGATGACACTGTTTAATGGACAAATATTGTCAACTAATAAACAAAATCTTGAGAATAATATTATAAGATTTGAACGATTAAATATTGATCTTAAAAATCTTAAAACAAATACTATTAAACTTCCTAAGTTACAAGAAACTTCAACGATTGATTTATTTTTATGTTTATTTGAGTCAAAGACAAGTATATTTTTAAATTGTAAAGAAGGAACCAAGAAAGAAATTACTACAGTGCTTAATAGAAGAATTGTTTTGCCAACTTATATTCCTCTTATCGCTTTATTATGTTCTTTTTTATTAATAAGAAAAAAGTCTAAGTCAAATTTTTTGTTAAATAAATATAGCATATTTATCTTTAGTTTTTTAATATTATTATATGCAGAATTGATAATTAGATACACAGGGATTTCTAAAATTATAAGCATGCTTTTTATTATCTCCCCTATAGTTTTAACACCAATTATTTATTTTTTATTAATTTTTAAATTAAAAAGGGAGTCCCTTATTAAATAAAATGAATAAAATATTTAGATATCTTTTATCGGGTTATTTAAAAACAGTTTTCAAAGTAATTTCAATTTGTTACTGTTTTGGAATTATATTAAATTTATTTGAAGAAATTGAATTTTTTAAAAATTTAGAACAAAATATTATAATTCCTCTAACATTAACGGCGATATTTGTTCCTAACGAAATTATAAAAATGTTGCCTTTTGTAATATTTATTTCAAGCATGTGGTTTCTTTTAAACATAAGAAATAATAGAGATCTTCTTGACTTAAAAGTTTATGGTTATTCAAATTTTAAAATATTTTTTACACTTGCTTGTACTTCTTTCATATTTGGATGGATAGTTTTATTTGCAATTAATCCAATTACCTCTTCTATGATGAAATATTATGAATTAACTAAAGCTGAATACTCGAGAGATATAGATCATTTAGTAACTGTAAACAGAAATGGTCTTTGGATTAAAGAAAACTTAGAAAATGGGCATAGGATAATCTCAGCCGATGAAACAAGAGGAAATATTCTTAATAATATTACAA
>Ga0315315_10007020_pt1 | contig 10422 bp, 9 predicted proteins | sample M140m3416metaG_FD_203699 | JGI IMG/M metagenome (GOLD analysis project Ga0315315, IMG submission 203699) | Ammonia-oxidizing marine archaeal communities from Monterey Bay, California, United States - M1 40m 3416 | ecosystem: Environmental > Aquatic > Marine > Intertidal zone | place: USA... | reverse complement strand
CTGATAAAAAAATCTGAGAAGCTGGCGGACTCCGCCAGCCTCTTTTTCGCGAATGTAGCGGCTGTCATCTTGTTGATGCTTGTTGCTCTAACATGCGCTGATGTTATTGGGCGATACTTTTTCTCAAGCCCAGTAGTTGGCGCAGTAGAGTTGGTTCGCATATGCATGGCCGGCATTATCTTTTTTTCTTTCCCCATCATGTTCCTTCGCAATGACCACATTATTGTCGATTTGATCCCGTTTTTTCGTAAAGGCTGGCTTGCATGGGGAACGTCAATTTTAATTTTGACGATCACGATTGTGGTTGCTTACAAAATTGGCGACCGGGTGTTTGATTATGCGGTTCGTGCGCTTGAAGACAACGATATGACTGAATATCTAGGCATTCCACGTTGGCCTGTTGTCGGCTTTATAACAATCTCAATTTTTGCGGCTGCTTGCACCTCGGCGCTGCGTCTGCTCGTGTTGTTGTCAACGCCTGGCGACGTTCACGAGGAAACGCATGAGGACAATCTATGATAATTGCGCTTATTGGCTTCGCAGCCGTTTTGATCCTTGCATTTTTGCGGATGCCGCTTGGAGTTGCACTTGGCCTTGTTGGGCTGGTTGGTTTTTCAGAGCTTTCAAGTTATCGGGCTGGTATGTCAAACGCTGCGCGTTTGGTTATCGATTCGGGTCAGTCGTACGGTTTGTCGGTTGTACCGCTCTTTATTTTGATGGGTCTGATGGTGGACCGCGGGGGCATGGCGAAAGAGCTCTATCGCGCAGCCTATGCGTTTCTGGGACACAGGCGTGGTGGGTTGGCAATGTCTACAATCGTTGCCTGTGGCATGTTCTCGGCTATTTGTGGTTCGTCATTAGCAACTGCTGCGACGATGTCAAAAGTTTCGATGCCAGAAATGCGGCGCTACAAATATGATGATTCGCTTGCCACAGCATCGATCGCCGCGGGTGGCACGCTGGGCATCTTAATCCCACCAAGTGTGATACTTGTGATTTACGGGCTGATTACCAATGCGTCGGTTGGAAAACTCTTTATCGCGGGCGTCCTGCCCGGGATCATTGGTGTTTTGTTCTATCTGATGGCGGTCATGTTCGTAGTGTCGCGAAACCCAGCGGCTGGTCCTGCTGGTGAGAAAACGAATTGGCGTAACCGTCTTGTTGCATTGCGTGATGTCTGGACAACGCTTGGCCTCTTCATCTTTGTCATTGGCGGTATTTACGTGGGTGCATTCACCCCTACTGAGGCCGCTGGAATGGGTGCTGCTGGCGCGATTGCGATCGCCTATTTCAGGGGTGCGCTGTCGCTTCAGGTCCTTTTGGAGGTCGCCCGTGAAACGACTATGACGACAGCGAAACTATTTCTCGTCGTTTTTGGTGCGATGATCTTCTCAAACTTCGTCAATCGCGCGGGTCTGCCTGACGGATTGCTGAACATCGCACAGGGCTTCGATTTTCCACCGCTCGGCGTGATTTTTATGATTTTGCTGATCTATCTGGTGTTGGGTTGTGTGTTTGAATCGCTCTCAATGATTTTGCTAACCGTGCCAATTTTTGCACCGCTTGTGGAAGGTCTTGGTTTTGATTTGATCTGGTTCGGCATCCTTGTTGTTGTCGCTACCGAAATCAGCTTGATAACACCTCCAATTGGCATGAATGTTTTCGTCCTAAAAGGGGTGTTAAAGGACGTTTCTGTGAAAACGATCTTTAGAGGTGTGACACCGTTTTGGATTGCTGATATCTTCCGCATTATGTTGATTGCATTGGTGCCAGCGATTGCACTCTTCCTGCCGTCGATGATGCAGTAATCGACGCTGTTTAGATGCTTTCTGGTCGTTGGTTATAATGGATTAGTGCGAGAGTCCTGAGGTTCAAAACAGCAGGTCGCTTTAACAGATAATTGGCCAACACGGTCTAATAATTGGGCAGCGCTTTCCCCGATTGGGATGTCAGCTTTCGCGCCACCCGTGTCAGAGCGCGTGAGGCTCGATGTAAATACCAACAGCGATCCCATCGGGTTTCAGGTCATTGGTGAAAATGCGTACCATGTTTAGCACCGCTCTCTTTTGATGCGTGGTAGAAATGCGATCGGCCACTTATGACCGTGTTTGATCCCATGAGTTATGATATTAGTACTTTTTGCCTTTCACCGTCCAAACATTTGGCAGCAGTATCAAAATCCCACAACCTGTTGTATGGAATACTGAAATTAAAAATAAAGCAGTTGATTGGCTGATCTCCCACTTGAGCGGTCATTTGATCGAACGAAACTTGTTTTGTGACATCCAAGGTCTGCAGATCATGCTGCCTGCCAGGCTGAATGTATTTTTTGAAGGGCGTGGTTGGTGATGTGTCTACGTGCCGGATGTTTAAAAGCGTACCACCGTTCTGGGTTATTGGTATTTTAGGAATGACAATTCTACTGGCCATTCCTGTGCTCGTGCCTTGTTTGCCGTCAAAAATGGCTGGTTAACGCTTTTTTAAAATTTTATTTGTATCCGCGCCAAGTTTTGGCGCGGCAGTTTTAATGGCCAATGAACTTTCAGAAAAACGCATTGGTGAGCGTATGGCAGGCAGGCCTTCTAATTCCATTTGCATCCCGCGTGCTTGGATGTGGGGATCTGCAAACAGTTCGTTCATATTGTTGATTGGCCCTGCTGGAACTACGTTTTCCTCGCATGCTGCAAGAATTTCCATTTTGGTGTGCTTCATGGTTTCTTCACGCAAAATTGGCACAAGAGTGCTTCGATTGGTTACGCGTTTTGGATTGGTATTATAATCTTCGTGAGTGGCTAAATCCGGGCGGCCCAGGACATCGCAGAAACGACTGTATTGACCATTGTTACCACAGGTGACGATGACATGGCCGTCAGACGTAGGGAACACCTGATAAGGTACGATGTTGACATGGGCATTGCCTGTTAGGCCCGGTGCTTTGCCAGTAGCCAATGTGTTGAATCCTTGGTTTGCGGTTACAGCCGTTGCAACGTCTAAAAGTGACATATCTATGTGTTGGCCGCGTCCAGTTTTTTCTCGAAAGGCAAGGGCAGCCTGAATTGCAATGACGGAATATAGACCTGTGAATACATCTGTGACAGCCACGCCGTATTTCTGTGGTTCCCCGTCTATTTCGCCTGTAACAGACATTAGACCAGACATACCTTGCATTAGAAAATCGTATCCTGCTCGCGGGGCATATGGTCCAGTCTGACCAAAGCCTGTGATGGAACAATAAATCAGACGTGGATTAGTACCTTTTAGGCTAGCGTAGTCGAGGCCGTATTTGGCAAGACCACCAACTTTGAAATTCTCGATTACCACGTCTGCTTCACTTATAAGACCTATTAAATCTGCTTTGCCTTCAGGAGTGCGAAAATCAACAATGACAGATTTTTTGCCACGATTACAGGCGTGGAAATATCCGGCCGCTTTGTCATCGCCGCGATCAATGAACGGGGGGCCCCACTTCCGCGTATCATCACCTTCGGGAGCTTCAATTTTTACCACTTCGGCCCCAAGATCTGCGAGGGTTTGGCCCGCCCAAGGGCCAGCCAAAATGCGTGCAAGTTCGATGACGCGCAAGCCGTTAAGGGGAGTATCAGACATAAAAAGGCTTTCCAAAACGTTACAAGTTTGGGAGAGCGTAACGGTATTGGGTCAAAGGCTCCAGTGCAGAGTTAAGAACTGAGTTCTTGCTCGATCAAATCAGACAGCTGTGTGTAAGGCATATTAGAATATTTTGTGCCATTCACAAACAGTGTTGGTGTGGAGTTAACCTCATCTGTTGCAGTGGTCTCTTGGAACCGCGCCACGAGAGCTTCGGCCATCAGTTGATCGTTGAGGCACGCATCCATTTGCTCGTTGGACAAGCCTGCAATAAGGCCAATTTTTCGCATTTTAGCTACCACTTCGGGTGCATCTCCAGCGCGGGACCATTCGGATTGGCGGTCATAAAGCATATCAGTTATACCAAAAAACTTTTTGTGATCACAGCGTGCAATCATTGATGCCCAAAGGCCAAACCGATCGAAATACACATCACGATAGATGAAGTTTATTTTATTTGTGTCAATATAACTCGCTTTCAGCTGCGGATAGGTGTTGGTATGAAAGCTGGCGCAGTGGGTGCAAGTGTAGGACGCGTATTCTATTACCGTTACGGCAGCGTCAGGATTGCCCAGTGTCATTTCTTTCACTTCAATTTTGTCTTGTGCGAAGGATGCTCTGCCCAAGAGTGGTGTTGCAGCCATAACTGCCAAAGTTGTGCGGCGTGTAAGCATAAGATGATCCTCTCGAGTTACTTTTGGAGTTTTGTTAGAATATTTTCGCCTAACATGGCAAGCGCGGTCCGCAGGCCTTCATCTGAAACATTGGAAATGTTGGATTTTAGTTCTGCCTTTTTTATGGGTGCGATCCTGCGTTTCATAGGCTGCTTTACGTCAAGCTTGGCTTGTTCTTTGGTAAATCCTGTTGACGCAGTTTGGGTCAAATGGAGGCGGCTGATTGCGGCGTATCCGTATGTAGCGTTCACACGCTCTTTGATTTGGGGCAGTTGCATTTGTACCATTGGCGCATTTGCCCCTGTGGTTAGAAGGGTTAAGGTTGCTCCCATACCGTGTCGGGTATAGCCAACCTTTACTGGGTGTGCGATTTTAGCGATGGATGGGCCGGCAATTTCGGCCCAATGGGTAAGCAGGCGAGTTTCTGAAAAGCCACGCGTTTCAGAGGTTTTCCGGATTTGTTTGGAAAGGATGCTGCCCGTTTGCGCAAAACCATGGCTCAAACGTTTGGAGCGCTTGAAGGACGGGGTTTTTTTTGTGGGTTTTGCGGCGGGCATAGTGTTTAAGCTTTCGATTCAAAATAACTTACTACGACTAATGATATATGTCACAAGTTATACGGGGTGTGTGATAAAAATTGCGTTATAATGAACAAGCAATGAATTTGCTCAAGTGGTATGATATGCACGCTCGCGATATGCCTTGGCGTGTTCCTCCAGGTGATCGAAAAATGGGAATAGTTCCGAATCCCTATCATATTTGGTTGTCAGAGGTGATGTTACAGCAGACCACTGTGGCTGCTGTTAAGAGTTATTATCGCAAATTTGTAGAGGCGTGGCCAACTATTGGTGATTTGGCAGTGGCGCAGGATGCGGATGTCCTGGCAGCTTGGGCGGGGCTTGGTTATTACGCACGAGCTCGGAACTTATTGAAATGCGCAAGGGTCATAGCGCATGAGATGAATGGTGTTTTTCCAGATACCTATGGTGCGTTACTGAAGTTGCCTGGTATTGGACCTTATACTGCTGCTGCGCTGGCTTCGATTGCCTTTAATCAACGAGCTGTCGTGCTGGATGGAAATGTGGAACGGGTCATGGCACGGTTGTATCGTGTCGAGGAGCCTTTACCAGAATCAAAGAAAGCACTGCATTGGTACGCTGATCAATTGACACCTAATGAACGTAGCGGGGATTATGCTCAAGCAGTGATGGATTTAGGAGCAACGATCTGCACGCCCCGCTCGCCTAATTGTGGAATTTGTCCTTGGATGCAGAATTGTGAAGGGCGCAAAATGGGAGATGCTGCGACCTATCCTCGAAAAATGCCAAAAAAGATCAAACCTGTACGTCAGGGTGTGGCCTTTGTGGCGATCCGTAACAATGGCGCCGTTTTAATGGAACGTCGGCCGGATAAAGGCCTGCTTGGTGGAATGCTTGGCTGGCCTGGGACTGAGTGGTGTGAAGAGGTGATGCGAGGTCAGCCACCAATGGATGGTGAGTGGCGAGAGGCAGGTGACGTTCGCCACACTTTCACACATTTTCATTTAGAATTGTCTGTATTTGTTGCAAAGAATGTTGAAGGGGACCCTTCTACTGGATCATTTCTATCGAAAGAAATATTTTCACCATCAAATCTGCCTACAGTGATGCGAAAGGTTTGGGATGTGGCGAAAAAACGGTAGGCGGCTAGACCTTAATTGTTCCATTAGCCACCCATGCGTCAAAGATTTCAAGTGCTGCATCCGCAAAGGCCTGATCATTGATGTGAGCGTCAACCTCGGTCAGTGAAATAGGATCTCTGATCACTTTGCGGATTTCATCTGTGAATGCCGCAAGCCCCTCTGGATCATGTGCCACTTCGCCGTCTTTGTCCCATTCTTCAATACCTTGTAGCGGCATGATAAAGTGAGCAGGGGACGCGGATTTGGACAAACGTTCAGCAATGGCTTGTGCTGTTTCGCGGCGCTCATCGTTGTTCAGCGCTGACGATTTGATCAGGCGATTGTGTTCATGAAACGGGCGATCCGCATAGCGATCTGGGATGTCTTGCCAGCCTGCGAAATCAATCAGATCAAGACAACCAGGCGCAACGATTTGCGGCGTGTTGGATGTACCCGCATTCAGCATCCGATCCGCGCCTCCGTTTACCACGGACCCGGCCAATAGGTTGCCAAGCTCGGGCAAGGCGAAATCCATCACGCAACAGAATTTTCCCTGCCGTGCGAGGGATTCGTAGGCCATGCCGCCCATGCCTGTTGCGTGGAAAATGGCGACCTCATAGCTGCGCTCTTCCAATGCTGGTTTGAGCAGTTTCATGTATTTCAAGCATGATGACCCAAGTGAAGTCATACCCACAATAGGGCGGTCACCGCTCGGGGGTTCAACGGCGCGGGCGGCGCCAAGAACTGCACCTGCTGCTTGTGAAAGGGATGCTTTGCAGATCGAGTTCAGACCATAAAGTCCACCAGCCCAGAGGATCATTTGGATATCGGCGGACAGGCGGTCTGGTGGCATGATGGGGGAGAAGGATACGGTCGAAACAACGTATTTTGGCACGCCTATCGGCAAAGCTTGGCAGATATCTAGCGCGACGTCTGTGCCCATTGTACCACCAAGGATGACGACTCCATCGAATTTTCCTTCTGCATAAAGGCTCAGGGCCAATGCCGAAGAACCTCGTGCCATGATCTGCATCGCAGTGTTTTCATCACCTGCATCTATAGCCGCTTGGATGGAGCTGTCAGCGGCCGCTGCCACTTTGTGCTTGGTGATATCGCAGGGTTGCGATGGATCGCCAAGGACACTGATGTCCATAGTCAGTACGCCGCCCCCTTGGGATGTGATCCGTTCTGCCATGTATAGCAGTTCGTCGTCTTTCGTGTCGTAGGTTCCGACGATCAGGATGGTTTTGTCAGACATATATGGGCTCCCTTTCTAACCATTTTGCAACTGCTTGCGTGGCATTGGAAATGTGTTCGATGTTGCGGTTTTCGGCGTTTGGAATTTCCATACGTGTGACGATCCACCCCACATAGGTGCAGGCACGTAATGCGATGAACAGTGGCAGATGCGTGATGTTGATTGGTCGCAGTGATTGGTATCCTTCGATCAAAGCCGTGGTCAATTCAGACTCCAGTGGTTCGCCTTTTAGGCGAAAAAGGGTCGTCGCCAATTCAAACAGACGAAAGCCATGACCGCCGTCGTCGAAATCACTCAGCCGCAGCGTTTCGCCATCAATCAGAACGTTTTCGCGCAGCAGATCGGCGTGAATTAGGCCGAAATCGTGGTCCCCTTCCGTCAGTGCTGCACGGGCTTGATCTCGAAATTGTTCCAACAGCTCCCGCTGGCCATGCGCCATTGTTGGGTTTTCCCAAAAACGCCCCCAAAGCGGGGTGTCGCCCAGCAAACCTTTGGCATCCCACGCAGGGCGTGTGAAATCTGTGGGTGGGATCCAGTTGTCAGAAGCCAAGTGCAGGCGGGCCGTGGATTGTCCCAGAGCAAAGAAGGTGCCCGTTGGATCATCAAGGTCAAATGGCGTGCCATGCGCGCCAAGGTGTTTGCCTGGCAGCCAGGACAGCATATCGAAGTGCACACCATTCAGGGTCACTAAATACGTGCCCACTTGTGTTGGGATTGGCTTGGGCACGTCTAGACCAGCATCGTCGAGCGCAGCCATCCAGTTCAGCTCGGATGCAAGCTGTGCATCGCTGCGATAGCCTTGGCGGTGTTGACGGAGCGCATATTCACCGGTTGCTGTTGTCACGCGATAAACTTTGTTCTCACGCTCTGCCGCGAGGGTCATTTTGGTGGGAGTAATAGCCCAATGGGACAACGCATTTTCGGCCGTCATGGCTGCACATCCGTTAACACATTATCCAGTGTTTCGATCAATTGATCCGCATTTGCACGAGTAAATTGCAGGTTTGGGCGGATCTTCAGCGTGTTGTAATGCACACCGATTTTATTGAGCAGGATGCCACGGTTTTTCAGCTCTTCAATCACGCGGAGAATGTAATCTGTAGCGGGGGCCTTGGTGGCTCTATCTGTCACTAACTCTGCACCAAAGAACAGACCCTTTCCTCGTACATCACCAATGATTTCATGTTTTTTTGCAAGGCTTTGCAGCATGGACTTCGCATAAGCGCCGACGTCATCAGCCTGAGCCATTAATCCTTCGTATTTGATGACGTCCATTACAGCCATAGCGGCGGCACAAGATACGGGGTTGCCTCCAAACGTGTTGAAATACCGAAATGCCGTACGGAATTCATGCATGATATTTGCACGTGTCACGACGCCTGCAATCGGGTGACCGTTGCCCATAGGTTTGCCGATGGTCACGATGTCAGGCGTGATACATTGATATTGGTGTCCCCAAAAATGCGACCCGATGCGGCCAAACCCTGGCTGGACCTCATCCGCGATCAGAATGCCGCCTGCATCGTGCACGATCTTTAACGTGGCGTCGAGGAAGCCGGCGGGCAGATCGGGGAAGCCTTCGTTTGCGAAGAAGGGGCAGAGGATGAGGGCGGAGAACCCATGCTCGGTTGCTTCGAGTTTTTTGATTTTGGCGCTGACCTGATCGGCAAAGAACTGTGCAGGATCGTTTGTGGCAGGACGGTAGCTATCGGGTGTTGGCACAAAGTGGATATGGTTGGATTTGCCCAGCTTTGGTGTGTTAGTTTTGGACAATTGCGATACGGTCGAGGTGTTGCCATGATAGGTGTGATCTGTAGCGATCAAGCCTGTTTTGCCTGTCATCGCCTCGGCCATGCGCAGGGCAACATCATTGGCTTCGGACCCTGTACAACAAAGCAGTGCAGTGTTCAGCGGATCGTCAAAGCTCGCTGTCAGTCGTTCGGTATAATCAAGGATACCTTCGTGCAAATACCGCGTGTGCGTGTTCAGCGTGGCGGCTTGTTTCGCAATTGCGTCAACTACACGGGGGTGGCAGTGCCCGACATGCGGGACGTTGTTGTAGCAATCAAGGTATTTTTTTCCATCTGCATCCCACAGCCAAACGCCGCTTCCTCGCACCAGATGCACTGGTTCGTCATAGAAGGTGGACATGTTTGGCCCCAGCGTTTTGTCACGCCGATCAAGAAGAGATTGTTTCGTGGTCACAGTTGTATCCATGCGGTTTTGAGGTTGGTGTATTTAGACAGTGCATGCAACGATTTGTCTGACCCGTTGCCTGATTGTTTGTGCCCGCCTAGCGGCACGGTGTTGTCTGCTCCCCCGTAAGTGTTCACATGAATAACGCCGGCTTGCACGGCGCGGATCATACGATGGGCGCGGGATAAGTTCGCGGTCCAAACCCCTGCGGCCAAGCCAAGGTCGCTGTCATTTGCCAGTGTGATGGCGTCTTCTTGGGTGTCAAATGGGGTGACAGCAAGGACAGGGCCGAAGACCTCGGTTTTGAATACGGTGTTCGTGCGCAAGACGTTTTTTAAGATTGTCGGTGCCATATAGCTTCCGCCTGTTTGGCCAAGGATGCGTTCGCCACCCGTAATGCAGTCTGCGCCTTCGGAAATGGCGGCTGCCGTGATCGCCAGGTTACTCTCTAACTGGCTTTCAGAATTTACTGCGCCGATTTGGGTTTGCAGATCCAGCGGATCGCCAACACGCATGGCTTCGGCGTGGATTTTCAAGGCTGCGATAAAATCATCGTGGATTGATCGTTCGACTAAAAGGCGCGATCCGGCCACACAGACTTGGCCGGAATTGCGAAAGATTGCACCAACGGAAACTTTGGCCGCCTCGTTCAGATTTGGAGCATCGGCGAAGACGATGTTGGGGGATTTCCCACCGAGTTCAAGGTAGACCCGTTTCAGGTTAGATTGGGCAGAAGCCTCTAGCAATTTGCGCCCTGTGAGGCCTGATCCTGTGAAGGCGAGCACGTCTACATCCATGGACCGTGCAAGCGCATCACCTGCGATGTGACCATCGCCTGTGATGACGTTAATTACCCCATCAGGCAAGCCTGCAGCAGAGGCAATCTGTGCAAGACGCAGGAGCGATAGAGACGCAGTTTCAGCGGGCTTTAGAATGACAGAATTACCTGTCGCAAGTGCAGGTGCGAGTTTCCATGCGCCGATCATCAACGGGAAATTCCACGGAATAATCGCGCCGACCACCCCAAC
>Ga0315315_10007018_pt1 | contig 10423 bp, 9 predicted proteins | sample M140m3416metaG_FD_203699 | JGI IMG/M metagenome (GOLD analysis project Ga0315315, IMG submission 203699) | Ammonia-oxidizing marine archaeal communities from Monterey Bay, California, United States - M1 40m 3416 | ecosystem: Environmental > Aquatic > Marine > Intertidal zone | place: USA... | reverse complement strand
CTAAGCCTCTAGTTCCACCTTCAAACTCTAGGAGCTCTCCAGCTTTAGCATTAGATAAACCATAGATTCTAGCAACACCATCACCAACTTGAAGAATGGTGCCTACTTCTTCTAATTCTGACTCGGATTTGAAATTTGAAAGTTGTTCTCTTATTATAGAAGAAACTTCATCAGGTCTAATATTTGACATTTTTTTTATTTTAGTTATTTATTAATTTTTTTCTTAATTCACTTATTTTATTAGAGACAGAACAATCTATCATTTTGTCTCCAATTTTTAGATTAAATCCACCTAATATATTTTTATCTATTGTATTTTCAAGAGTAATTTTCTTACCAGTAACTTTTTTTGCAAATCCTTTTACAACATCTAATGATTTACTATCCAGATTAAAGGTTGTAGATATTACAGACTCCTCAATGTTCATGTGGGTATTATATAACTCTTTAAATTTCTCAAGAATAGTTATAATTAAATTATCTCTCTTCCTGTAGATTAAATTATATAAAAGATTCAGAGTGTGTTTATTTAATTTGTCCCCGAAAATTTTTTCTGTTATTTTGATTTTATTGTTAATAGGTATTATTGGACTTGAGTAAAGATTTGATATCTCTCTAGATTCTTCGAAATACTTGGTAATTAAATCCATATCTAATTTAATTTGATCAACTAAGTTTTCATCAATTGAAATTGATAACAAAGACTTAGCGTATCTTTCAGAAGCTCTAGTATTTATCATTACTTAGACTTATTAATCTCTTTAATTAAATCATCAACATACTTTCTTTGAGATGTATCATTACTCAATTCTCTTTTAATAATTTTTTCAGCTATATCAATAGAAAGTTCCGCAAGTGTATTCTTAACATCAAGCATAGCTTTATCTTTTTCTGAATCAATTACTTTTTTTGCATCAGAAATAATTTTATCAGCCATTTCTTTTGCATTTTCCTTTGCCTCATCTTTCATTGAATTTGTAAGTTTTTTTGCATCAGAAAGAATTTTCTCTCTCTCCTTTCTTGCATCCATAACCAACTCCTCATTCTTACTTTGAATATTGATAAGTTCTTCTTCTGCCTTTTTAGCTGACTCTAATGAATCTTCAATAAACTTCTCTCTTTCTTTTAATGAATTCATGATTGGCTTCCAAGCATATTTCGATAAAATAAAGAAAGTAGATAAAAAGATTATTACTTGCCAAAAAAGTAAACCAGTACCAGGTGTTAATAACTCCATGTTCTATCCTCCCACTCCAAATACAACTAAAAGACCAGCTACCACTCCACCCAAGGCAATAACCTCTACTAGAGCTGCTAATAATATCATAGGAGCTGTAATCTTGTCAGAGGCATCAGGCTGTCTTGAAATTGCAGTCATTGCATTTCCACCAATTAAACCTATACCTATACCCGCACCTATTGCTGCTAAGCCAGTTCCAATAACTGCTAAGCCAACGTCTAATAATAAAAAACTAAGCATAATAATTAATTTTAAAATTTAACATAATAATTTCTTTAGTGAGCATCTTCTGTTGCCATTCCAATATATATTGATGAAAAAAGTGTAAACACATAAGCTTGAATCCCAGCAACTAATAGCTCAATTAAATTAAGTCCTACAACAAATATTGCACTTACCACTCCAACAAAATAACTTTGAAAAATAAATGTAAATCCAATAAAACTTAAAATTACAATATGACCAGCAGTTATTGCAGCAAATAACCTAATAGTTAGAGAAATTGGTTTAGTCAAAAGACCAATTATCTCAATAGGTAATATTAAGAATCTCATAACAAATGGAATTCCTGGTGTCCAGAAAATATGTTTCCAGTAATGTCTATTACCAGAGAAATTTGTCAATAAAAAGGTAAAAACTGCCAGAGTTAATGTAATAGCTATATTTCCAGTTAGGTTTGCTGCAGCTGGTAATAGCCCCAATATATTTCCAAATAAAATAAAGAAAAATAGAGTCAACATGTATGGTAAGTACTTCTCATATTGAGATCCAATATTTTTTTTAACAATATCATCTCTTATTAAAACTATAATAGGCTCAAATAAAGCTTGGATTCCTTTAGGAATGGTTTTTTTATTAGCATAACCTCTAGCAACTGATAAAAAAACAATAATCATTAGTGAGGATGTTAGGATCAAGAAAATAACGTTTTTAGTAATTGATAAATCGAAATATGACATGCCCGATTCCAAAGGTTTTAGTTTACCATGATCATACTTGAAGCCATTGTATCCCTCTTCGAGAGGCACATGATTTTCATCAAATAATCTTGAAGATGAGAAAATCATCATACCATCATTTTCTGAATAGATTATGATAGGTAATGGAATAGAGAGACCATGTACAATCTCGTATTGATAATCATCTAGAATATGATGCATTATCATCTCCCCCATATCAAACTTATCTCCATTTTCTTTATCCGCAGAAAAAGATAGGAATGTGCTAGAAACAAAAATTAGCAACAATAAAAATGAGCTTCTCAAATATTTGATTGATAACATCAGTTATTTTATATGACGCAAATTTAATAATAGAATTGATATTTCAAATATTATAAATAATAAATACACAACTAAAAAATTTATTACAAATAGGAATACATTTTCAACGCCAGAATATATGAAAACAAAAATGAAGAGTATAGAAAATAAGAATCTAAAAATAGTCGATAGTAATATCTGATTAACACTAGGGCTATTAAAAAAATTATTTAGCCACTTAAAAAAAAAATCGAGTATCACGTTGTAAAAAATAATGATTAAAATGAGTTCATGTAAAAATGTGGTGTTGAAATGATGTAGAGAAATAGTACCTAATATTGTTAGAGAATAAAATACGAAATGGACTTTTATAAATTTAGACATTAAATCATTTTTTTATATAAAATATAGAAATAAGAAAAGAAACCTATGAATGGTAGAAAGAATGAAAATACTGAAATCTTTTCAAAAAAAAATGAATCTAAATAATAGCCTAAGGCTCCAAAAAAAATTAAAATTAAAAAAAAATGAAAACTAAGACTTAAATACTTATGGAGACTATTCTTCATCTCCTACATCAGCAATATCTTGCACTTCCTCCTCCTTGCCCATGGAACAGGCCCCATTGAAGTTAGCTCCAGATTCAATAATTAAATTGTTAGTTGAAATATCACCATGTATTTTAGCCGTTGACTTTAAAATAAGTAGTTCTTTAACAGTAACTTTTCCAGATACTTTACCAGCTAACTCAGCGTTTTCAGCAGTAACATTTCCGTCAACAAAAGATGTTTCTCCACAAGCAACTTTAGAAGATGAAGATATGTCACCCATAACATCTCCTTCTAATCTTACATTTCCTGATGTCTTAAGATTTCCCTTCAGCGAAGTTCCTTCTCCAATTATATTATTTGAACCGTTTGTATTATCCACAATTTTAAGATTTAATTAGTTTACAATGCAATATTAATTATAATGAAATAAATTCAGAAGGATTTATTGATTTACCGTTTAACCATAATTCAAAATGTAAATGAGGGCCGGTTGTAAGCTCCCCTGTATTACCTATTATTGAAATAACATCACCTGTCCTAACAGATTGACCTGCCTCAACAAATACTTGAGAATTATGCTTATATACAGATATTAAATTATTAGGATGTATAATACTTATAACAAAGCCACTATCCTTTGTCCAGGATGCAAAAAGGACAGTGCCGTCATAAGTTGATTTTATAGGCTCCTCTTCTTTACAAACAAAATCTACTCCAAAATGACTTTTAGTTGGATCATAGGCAGAAGATATTATACCTGAAGATACGGGTGACATTAACAAAACATCTTGAGTCAAGTTAGTTGTATTAATTATTTCTGAAAGAGATAAATTATTCTCAAACTCTTTTCTAAAAAAAGAGTCAATAGCTGAATAACTATTAGATATTTCCAAAGACTGTAAATTATCAACTTTTGATTCTACTTCTAGCGAGTTGTTTTCTCCTCCAGATAATATGACCATGATATTCTCAATGTACTGATCTTTAATTTTAGACTCATACTCTAAAGAATCAATTGAATTTGATAACCTTATAAGTTCTTGGTTTGCTTTTCTTTCAACATATCTCGGGTCAAACCATTTACTTAATATAGTTGTTGATAAAAAAAATGAAATAGAAAATATTGCTGAAAGGGACAATATAGTATAAATAACCAAAGAAAGATTTGAAAATTCATAAACAGAGATATCTTTAAAATCTCTTTTATTTCTAAAAACGATTTCTAATCTATTTTTTAACCAGTTTAGTCTCTTATTTTTCAATTTTAACTTTATTTAATTTATAAAAATAATTATTTAATAATATCGTTTGTATAATGTTTAAATTAAAAGATGAAAAAATTATACTTTTATTTATTAACGTTTTTTTTTCTTTCTTCTTGTAACTCGATTATAAAGACTGTCTATAATGATACTTCAGCGAGATATAATGCCTATTTCCTTGCTAATGAAGAGATAAAATCTATTGAAAGTGATTACAAGAATAATATCAATAAAAGTTATGACAGCTTAATTAACCTGACGTATAAAATTGATACAAACTCAATTTCTGGAATAAAAGATAGGACCGAGAGTAGTATTAAAAAACTGTCGATATTAATTCAAAGACAGTCAACATCCAAATACGTCTATCCGAGCTATGCTTTAATTGGAAAATCAAGACTTTTAAACCTTGACTTAAAAGAATCTATAACTACCTTAAAATATGTTAACTCTAAATCTAATAATAAGGAGGCAAACTCTATGGCTTTAGTATACCTTCTTAGGGCATACACTGAAAAAAAAGATTATAAATCTGCAATTGAAGTTGATAAATTTTTGAGTGATCAGGAAATGGATGAGGCAATAAAAATAGAATACTATAAAAATTCTTATCACCTGTCTAAGATACTTGAAGACGAGAATAGATTATTGATAATACTTAAAGAGCTCGAGAAATTAAACCTTAAAAAAGAGTTAGCAAATAAAGTTTATTTTGCAATAGGTCAAATATATTATAGTAGAAATAATCTTACTCTTTCAAAAGAATATTTTAAAAAATGTCTAAAAAATAACCCCAATATTAACATGGGGTTTTTCGCTAAAATATTTATTGCTAAAACCAATGACATTTCATACGAGAGTCAGACATTAAAAGAATTTCAGAAGTTATTAAGAGATAAAAAGAATATTGAATATATAGATAGAATATATTTTGAGTTAGCAAAATATTATTTAAAAAATAATAGGTATGATAATGCAATTGAAAATTTCATAACTGCAATAAGTCAAAATAACAATGACAAAGAAATTTTATTTAACTCATATCTAGAGATTGCTAAAATATTTTATGAAGAGAAAAATGATTACGAAAAATCACAAAAATATTATGATAGTGCAATAACGTACATAAATAGAGAAAATAAATTGTATGAGACAATAAAAAAAAGAAGTGAAGTCCTTAACAACCTTGTCAAAAATCTTAATGTAATCTTAAAAAATGATAGTTTAATAGAACTCACAAAGTTATCAGAAGGAGATTTAGATAAATTAATTAATGAAAAAATAAAAGAAGAAAATAAAAAAAGTAAAAAGCAAAACAGATCAATAAATCAAGGTTCATTTAGTTCAGAAGAGCCGTCAGTAATCAAAATAAACTCAGCAGATGGTTCATGGTATTTTGATAATCCGATGTTAATAAGCACTGGAATAACAGAATTCCAAAGGATATGGGGAAAAAGAGATTTGGTAGATAATTGGAGATTAATTTCAAAAGCACAATTTTCTGTTAAGGAAGATGATCAAATAAATAAGGAAAAAGAGATCGGTGAAGAAACCAGTCAGACAAGTGAATCAGATTATGAAGAGTTTTATAACTCATTACCCTTTGAAGAAGAGGAAAAGAAAACATTAAACTTTGAGACAGAGAACTCTATGGCAGAGGTTGGTAGAATTTATATTCAAAATCTAGACGAAAAGGAAAAAGGCATATCAGTTTATGAAAATTTTATAACACGTTTCCCAAGTTCAGAAAAAATTCCAGATATATATTACCAATTATTTCTAATTTCTGACAAGAGAAATTTATATAAAAATAAAATTCTAAATGATTTTTCAAATTCAATCTTTGCAAAGCTAATTAAAAACCCAAACTATGAAATAGAAGAATTTCAAGAATACAATTACCTTTTAGATACCTACAGAAGGCTCTACCATAGCTTATCTCAAAACCAAAATAATATTGTAATAGAAAAGGTTGACTCGCTTTCCTATTATTACAGTAAAAATGATTTCTTTCAGAACATAATTCTCTTAAAATCTATTGCTATTGGAAAAAAAGAAGGTAATTTTTCGCTACAATACGAACTAAAATATTTCTTAAGTAATGCAACTGATAAATCAGCAATTAAATACGCAAATGATTTATTAAAATCAGCTGAAAGAGTTCATAAAGAATACGTATTTAGTGGACTACCTAAATTCAAGAAAAATAAAGACAGAAGATTGTTTTTTATGATTGTGAAAGATGAGGAATTTTCATCAAGTTATATAGATAATTTAGATCAAGTATTGTTGGAAATAAATGAGGAATACTACAGAGATAACTTTTATTTAACCGATGAGACATCTCTCGAAATAATTTTATACAATGATGCGAGCGATGTTGAAAAAGTTTATAGAAAATTCAATGAGTTAAATATTACGGAAGATATAAAAGTAAATGCTAATTTTGTTGTAGGTGAAAAAAATATAAATCTAATTTTTAGATCAAAAAACTATAAAGAATTTGAAAAATTTATTTGAAATGCATGCGATAAAAAAAACAATATTCAGACTATGGGTAATGCTTTTTTTGATCATTTCATCAATAATAGTTTTTATAGCTTCGGTAAATTATAACCCATATAACCTGTTTGGGGGTATGCCAAGTTTACAAGATTTAGAGAAACCAGAATCTGATCTTGCATCAGAACTATATTCTGGAGATAACTTACTGTTAGGGAAGTATTTTAGATATAACAGGTCTCCAATCGAATTTAATGAACTCTCAGAAGAGCTTGTCACAACATTACTTGTCACTGAAGATATTAGGTTTTATGATCACTCCGGGATTGACTTTAAGGGATTAGTAAGGGCGACATATGGCGTATCAAAAAATATTTTAACATTTGGTGGCAGTGGTTTAGAAGGGGGTGGTAGTACAATCACACAACAACTTGCAAAGAACCTATTCAAAATTAGGAGAGAAAAAAAAGGGAAGTTAAGTAGTGTTCCTTTTCTTGGTCTTGTAATATCAAAAGTTAAAGAATGGATAGTTGCTATAAAACTTGAAGAGTTTTACACAAAAAAAGAAATTTTGGCAATGTATTTAAATACTGCAGAATATGGTAGTAACTCTTATGGAATAAAAGTGGCTTCTAAAACCTATTTCGATAAATTACCCTCAGAGTTAAACTATAATGAATCATCTATCATAGTAGGACTATTAAATAAGCCAACAAAATATAATCCATATTTTAATCCTGAGAATGCTCTTGATAAGAGGGCAGAGGTATTCTACAATTTATTTAAATATGAAGTAATAAGTAGAAAATATTACGACTCTATTAGGACATCGAACCTTAACCTTAGTTATAAGGTTGAGAATCAAAATGTTGGACAGGCTACATACTTCAGAACAGTAGTTAGAAATTATTTAATAAACTGGGCAAAAGAGAATGGGTACGATCTTTTTTCTGATGGCTTAAAGATTTATACAACTATAGATAGTCGAATGCAAGAAATAGCTGAAAATGCTGTTAAAAACCAAATGAATAGGCTTCAAAAAATCTTTGATGATCATTGGAATGGTAAAAATCCCTGGATTGATGAAAAAGGTTTTGAGATTAAAGATTTTTTAAAAAATACAATAAAGAGAACACGATATTATAAGGCTCTGCTTAAAGAAAATGAAAATGATTCGATTAAAGTCTTTGGGTTGCTAAACAAAAAGAAGAATATGAAGGTATTTAGTTGGGATGGGGAGATAGATACTGTCTTTAGTATAATGGATTCTTTAAAATATTATAAAAACTTTTTGCAGGCGGGTTTTATATCTATTGAACCAAAAACTGGTTTCATCAGGGCCTGGGTTGGGGGTATCAACCATAAATATTTTAAATATGATCATGTAAAACAGGGAAGGAGACAGCCTGGTTCTACATTTAAGCCAATAGTGTATGCCGCGGCAATAGATAACGGTTATTCTCCTTGTTACCCAGTAGTAGATGCCCCTGTTGTATTTGAGCTGCCTGGTCAAGATCCTCCTTACTGGAGGCCAGATAATCATAACAGCAAGTGGACGGGAGAGACCATGACGTTGAGAAAAGCTATGGCTAAATCGGTGAACTCAATTACAGCATTTATGACAAAAAAATTATCCCCTAATACTGTTGTTAACTATGCAAAGAAACTAGGAATACAAAGTAGATTAGATCCAGTTCCTGCAGTGTGTTTGGGGGCAGGAGGAGACGTGTCATTGTTTGATTTGGTTGGTGCGTATAGTACATTCATTAACAAAGGGATTTGGACTGAACCTTTTTTTATATCTAGGATAGAAGATAAGTATGGTAACTTAATTCAAGAGTTTATTCCAACAAAGCAAGAGGCACTAAGTGAAGAGACAGCATTTCTAATGCTCCATATGCTAAAGGGTTCAAAAGAGGAAGAGGGAGGAACAGCTAGAGGACTTAACCCTGAATTAACTTCTGATAATGATGTAGGAGCTAAAACAGGCACAACTCAAAACGCGTCTGATGGATGGTTCATCGGTGTAACTCACAACCTTGTATCTGGAGCATGGGTAGGAGGAGATGACAGAAGCATACACTTTAGAGATTGGGTTTATGGACAGGGGGCAAGAACAGCTATGCCTATTTGGCAAGAGTATATGCTAAATATTTATGACAACGATGAGCTTAAAATAGAAAAAGGAAGATTTGATAAACCCACAAAAAAAATTAATGTAGAAATTGATTGTTCTGTCTATAATGGAGAAAATGAAAAAGACTCATCAGGCGTTATTATAGATAAAATAAAAGCATCTGATATTTTTTAATGATCGATATTAAAACAGTTGAGATTCCTAAATCACCTGGAGTATATAAATTTTTAAACCTTAAAAAAGAGATTATATATGTTGGGAAATCTAAAAATTTAATTAAAAGAGTAAGAAGCTACTTCAGTAAAAAGATTCAAAATAAAAAGATTCAAAATATGATTAGAGAAGTTACTGATATTAACTTTGTGATATCAGATAATGAACACGACGCGCTTCTTCTTGAAAATTCTCTAATTAAAAAAAATAAACCCAAATACAATATACTCTTAAGAGATGATAAAACATACCCATGGATCTGTATTAAAAAAGAAAGATTTCCAAGAGTTTTTTTAACTAGAAAAACAACTCAAGATGGGTCTGAGTATTTTGGTCCTTATACCAATGTTAAATTAATTAATAAGTTATTAAATATTATAAAAACATTATATCCTATAAGAACAGAGAACTATAACTTTTCAGACAAGAAAATTAACGATAAAAAAAATAAAATTTATCTTAAGAGCCACAGCAAAAACGGGGTGACTCTAATACTTGGATTCAGAGATTATCCTATACAAAATGAAGAGAGTTATATAACTGAAGACCAATACCTGAAGAATATCGATTATGCACGAGATATTTTAAGTGGAAAATTTAATATTATTAAAAAAAGATTAAAAGAGGAGATGAATATTCATTCAATGAATTTAGAATTTGAGGAGTCCCAAACAATAAAAGAAAAAATAGAACTTCTTGAGAATTATAAATCTAAATCTATAGTTGTAAATAATCAGAAAAACGATCTAGATGTATTTGGAATAGTTGATGATGAAAAAAACTATTTCATCAATTATATGAAAATAGCAAACGGAACTATAGTAAGTTCGGATACATTTAAGTTAAGGAAAAAAATAAAAGATAAATCTGAGCTAAGACAAATTATATTTAATATAAGATCAAAATATAATAGTCATAAAAATAATATCATATCAAATATTAGACTTGAAAAGGTTCTCTCTAATGATATAAATACTCATGTTCCTAGATTAGGTGAGAAGAAGAAGCTTATTGACATGAGTATTAAAAACACACTGTTCTTCAAAAAAAATTTATACAACGAAAAGAAAGAAAGAAAATCAAAAAGATTAGCTGTATTAATAGAGCTTAAAAACAAACTAAACCTAAAGAACATTCCATTTCATATTGAGTGTTATGACATATCAAATATTCAAGGAAGTAATACCGTAGCATCACTTGTAAAATTCCAAGATGGATACCCAAATAAAAAAGAGTATAGAAGGTTTAAAATTAGA